>ENA-OFCD01000773-OFCD01000773.1-metagenomes-genome-assembly--contig:-NODE-773-length-18887-cov-16.684102_pt1 | contig 18887 bp, 17 predicted proteins | sample MGYA00153392_OFCD01 | MGnify analysis MGYA00153392
TGCTCCCGTTCTCACGGGCGATGTCCTCGCCCTCGGGAGCAGTGTCCACCCTCATCGGGATGTTCAGTTTTGCGGGGCCAGCTCTAAAGCCTATCGCCAGCGACACCCAGGCAGCGATAACGACAACCACACCCAGGAGCTCGCCTCATTAACGATAACCGACGACATCCATCCCCTGACAAACCGGCCACGCTGGTTGTCGTTTATTCGGCCACGCTGCTTGACGCTATCCAGGACGCGCTCGTTCACGTCAAAGACTACGAAGGCGACACCGTCAAGGCGCTCGTCGCGGACCTCAGTGAGGCGCAGATTCGGTGGGAGGCAGCCAAGGCCAACATGGGCCACGGCGTTCAGCTAAAGGCCAGCAAGTACCGTAACGTGCTGAAGGCGTTCATCAAGGCTGGCAGACACCGCGGGGCACACGGTACGTTGATGAGCTACCGGGACATTGGCGAGGTGATCGGCAAGGGGCACACGACGATCCGCGGGTGGATCGAGAAAGATTTCCCGAAGCTGTTTCGGCAGATGGGCGGCAGCGATGGCGGCAACCCTAATGCAGAGCAGCCTCCGTTAGAGCCGTACACGCTCGCCGATGAGCTACGCGATCAAGCGATGCTTGCGGTGGGCAGCATCGCTACGTCACTGTCCGGGCTCACGCCGGAGGTCAGATGGGAACTCGTCAGGCAGCTTGATGCGACCCGCGCGCCGGCCATCGCGTGCGGCATCAAGGAGCCCGAGCCGGAGCCGTTTTAATGCACCTACTGCGAGTGTTCAAATTGAACACCGTCTGTGAACTTTGAGGGCTTTTCGGGCTGCTGGACCGTAGGTGGCAAAGGGCCGCGCGCGCAGGTCGGGAGCGGACGCTGGATGCGTCGAGTGCTGCGAAGGCGGTATATGAGGCAGGGCCGGCGCCCGAATTGGTCACCGATGAGATGGCTGAATGGGACGGCTACCGATTGCCTCCGAGCAGTGCAACCATCTTCGCCGACTTCGTCACTTCGTCAGCGGAACACTTGCGCGACAAGGCATCAGTGATTGCCAAGTAGGCTTCGTAGAACGGCGGCAGCTTCCCACTCTTCGCGATGTTGTCAATCATGTGCAGCGGTAGCTCAACTGTCTGTGACTCCTGCTCCGGAAACTCTTGCACAAATCGCACCATCAACCTACAGCTCTTCGTTCGGCGCCAAGCGCTGAGGGCGGAGGGTCTTCGTCATACTCACGCGGAACGGAATTGCAAATGGTCTCGGACATAGCAACGCGCCTCCAGCAGCAAAAAGGCCCCGAGGATTGCTCCTTGAGGCCTTCTCTTTTCTTCTACTTCATGCATCCCCGGCGTGCAACCCCGCAGGTCTGGAACCCGCATGGATGCTTACTATGGATGACTGGTGCGGCTGGCAGGAATCGAACCCACGACCCCTTGGTTCGTAGCCAAGTACTCTATCCAGCTGAGCTACAGCCGCGCAGCCCTGAAGTATAGCAGCCCCGTCAGTCGCTCAGACCAGCCGCGCGGCGGATTCAAAGCAGCCGGCAGCGCGCGGTGCGTCGCTCTCTTGCTGGGCGAGCGTCGCAAGGGCGAGCCAAGCTTTGCGGCGCGACGCGACTGCGAGCAGCGTGTCGTTCGCCGCTTGCTCAAGCAACCGCCGCGCCTTGCCCCAGAGCTGGCGATCGGCGAGCGCGCAGCCGACCGCGAGTGCCACCGCGCCTTCACGCATGTAGGCGGTCGATGCCGCTTCGAGCCGTGGCAACCATTCGGGACCGATGCCAGAAATCGCGTTGACGAGGCCGAGCGAGACCGCTGCGCGCTCCTCGGGGCCGTACTCGCCCGGCTGATCCCAAAAAGGCCGCAGCCACGCGCGTGCGTCGTCGAACGCGCCGAGCGCAGCAGCGCGATCGGATGCGCGTGCGGCGACGAACGCATCGCGCCGGTCGACCGGGTCGAACTGGCCCCAAACGCGTTTGAGCTGATCGATGTCGTGTGCGGTGTCGAGCGACTCGAACGCGAGTGACCGCAACAGCCCTTTCGCAGCGATTTTCGAGAAGCCCTGGTGCTTGGCGAGCAGGCGCGCGGTCTTCAACGCTTCTTGCGGCTGGCGGCCGAGGCGCGTGGCCTGCAGGCGCAGGCGCAGTGCATGGGTGCGCCGCGCCACGCCCTGCGGCAGCTGACCGAGCAGCGCGAGCGCGCGCGGTGCATCGCGGTCGTCGAGCGCCCACTCGGCAGCGAGCAGGCGCGCGCCTTCTTCGGCGGAGCGCGCTGCGGCGCTGCGCCGCGACAGATCGAGCGCGCGGTGCAGTTGCTCGTCGCGGCCGGCGCGGTCTTGCAGCCGGTGCGCGCTGCCGGCAGCGAGCAGGTGGCTGAGCACGGTGAACTCGTTGTCTTGCGCGAGCTCGGGCGTGTCGGCCTGGATCACGAGCGCGCGCTGCGCCGACTTTTGCGCGCGGCTGTAGCGCCCGCCGAAATACTGCGCCAGCGCATCGCGCAGCGCCGCCTGCGCGCTGCGATCGCGCCGCGCCACGCGCCACTCGCGCGCACGCTGTGGCAGGCCGACGAGTGCGGTCAGCGTCTGGATCGCGGTGACGATCACGAAGCAGCTGCCGACCAGCGCGAGCAGGAACAAGTTGAGCGACACATCGAGCCGCCAGCCGCGCCAGTAGAAGGTGGCCAGGCCGTCGTTGGTGCCGAGCGTGGTCGCGGCGAGCACGGCCACGCTGAACAGCAGCACGAACCAGATGGTGTTGCGCATGGGTGTCTCAGGCCAGCGCCGGGCCGCCGTGGGCTTCGAGGAGGTCCACTTCGTGGCCCTCGGCGGCCTGAGCTCCCCGCGGGGGACAGTGCCGAAGGCGCCCAGGGGTCGTCATCTAACGGCCCGCTGTGGCAGCAGTCAGCGCGGCAAGCGTGTCGTCGGGGCGCGGTACGACGACTTGCCGCGCCTGGCCTGCGACCTGCCGGATCAGCTCGGTCGCGAGTACGGTGCGTTTGGCGCTGCGGTCGAAGTAGCGGTCGAGCGCGAGTTGCGCAGCCTGCAGGTCGGCTTGCGCGGTGTCGAACTGGCGGCTCAGCAGCGCGAGCCGGGCGTTCAGCAGGCGCAGCTTCAGATTCTCGCGCACGAAGAACGACTGCTCCGGTGCGAGCAGCATCGCCTCGGGAAAATCGATGCGGGTGACGCGCACCAAAGACTTCGCTTCGCTCCAGACTTTCTCGCCGAACGCGTTCCAGGTCGAGATCAGCACCCCGGCCCAATTCGCCGGCACGCTGGCCGCCGATGCCGGCCGCGCAACGCCCGCGGCCTTGGCGCCGGCGACGGGTTTGGCGGTGTCGTTGCCCGCGCTGTTACGCACACTGCGCGCATCGGCCACGGCGAGCAGCGGCAACTCGTCGACCAGGCGGATCGCCTCATCGAGCTTGATGCCGAGCGAGGAAATGTCGGCAACGCTCGTCGCCTTGACGCGATCGAGGTCGCGCGTGATCGCACGGCGCACGCCTTCGAGCTGCGGCTGGTTGTAGCGCGCCAAGCGCTCGTCGCTTTGCTTGAGCGTGGCGACGAGCGGCTCGGCGCTGCCGGTGATCGCGTTTTGTTGCAACGCGACGCGGATCGAGGCTTCGATGTCGACCAACATGTGCTCGTCGCGCGACCGCGAAAGCGACTGGATCAAATCTTCGAGCTGCGTGCGCTGTACCGCCACTTCGGCCACCCGCGCCTCGAGCAGCGCGACCTTCGCGGCGGTTTCGCCGGCGTTTTCTTGCGCCTGCTTCGCGAAGGCGCGCGCCTCGCTGGCCTTGGCGCCACTGTCTTGCTGACGGCGCACCAGCTCTTGCTCCAGGCTGCCGCCACGCTGATCGGCTTTCCAGGCGAGCATCAGGCTTGCCACGCACAACGCACCGAGCACAGCGAGCGCGAGCCACAGCCAGCGCACCGCCGACACGTGGTGCGGCGCGGCGGGCAGCGACGCACCCGGCAGGGTCGTGGCAACAGAGGGTTTCAGGTCTTCGTTCACGGTCGAATCGATTGTATGCAGGCGACCACATCGGCCAGCGCCGGCCGCGCTTCGGTCACGCGGGCGAACCCGAGTTGCCGCGCCCGCGCCGCGATGCGGGGGTGCGTGGCAATTGCGCTCGCGGCATGCCAGCCGGCGCCGGAGCACTGTGCCGCAGCGAGGTTGTCGATCGCCTCGGAGCTGCTGAAGAACCAGAGGTGCGCCGCGGGCTGGTCGAGCGCGGCGCGCAAGACAGCGCCCTCGGTCGCGTCGAACGCCGGCGCGATGCGCTTGTAGGCCGCCACGTGCGCGACCTGCGCGCCGGCCTCGCGCAGGGTTTGCGCGAGCCAGTCGCGGCCGCCGTCGCCGCGCACGATGAGCACGTTGGCGCCCGGCCAGTCGAGACCGCGCAGCCGGGTCCAGAGGGATTCCGAATCGAACTGCGGCGCGTCGCTCGCCGGTTCGACGATGCGATCGGCCGGCACGCCGAGGCCCGCCAGCACGCGCGTCGTGCCCGGGCCGGGTGAGCCGGCGAGCAGCGCTGGCGGCCAGGGCGCATCGGCTGGCCGGTGCGCGAAGAATTGTTCGGCGGCGTTCGGGCTGACGAAGACGATCAGCCGTTGCTGTGCCAAGCCGTGCCACGCGCCGTGCAACGCGGCCGGGTCGGCGATCGGTGCGATGCCCATCAGCGGCAACGCGATCGCGTCGATCGAATGCGACCGCAGCCGCGCCACCCAATCGGCCGCCTGCGACGCGGGCCGCGTGACGATCACACGCATGTCGGCACGGTGCTCAGGGCGCTGAGCCCGGCGGTGCCGCGGCGTTGAGCTCGGCGGCAGCGCCGAGGTAGGCCTCGGCGCCGGCCTCGCGCAGCGTTTGCGCAGCATGCTCGCCGAGTGCGCGGGCCTGCGCGTCGGTGTGCGCAGCGCCGCTCACCTGCACGCGCAGCAGCGGCGCGAGCGGCGTTTGTGCGTGGCCGAGCGCGACGCGCAACGTCAGCGTGTTGCCGTGCCACACGGCATGCGCCGCCAGCGGCATGCTGCAACTGCCGCCGAGCGCGCGCGAGACGGCGCGTTCGGCTTGCACCGCGAACCAAGTCGGCCGGTGCGTCATGTGGTCGAGCTGCGCGCGCAACGCGTGCGAATCGGTGCGCACCTCGATGCCGAGCGCGCCCTGCCCGGCGCACGGCAGCATCGTGTCGGGCTCGAAGCGGCTGGCGATGCGCTCGGCCAAACCCAGGCGCATCAGGCCGGCGGCGGCGAGCACGATCGCGTGGTAGCCGCCTTCATCGAGCTTGCGCAGCCGCGTGTCGAGGTTGCCGCGCAGTGGCTGCACGTCGAGGTCGGGCCGCACGGCGAGCAATTGCACGACCCGGCGCAGGCTCGAGGTGCCGACGACCGCGCCTGGCGGCAGATCGGTGAGCGTCTCGTAGCGCGGCGAGACGAACGCATCGCGCGGGTCTTCACGCTCCAGCACTGCGGCGAGCTCGAAGCCCTCGGGCAGGTCCATCGGCACATCCTTCAGCGAATGCACCGCAAGCTGCGCGCGTCCTTCTTCGAGCGCGGTCTCGAGCTCTTTGACGAACAGCCCTTTGCCGCCGACTTTCGACAAGCTGCGGTCGAGGATCTGGTCGCCGCGCGTCGTCATGCCGAGCAGCTTGACGCGCATGCCGAAACGCTGCGTGAGCAGGTCGCGCACATGCTCGGCCTGCCAGAGGGCGAGGCGGCTTTCGCGGGTCGCGATCAGGGTGATCTCAGTAGTCCCGGTGGTCTCAAACATAGGGCAGGATGCTAGCAGGCGCGTGTCTTGCGACAGGCGGGCAGCGGCTGATAGCATCGTCCCGCCCGTAACCTAATTACATCATCGAGGTCAGCATGGCAACAGGCGTCAAGGCGTCCACGAAAACCGCGGCGAAGGTGCCGGTGGGAGGCAAGGCGAGAGGCGTGGCGAGTCGCGACGCCGCCGAGAAAAACCGCCCGCTGGTCGACGACATCCGGCTGCTGGGTCGCCTGCTCGGTGACGTGATCCGTGAGCAAGAAGGCAAGCCGGCGTTCGAGCTGGTCGAGCGCGTGCGCCAGCTCTCGGTCGCGTACCGGTTGAAGAGTGACGCGCAGGCCGGCCGCGCACTCGACCGGTTGCTGAAGAACCTGTCCGGCGACCAGACGGTCAGCGTGATCCGCGCGTTCAGCTACTTTTCGCACCTGGCCAACATCGCCGAAGACCGCCACCACGTGCGCCGCCGCGATCACCACGAGCGCCAAGGCCACTTGCAGGAAGGGTCGCTGGCGATGACGCTGGAGCGCCTCGCGCGGGCCGACATCCGCGGCGCCGAAATCGCCAAAACCTTGAGCGCGGCCTACATCTCGCCGGTGCTCACCGCGCACCCGACCGAAGTGCAGCGCAAGAGCATCCTCGACGCCGAACGCGCGATCGCCGAGCTGGTCGAGCAGCGCGACGCCTTGCACACCGCGCGCGAGCTGGCCGACAACGAAGCGCTGCTGCGTGCCCGCGTGATGCAGATCTGGCAGACGCGCATGTTGCGCACCGCCAAGCTCACCGTCGCCGACGAGATCGAGAACGCGTTGAGCTACTACCGCTCGACCTTCCTGCGGCAAATTCCGAAGATGTACCGCGAGCTCGAAAACGCCCTGCCCGGCCATCCGATCGCGTCGTTCTTCCGCATGGGCAACTGGATCGGCGGCGACCGCGACGGCAACCCCTTCGTCACCGCCGACACGCTGCGCATGGCGCTCGCGCGGCAGGCCGAAACAGCGCTGCGGTTCTACCTGACCGAAGTGCACGAGCTCGGCGCCGAGTTGTCGATCTCGGCGTCGCTCGCGCCTGTCAGCGCCGCCATGATGGCGCTCGCCGCGCGCTCGCCCGACCTCAGCGTGCACCGCGAAGACGAGCCCTACCGCCGCGCACTGATCGGCGTGTATGCGCGGCTCGCGGCCACGCTTGAGCTCTACACCGGCACCGAGGCACTGCGCCACGCGGTCGCGCCGCAAAACCCGTATGCCTCGGCCGACGAGTTCCTCGCCGACCTTGCGACCATCGACGACTCACTCGCCGCGCACCACGCGCAAGTGCTCGCCAACCCGCGCCTGAAGCCGCTGATGCGCGCCGTGCAGGTCTTCGGCTTTCACCTCGCGACGGTCGACCTGCGGCAGAGTTCGGACAAGCACGAGGCGGTCGTCGCCGAGCTGTTGAAGGTCGCGAAGATCGAGGCCGACTACAGCGCGTTGCCTGAAGAGGCGCGCCGCACCTTGCTTGTGCAGCAACTCAACGATGCGCGGCCGCTGCGCGTGCGCGCCGCCGCGTACAGCGAACACAGCGTCGGCGAGCTCGCGATCTTCGAGGCCGCAGTGGTGATGCGCGCGCGCTACGGCCGCGAGGCGCTGCGCCACTACATCATTTCGCACACCGAAGACGTGAGCGACCTGCTCGAGGTGATGCTGCTGCTCAAAGAAGTCGGCCTGTTGCGCGGCACGTTGGATGGGAACGACAACGACGGCACCGGCGTGCCGTCAGGCGCGGTCTCGGATTTGATCGTCTCGCCACTGTTCGAAACCATCGGCGACCTGCGCAACGCCGCACCGATCATGCGGGCCTTCTACGCGTTGCCCGGCATCACAGCCATGATGGTGCGCAGCGGCGCAGAGCAGGACATCATGCTCGGCTACTCCGACAGCAACAAGGACGGCGGCAGCTTCACCAGCAACTGGGAGCTGTACCGCGCCGAGATCGATCTGGTCGAGCTTTTCGGCACGCTGCGCGAAGACCACGGCATCACGCTGCGCTTGTTCCACGGCCGCGGCGGCACGGTCGGGCGCGGCGGCGGCCCGAGCTACCAAGCGATCCTCGCGCAACCGCCCGGCACGGTGAACGGGCAGATCCGTTTGACCGAACAAGGCGAAGTGATCGCGTCGAAATACGCGCACCCGGAGATCGGTCGACGCAACCTGGAGACGTTGGTCGCGGCCACATTGGAGGCCACGTTGTTGCACCCGACCAAGAGCGCACCGAAGGCCTTTCTCGACGCGGCCGCCGCCATCAGCGACGCGAGCTTCAAGGCCTACCGCAAGCTGGTCTACGAAACCCCCGGCTTTACCGACTACTTCTTCAGCGCGACACCGATCCGCGAGATCGCCGAGCTCAACATCGGCTCACGCCCGGCCTCGCGCAAGGCCACGCGCGCGATCGAAGACTTGCGCGCGATCCCGTGGTCGTTCAGCTGGGGCCAGTGTCGCGTTGCGCTGCCGGGCTGGTGCGGCTTCGGCACCGCCATCGCGCAATACCTCGGCAAAGAGCCGAGGCAACGCGCCGAGCGCCTCGCGCTGCTGCGGAAGATGCACAAGACCTGGCCGTTCTTCGGCACGCTGCTGTCGAACCTCGACATGGTGATCGCGAAAAGCGATTTGGCCATCGCCGCGCGCTATGTCGAACTCGTCGAAGACAAGAAGCTCGGCAAGCGCATCTTCGCGACGATCAAGGCCGAGTGGCAGGCGACCTCGGATGCGCTTGCGGCGATCACCGGCGAGACCGACCGGCTCGCCTCGAACCCGTCGCTCGCGCGCTCGATCGAGCACCGGTTTCCGTACCTCGACCCGCTGAACCATTTGCAGGTCGAGCTGATGCGCCGCTATCGGCACCGCACCGAAGGCGACCCCGAAATCGCCCGCGTGCGTACCGGCATTCACATCTCGATCAACGGCATCGCGGCGGGCTTGCGCAACACGGGTTGACGGCCAGATGCCGACCGATTCGCTCGATCCGCTCGATCCACTGGGCACGCTGCAGTCGCTCGGTTTCGCGTGGCCGAGCCCCGCCTACATCTTCGGCGCGGTCGTGTTCGGGCTGGTCGGCTTCGCGGCCTTTCGGTACGGCCGCAAAGCCGGCAAGCCGGTGACGCTGTGGCTCGGCGTGGCGTTGATGCTGTACCCGTACGCGGTGTCGCGCACGTGGTTGATGTATGCCGTCGGCGTGGCGCTTTGCGCGGGGTTGTTCTTCGATCGCGGTTAACGCGTCGGGTCGGGTGCGGCCGACGCGGCCTCTTGCTTTTCGCGCAGTGACTTTCGTTGTCGCGCGCGGTACTCGCGAACGAGATCTTGTGGTGTTTTTCCAGAACGAGCGATCGATTCGCGCATCGCGCCGGCTTCACCGAGAGCGACCGTCCGGCCCATGCGATCCAGCCAATACCGGGTCGCCGCACAACGAGATTCCCGGCCCGGGCCGCCACTCGGCAAATCGGCAATGGTCGAGTAAGCGTCGAGCTCAGCGCGCACCAGATCCGACCGCTCGGCGGGCCAGCCGAGCCGCTTGCTGAGCGCAGCACCGATGTTGCGGCTGAGCAGCGAGTCGGAGCGGTCGATCAGCATGTCGGCAACGCCGGCGCACACCTGCGCACGGTTGGCGTCGCGCAGTGCATCGACCGTGCAGAGTTGCATCAGCGCTTGGTAACTCGGCTGCCAAACCATGTCGAAAACGAGCGCGTTCGACACCATCATCGAATTCGCCTCCACCGACCAGTCGTCGTCCGAGTGGGCCGCCTTGCGAACAGCGCTGGCCAACGGATACGAGCCGAACCCTTCTCGCTGCGCGTTCGCGATCCGGTGGAGCGCCTCGGCCTGCACCGCATCGTCTTTGCTCGCGCGCGCATCGCCGAGCACTTGCATCCACGGGCTCGCGTTACTCGGGTCGAGGCGCGCCCACTGCCGTGCGCTCAAAAGCTCGCAAGTGCCCTCGCGATGCCTCTTGCAGACATTCAGCGCGAGCGAGTAGACCCTCGGGTCGATGCTCGTGAGCGCGACCTTTGCGATCGCCTCGCGCGCCTCGGCGACCTCGGCATCGGCCGCCGCAACGGCAGCGCACGCGGCACCTTCGCAGGTGGCTGGGAAGCCGATCAGCGCTCGGCGATGCGCATCGCCACGGTCGGTCACCGTGAGCACCAAGGCCGCTGCACGCGACATGTCGTCGGGCGAGGCGTTGAGCGTCGCGAGGATGGCGGCGCGCTTTTGCGGCAAGTTGATCGCCCGCTCGAAATCGGCCCGGTCGACGGCGCTCTCGGCTTCGGATTTGAACCATGCGCCATTGCAGAGCTGCATCTCGTCAGGCCCGTGCCGCAGCGAGGCTTGCGATGGGGCCGACGGCAGTGGCGCTGTCGCAGCGACCGCCTGCGGCAGCGCGACGGGCTCGCCGCGCATCACATCGGCCGCCGGCGTGTGCGGCAGTCGGGCATCGCCGCCTGAACGCAGCGCAAACCAGACGGCGCACACGAGCGCCACGCCTGAGATCACCGCCCCCACGATGCGCCTTCGCCGTGGCCACGCGACCCGCACTACCGCCCCACAGCCACCAGCGCCTCGCGCACCGCTGCCACCTGCCGGCGCGAGACGGCGAGCCATTCGTCGACCGGCGCCATGCGCACGGCCCAGCCTTCGCCGCCCTCTTCGTCGCGTTCACCGGCGATGCCGGGAATCGCGCGCCGCTCGAGTGCGCGCACGGCGCTGCGTGCGACCAGCGCGTTGCGGTGCACGCGTAAAAATCGGTCGCCGAGGCGCTGCTCCAGATCGCTCAATGCCTCGTCGAGCACGTGGGTGTGCTCGGCAGTGCGCAGCGTCACGTACTTCAGCTCGGCCTTGAAGTACAGCACCTCGGCGAGCGGCACGCGCAGCACGCGGCCGCGGTCGGTGACGACGATCGCAAGCCCCTCTTCTGGCGCTGCAGCCGGCGCCGCCACCGGCACGCCACGCTGCAACGCGAGCCGCTGCGCCACGCGCTGCAACGCCGCGTGCAGCCGCTCGCGCCGCACGGGCTTGGTCAGGTAGTCGACCGCGTCGAGGTCGAACGCGTGCAGCGCGTGCTGCGCATGCGCCGTCACGAACACCACCGCCGGTGGCGCGGGCAGGCGCTTGAGTTCGGCCGCGAGTTGCAGGCCGTCGCGGCCCGGCATCTGCACGTCGAGCAGGATCAGGTCGCAGGGCTGCGTGGCCAGCCAAGTCAGCGCCTGCAATGCGTTCGCCGCCTCGCCGACAACCGTGGCCTTGGGGTCGACGCTGTCTTGCACGAGGCCGCGCAGGCGCAGCCGAGCGAGCTCTTCGTCGTCGACGATCAACACCCGCAGGCCGGTCATAACGGCACCACGATCTGCACGCGAAACACATCGGCCTCGCGCCGAGCGTCGAACTGCGCGGCCACGTCGTGCATCAGGCGCAGGCGCTCGCGCACGTTGCGCAGCGCGATGCCGCTGCCGGGCTGCGAGGCGGTGGCCGGCACACTGTTGACGATCGACACGAGCGCGCGGCCGAGTTTGACCCGCGTGCGCACGCGGATCGTGCCGCCGGCCGCCGCGGGCTCGATGCCGTGGCGCACCGCGTTTTCGACCAACGGTTGCAGCAGCAGCGGCGGCACGCGCGCGGCGCCGGCATCGGGGTCGAGCTCCCAGGTCACCTGCAATCGCTTGCCGAAACGCACCTGCTCGATCGCGAGGTAGCGCTGCGCGAGCTCGACCTCCTCACTGAGCGAAACCGATTCGGCGTTCTCGGTGATCGCCACGCGAAACAGCTCGGCCAAATCTTCGAGCACAGCCTCGGCACGCGCCGGGTCGTGGCGCACCAATGCGAGCGCGGTGTTGAGCGTGTTAAACAAAAAGTGCGGACGAATGCGCGACTGCAACTCGGCCAGCCGCGCGGTCGTGTCGGCCGGCAGCAGCGCCTGCGCGCGCAACTGCAGCCACTGAAACATCACGGCCGCCAATGCGGCGCCCGCGAGCGCCGGCGCGAACCAGGCGGCCGCGCCGAGCGGGTCACCGGCTGCCAGCCACGCCAGCGTCGCACCGGCCGCACCGCTCGCGGCACCGAGCGCGAGCGCCACCGCCCATTGGCCTGCCGCGGGCAACGCGCCGAACGGCCGGCGGCCGGCGCAGGCGAACAGCAACCACATCAGCACGGCCGGCAGTGCCGCGCTCGAGCCGGCCGCGAACGCGGTGACCCAGCCGGCGACCGATGCGGCCACGAACAACACGCCGATCGCGAGCGCGCCATGCACGAACAACAAGGCACGCAACACAACGCCGACATGGCACACATCAAAGACCGAACCCGGTGACCTGACGGCCGCCGTGGCTGGCGCGAGCGAATCGAACATCGTCGTGCCGAAGCCGGTCGAACGGCCCAACTCACCCGGCCGGGTAGGCGTGGCGCGGAGCGGCTCGGGCGTTGGAGAACGGACGGACATCGACGGTTTCGGCGGGGCGCCTCGATAGAATCGGTGACCCGCATTGTCCAGCGCCCGCCCGCATGTCCACCCACCAACTCGACAAAAAATCCGAAGCCTGGTCGGCTTTGTTCTCGGAGCCGATGAGCGAGTTGGTCAAGCGCTACACCGCCAGCGTCGGGTTCGACCAGCGGCTCTGGAAAGCCGACATCACCGGCAGCCTCGCACACGCCGAAATGCTGGCGGCGCAGAACATCATCGGTGCCGATGATCTCGCGGCCATCCAGCGTGGCTTGGCGCAGATCACGCAAGAAATCGAAGCCGGCGCGTTCGAGTGGAAGCTCGACCTTGAAGACGTGCACCTGAACATCGAAGCGCGCCTGACCAGCATCGTCGGCGACGCCGGCAAGCGCCTGCACACCGGCCGCTCACGCAACGACCAGGTCGCGACCGACGTGCGCCTGTGGCTGCGCAACGAGATCACCGCGATCGGCGAGTTGCTGACCGCACTGCAGCGCGCGCTGATCGAAGTGGCCGAGCGAAACGCCGAGGTCATCCTGCCCGGTTTCACGCATTTGCAGGTGGCTCAGCCGGTGAGCTTCGGACACCACTTGCTCGCGTATGTGGAGATGTTTTCGCGCGATGCCGAGCGCATGGGCGAGGTGTTCAAGCGAACGAACCGGTTGCCGCTCGGTGCCGCTGCGCTGGCCGGCACAAGCTACCCGCTCGACCGCGAGCGCGTCGCTCGCACGCTCGGCATGGTCGATGAACTCGGCAACGCCTGCGTGTGCCAGAACAGCCTCGATGCCGTGAGCGACCGCGATTTCGCGATCGAGTTCACGGCGGCTGCGGCGCTGTGCATGGTGCACTTTTCGCGCCTGAGCGAAGAGCTGGTGTTGTGGATGAGCCAGAACTTCGGCTTCATCGATTTGGCCGACCGGTTTTGCACCGGTTCGTCGATCATGCCGCAGAAGAAAAACCCAGACGTGCCCGAACTCGCGCGCGGCAAGACCGGCCGCGTCGTCGGTCACCTGATGGCGCTGATCACGTTGATGAAGGGCCAGCCGCTGGCCTACAACAAAGACAACCAGGAAGACAAGGAGCCGCTGTTCGACACGGTCGACACGGTCAAGGACACGCTGCGCATCTTCATCGAGCTGGTGGCGGGCATCACCGTCAAGCCCGAGGCGATGGAGCGCGCGGCGCGGCGCGGCTATGCGACCGCGACCGACCTCGCCGACTACCTGGTGAAGAAGGGCCTGCCGTTTCGCGACGCGCACGAGGTGGTGGCGCATGTGGTCAAGTTCGCGATCGGGCGCGGCACGGATTTGTCGGATCTGCCGCTGGCCACACTGCAATCGTTCGACCCGACGATCGCCGACGACGTGTACGCAGTGCTCAGCCTGCGCGGCTCGCTGAACGCCCGCAACGTGCTCGGCGGCACCGCGCCCGCGCAGGTGCAGGCGCAGGTGGCGCGGCATCGGGCGCGGTTGGGGTGAATTGGGTTGGAGCAGCAGGACGCCCTCGACTCTCCGGCCGCACTTTGGCTCCTTTGCGCCGTACGGCGCATCACCACGAATCCATGACCATGCTCAAACTGCTTTCTCGATGGACGCTGGCCCTGGCTGCCGCGTCTCTTACCTCTGCCGCCAGCGCCCAAGCCATCACCTACCCGACGACCGTGAAGACCGATCACGTCGACACCTATTTCGGCACCCCGGTCGAAGACCCCTACCACTGGCTCGAAGACGACAACTCGGTGCAGACGAAAGCCTGGGTCGAGGCCCAGAACGCGACGACCTTCGGCTACCTCGACAAGATTGCTTTCCGGGCCGCGGTGCGCAAACGCATCCGCACCATTGCGAACTACCCGAAGTACAGCGCGCCGTTCCAGAAGAACGGCCTGGTGTTCTTTTACAAGAACGACGGCCTGCAAAACCAGTCGGTGCTGTACGTGCAAAAAGGCATGAGCGGCGCACCCGACGTGCTGCTCGACCCCAACACGTTTTCGCCCGACGGCACGGTGCGCCTGACCTCCTTCACGCTCAGCCATGACGGCCGCTACGCCGCCTACACGCACACCGCGATCCCCGGCTCCGACTGGCAAGACTTGTACGTACTCGACATGACCACCCGCCGCACACTGCCAGAGGTGCTGCGCTGGGTGCGGTTCTCGGAAACGGCGTGGCGCGGCGACGGCTTCTACTACAGCCGCTACCCGCAGCCGCCCAAGGGCAACGAGATGACCGCTCGCGCCGAGAACCAGACCGTCTGGTTCCACAAAGTCGGCAGCGCACAGGCGGCCGACACACTGGTCTACGAAGACCCGTCGCACCCGCAGCGTTTCAACGGCGTCCAGACGACCGAGGACGAACGCTTTGCGCTGCTCGCCAGCAACGAGCCGGGCAAGCGCGGCAACAACCTGTTCGTGCGCGAAGAAAGCAAAGAGGGCACCGCCTTCCGACCGATCGTTGCCGAGATCGGCGACGACCGCTTCGAGACCGTCGACAACGTCGGCGCGCAGTTGCTGGTGCGCACGACCCGCGGTGCGCCGAACGGCAAGCTGGTGCGCATAGACCCTTTGCGGCCGGAAGCTGCGAACTGGTCGACCGTGCTGCCCGAACGGCCCGAGGTGCTGGAGCACATCACTTCAGCCGGCGGCAAACTCTTCGCGACCTACCTGAAAGACGTGGCCTCGCGCGTGCAGGTGCACGCGCAGGGCGGCGAGTTGCTGCGCACGATCGCACTGCCCGGCCCGGGCAATGCGAGCGGCTTCAAAGGCGAGCGCTTTGATGCCGAGTTGTTCTACGTGTTTACCTCGATGAGCCGGCCGCCGACGATCTTTCGCTACGACATCGCCGAGGCGCGCTCGACGCTGTTCCGCGCTCCCGAGATTCCGGGCTTCGACGCGAGTCGCTACCAGAGCCGGCAGGTCTTCTTCAAGAGCCGCGACGGCACGCGCGTGCCGATGTTCGTGGTGCACAAGAAGGGACTCGCGCTTGACGGCCGCAACCCGACCATCCTGTATGGCTACGGCGGCTTCAATATCACGCTCAACCCGTACTTCAGCGCGACGCGCATCGCCTGGCTCGAACAAGGCGGCGTGTTCGCAATGGCCAACCTGCGCGGTGGCGGCGAGTACGGCGAGGCGTGGCACGAAGCCGGCATGCGCCTGAAAAAGCAGAACGTGTTCGACGACTGCATCGCTGCCGCCGAATACCTCATCAAGCAGGGCTACACCGCGCCCGACCGGCTCGCCTTGCAGGGCGGCAGCAACGGCGGCCTGCTGGTCGGCGCGGTGGTCAACCAGCGACCCGACCTGTTCAAGGTGGCACTGCCGCAGGTCGGTGTGATGGACATGCTCCGCTTCCAGAAATTCTCGGTCGGCGCGGCCTGGGTATCCGACTACGGATCGAGCGACGACGAAACCCAGTTCAAGTACCTGCTCGGCTACTCGCCGCTGCACAACATCAAGGCCGGCGCGAACTACCCGGCCACGCTGGTGACCACCTCCGACCACGACGACCGCGTCGTGCCAGCGCACTCGTTCAAGTACATCGCGACACTGCAGGCCAAGGCCGGCGCGGATGGGGGCGCGCCGAAGCTGATCCGCATCGAGACCAACTCGGGCCACGGCTCGAGCAACCTCGGCAAGGCGCTCGACGAGGCCGCCGACAGCTACGCGTTCATCTGGGCCAACATGGGCATCGTGCCGACGTTCGCGCCCTGAGCTGCTGGGGGCCGCCGTGAGGGGCTTGCATCCGAGACGCGGCCTGTGCCGTAAGGCTCGGTGAGTCGTCTTCACCGAGGAACCCGCTTGCCTACCGTCAGACAATTGATTCTGTTGACCCTCTTGCCGCTGCTCGCACTGATCGGTCTGACCGCTTGCGCGCCGGTGCGCGTGCTCAACGCCATCGCGAACAGCAGCGAAGGGCACCGCGTCGACAAGGCCGTCGCGTACGGCCCGCTCGCACGCCAAACACTCGACGTGTACACGCCGACGGCCGCGGCACCAGCGGCCGGGTGGCCGGTCGTCGTGTTCTTCTACGGTGGCTCGTGGAACACCGGTGAGCGCGCCGACTACGCCTTCGTCGGCAGTGCGCTCGCGGCCCGCGGCGTGTTGACGCTGGTGGCCGACTACCGGCTCTACCCCGCCGTGCGCTACCCCGATTTTTTACGCGACAGCGCACTCGCGCTGGCATGGGGGTTCGATCAGGCCGCGCGCCTCGGCGGTGACCCGAGACGCGTGTTCGTGATGGGCCACAGCGCCGGCGGCTACAACGCCGCGATGCTCGCGCTCGACCCGCGCTGGCTCGGCAGCACCGGCCACCTGCCGGCCGAGCTTGCCGGCTGGATCGGTTTGGCCGGCCCGTACGATTTCTTTCCGACCGACAACCCCGATGCGCAGCCGGTCTTCTTTCACCCGAACTACCCGCCGAAGGCGCAGCCGATCGAGTTCGGCAACGTGCACGTGGTGCCGACCTTTCTCGGCGCGCCCGTCAACGACAAGCTGGTGAGCCCGACGCGCAGCACGCAGGCGCTCGCCGCCGCGCTCTCGGCGGCGGGCACCCCGGTGACGTTGCAGATGTACGAACGCGCGAGCCACACGACGTTGATCGGCGCGTTCTCGCCGCCGCTGCGCTGGGTCGCGCCGGTGCTCGACGACGTTGCCGGGTTCATCGCTGCCACGCCGCCCGCCATGCCACCCGTTACCCCGCCCGCTACCGCCCAGCGTGCGAGCCCGCTGGCTGCGCGTTGAGCGGCACGCGGTAGAGCCACACGCGACGGCCGTCGGCGCACTCGATCACGTCGGTCGGCGTGAACGCCGGCGCTTCGAATTCGAGGCTGACAAGCCACGCGCCCGGCTTCATCTCGCGCGTCGCTTTCTCGGCGGCGCGGTCCATGCTCTCGGGGCGTTGGAACACGTAGACGAGGTCGAAGCCGGACCAGTCGGCGGCCCAGATGTCGCCGCGGCGCACGGTCGCGAAGCGGCAGCGCCACGCACACAGTGCGCGCAGCGGCCAGCTCCATTCCAGGCCGTGCGTGGCGGCCGGCGGATACGCGCGGTGCAACTCGCGCAGGCCGTCGCCGAGGCCGCAGCCGGCATCGAGGAGGCGCGCGTTCGGTGTGAGTGGCGCGCGTTGTGCGAGCTCTCGCAGTGCACCGACGGGTGTGGGGAACAGCGGCGCATCGCGCCACGCGTTGAGCGGGTAGACGAGTGCGAGCAGCGCCAGCGGCAGCAGCCAGCCCCACGCCGGCATCGTGCCCGCGAGACCCGAGGCGGCAAGCGAGAGCGGAAAGCCGGCGGCGATGAAGACGCGGCGCCATGGTGTGGTGGCGAGAACGCTGAGCGCAGCGCCGAGCGCGACCGCTGTGGCGATGGCCGCGAACAATGGCGCATCGATCGAACGCATCAATCCGAACAGCGCCCAGCCGAGCGCCCACGCGAGCAGCGCCGGTAGCGGCCAGATCAATCGAGTGATACGCATCTGTTTGGCTCCCTCTCCCCGAAGGGCCGAGGGGGTAAATTCAAAACTTGAACGCCAGCCGCAGGCCGCCCCGGTGTTTGCCGTTCACGGTCACCGGCGCGACGGCTTCTTTCATCACGACGAAGCTGCCGCCGCCCATGTCGCGGCGGTAGCTTTGCAGCAAGAAGGGCCGCTCGTTGCGCGCCGAGGCCAGGCCGGTGCGGTCGTTGAAGATGCGGCGACAGCGGCTGTTCGCGCTATCCCATGCGAGTTCGCCGCGCTGCGGCTGGTTGTACTTCTTGTTGTGCGTTGGCACGAAACCATTGCGATCGACCGCGATGCAGAACACCACCTTCGGGCTGAACGCGAGCATGCGCTCCTGCACCGCCGGGAACAGCTTGTCGGCAAGCGCGACGAAGCGGGTGGTGTGCTGCGTTTCGCGTGCCAGCGCATCGATGCGCTTGTCGAGCACACCGACCGTGCGCATGATCTCCTTGGAGGAAAACCCGACCTTGCCGGCCAGGTCTTTCACCGCGTCGGCCACCACGCCGAAGCCGCGGCCCGCGTCGCCGGCACGCTTGGCCTCGACCGATGCGTTGAACGCGACGAGCCGGGTCTGCAAGGCGATTTCGGTGATGCTCTCGGCGGCCCTTGCAACATCACGCAAGGGTCGCCACCACCTCGCCGACCTCGCGGCCCACGCCTTCGACCGCCACCCGCACGCGGTCGACCGCGCCGAGGCCGGCTGTCGAGACGCTGCCGATGCCGGCTTGCGCGCGGTGAATCTCCTTGACCTGCGCGCTGAGCGCGCCGACCGCCTGTGCACTGCGTTCTGAAACTTTGGTCGAATCGTCGATCAGCCCGCGCACCTCGGCCGACTCGCGGCGGATGGTCGAGGCTTGCTTGCCGATCGATCGGATCGCAGCGTGCAGATCGGGTTGCACCGCGGCCGGCGAGGGGTCGAGCCGCTCGACCCGTTGAACCGTCGACTTCGGTGCGCGCTTCATCAGCAGCGTGGCAAATATGCCGTCCATCAGTAGGCCCGAAGCTTGACGCGCAGCCGCGCGATCGACTGGCTGTGCAACTGGCACACGCGCGATTCGGTCACCTTCAGCACCGCCGCGATCTCCTTCAAATTCATGTCGTGCTCGTAGTACATGCTCATCACGTACTGCTCGCGCTCGGGCAGCACCTTGATCGCCTCGACCAGCGCCTCGCGCATGCGGTGATCCT
>ENA-OFCD01000774-OFCD01000774.1-metagenomes-genome-assembly--contig:-NODE-774-length-18877-cov-5.866486_pt1 | contig 18877 bp, 17 predicted proteins | sample MGYA00153392_OFCD01 | MGnify analysis MGYA00153392
TATCAAATAAGATGTTTACTAAAAAGAAGAAGCTATATGAAGAGAGTAAGCTGAACTTGAATGAATACTTTGACAGTCTTGATACCTGGAATGCTGACACCATAGAAAAACGTGCTAATGAATTAGCTGATATGGCAATTGAAATTTGGCCTATGCCCTGATAAACGAGAATACTCTAACAAAATTAAACTGAGGTTCTTCAATGCTAGAAACCACTATCTTAGAATATCTTCAGAAACTACCCGATTCACTTCAGCGAGAAGTCCTCCACTACACACAATCTTTGCTAGAAACTCATAACAAAAGTACTTTGTTACCACAGAAAAAGCGGCAAGCGGGTTTTCTAAAGGGCACATTTGCTCTACCACTGGCTGAAGACTTTAATGAGCCGCTAGAAGATTTTCAGGAGTATATGGAGTGACTAATCTACTTTTAGACACCCATGCTTTCATCTGGTGTTCAGAGGATGACTCTAAGTTACCTGAATTGATAAAAACAGAAATTGAAACAGCCGATCGAGTCTACATTAGTATTGCTAGTTTATGGGAAATTGCGATTAAATTAAGCATCGGGAAGTTGTCGCTTCGATCGAACTATGAATCGAGTCTCTTTTAGAGAGGCTACGCCAACGAATCTAGTCTAGAACCTGCTGGAATTGGCTTATTACCAATTTCTTTCGCTGAGACAGTTAGGGTAATGAATCTACCACTCCATCATCGCGATCCATTTGACAGGATTCTCATCGCTCAAGCCATTAATAATTCTCTCACTTTAGTTAGCTGTGATGCTGCTTTCACTGCATACCCAATTCAACTACGATGGGAATAAATCTAGACTAAAGACTATGGGAAAATCGATCGCATTTGGCTGGTACGGCGGAAAATATAGCCACCTCGACTGGCTCTTACCCCTACTACCACCATCACAACATTTTTGCGACGTATTTGGTGGCTCCGCTGCCGTCATCATCAATCGCCCTCCATCTCCCGTTGAAACTTACAACGATATCCACAGCGAAGTTGTGAACTTTTTTCGCGTCCTCCGCGACCAAAAAGAGCAGCTAATTGAAGCCATCGGCTTAACACCGTTCTCCCGTGAAGAACTAGCATTAGCCAGTCAACGCCAGACTGAAGGAATTACCGAACTAGAACGCGCTCGGCGTTTTTTCGTGTGTGCTAGACAAGTGCGAACTGGACTTGCTCAAACATCCAGCGCGGGACGTTGGGCGCATTGCTTATTAACCAGTCGAGCTGGCATGTCAGGTGCCGTGTCCCGCTGGCTCGGTAGTATCGACGACTTATCACTCATCGCTCAAAGACTATTGCGCGTTCAAATCGAGAATGCACCCGCGATCGATGTCATCCGACGATATGATAGTGCAGATACGCTATTCTATTGCGACCCACCTTATCCACACGGTGCGCGTGGCGACTCCAAAGCATACGCACATGAAATGACCGATACCGACCATCGAGAACTCGCATCAGTACTTAGGAATGTCCAAGGAAAAGTTGCTTTATCGAGCTACCATTGCGATTTGATGGATGAATTATATAGTGACTGGTATATCGTGGAAGCTCACTCCAAAATGTGTCATTCGGTTAAATCAGCACGGACTGAAGTACTGTGGACGAACTACGAACCACCGAAGGAAATAGAATGGACACACCACCAGAAATCCTCGCAATCGCACTCAAGAGAGCCAACACTGACATCGGGAATTCAATTGTAAATAATGAAGATGTTCGCCAAAGAGTAGAATTGATTTGCCGTAATATTCGCAACAAGGCTTTATCTCGGTTGATATTGTCCTGTTGTTTGGCAAAGATTCACAAACCACAAATAGATATTCGTAAGCCTTACACAGAAATTGATGGCACGGATACATTTTCTGGTCGTACTTATGATGAAGCATATATCGGGCAATTCATCGCCGAACATCGTCTTCCCTGCAACACCACAACTGCATTCCTGACACCCGCACTCCGCAACCGCAGCGAAACACTCACCCCAAATACTAATTTAGTCGGACGACCACCAGAACTTTACAAAGCAGCTCTACAACTACTTGACAATGTTTATACGGGAACAGTAAGTGCCGAAGATTTACTGGCTGAAAGCATTCGTGTATTGCTGATTGTCAAGCATGAAAATCAACAGCGGATCGAAACACTTTTGGCAGGAGTAAAACCATTAGCTGGTGCGATTCCATTATCCTCGGAAAGCATTGTTGCTATTATTCAAAGCCATCTGGTAGGGCGCAATTCGAGTAGATTGCCAGTATTGATTGTGACGGCTGCATACAAGACTGCCAGCGCGCAGCTAGGCGAACAAGCAAAAATTCTGGCAAGTCATAACGCTGCCGATAAACAAACAGGTGCGATTGGCGATGTCGAAATAACCCTCATCAATGACGATCGAGTTTTAACTAGTTACGAAATGAAAATGCGCCCAGTAACACGAGAAGATATAGATCTTGCCGTCCAAAAGATTTTAGATAAAGACATCGACAATTACATCTTTATTACCACATCAGAAATTCCGCAAGAGGTGAACAATTATGCAAAAAGTCTGTACGAGAAAACAGGTGGAGTTGAAATCGCCGTGCTCGACTGCATCAGCTTTTTACGTCATTTTATACATCTATTTCATCGTTCTCGCACAAGGTACGTCGAGGAATATCAACAGCTTGTTTTGAATGAACCAGATAGTGCAGTCAGTCAACCCCTAAAAGAATTGTGGCTGTCATTGAGAAGTGCAGCCGAGAGCGGCTTAGGAAATGGCGAATAGTACTTCCGTTATACTGCTGCCTATCCCAAACCCGTAGACAAAGAAGTAAGATTGGATACTTGAAATGAAATCTCAAGGGTTAGTGAAGAATTAAATTCTCGCCATACCTCTTTACTAACTGTTGTTAACTGGTGTAAAATTAGTGCTCGATCGACAATGATGACGGGTGCAGAATTTTTTAATAATTTTACTACTTCGGCGGCTGACTGATAGCGATCCTTGAGCAGGATCTTTGCCCCACAGGACATACAGAAGTTGGTGGTGGGGCTATTTTTGTTTGGAGCGGGACAGGTGGGGCTGATGCAGTAGCTCATAGCTGAAGCGGGAATACTTGCGATTAGAATTAGTATTCCCATCACCCACAAGCGGCAGATGTTATAAATGAAGATATATTAACCGCTGCCGATCGACAGCAAACTGCTATCTTTATCTATTAACCATGCAATTTATCCTCGGCATCATCTCCATCCTTTTAGCTGAAGTGGTGCGGGACATCTACCACATCGCAGGGCACTATTGGCAACCCATCAAGCAGTTCCATCTGCTCCATCACAAAGCCTATCGGCGAGATTTTTCCATTGCCAATATGGAGACTTACAAAAAATCTCAACTCTACAATGATGTACCTGAAGCCCTGTGCATGGTAGGGTTGACAGCAGCGATCGCGATCTTGACTCAGAGTCCGGGGATGTGGCTGGGTTGTGTTTATTCCTTTGTATTCTTGGTTCCTGCTGTATTGCGTTCTCAAGGGATGTTACTCGCAACGGATCTCAGTCACAAGCCTGGAGATTTAGTGGGGATTCCGGCTCTATGGCGGGTAAATCGTACCTATCATTGGCGACATCATTTTGATGAGACTAATGCTTATTTTGCCGGACATTTCACCTCAGTCGATCGAATTATCGGCACCAGCCTCTCATTAAAAGGGAAAGTAGTTGCTGTTACTGGTGCTTCAGGTGCTTTAGGGCAAGGATTGATTGAAGAATTGTCCCGCCAAGGTGCAAAAGTCATCGCGATTACCACTAGTCCAGCAGCAGTATTTAAAGCAGGTACAACAACCTTAGCTTGGGAGCTAGGAGCTGAATCAGAGCTGCTATCTCATCTCCAAGAAGTAGATATTTTGATCGTCAATCATGGTGTTAATGTCTACAGCGATCGATCTCCCGCATCAGTTTACCAGTCTTATGAAGTGAATACTTTTTCGACACTCAGACTGATGGATTTATTTCTCAATACTGTGACTAGATCGCACGAACGAGCGACCAAAGAACTGTGGATTAATACCTCTGAAGCCGAAGTCAATCCAGCTTTTAGTCCCCTCTATGAATTGTCTAAACGCGCTCTCGGTGACTTAGTAACGCTACGTCGATTAGATGCACCCTGTATTATTCGTAAATTGGTATTAGGCCCTTTCAAGAGTCAGCTAAATCCTTATGGTGTGATGTCTGCGCCTTGGGTCGCTAAGGCAATTATCTTTTTAGCAAAGCGAGATTTTCGGGACATTATCGTCACGATTAATCCGATTACTTATCTGCTGTTCCCGATCAAGGAGTTGTTTCAGTCTTTATATTTCCGCTTGTTTACCAAGAATGCCAAAATATCTGCCAATCTGATGAGTGGTAATGTTGTGGATCGCTCGACAAGCAAGGTTAATTAACGATCTAAAATCCACCAATAAGCTGTAGGATTGCCCCCTACAGCTTATTGGTGGATTTTAGATCCAATAACGCCAAACTTAACTTTTAACCAATTTAACAAAGAGTCGGGGTTTAAATCCCCATCCTAAAAACCCAATTATCTGCTTGGTGCGCTGAACCGTCGGGGAACCCGACGAGCGCGCATCCGCAATTATCAATTATCAATTATCAATTAATTTAATTACCGATATTACTGAAATAGCTATTCTCTAAAATTAAATGACGGTGACGATCGAGTTTTAGATAGCCTTTAGTTTGAAACTGTGCCATCATCCGACTGACTGTCACTCGTGTAGTGCCAATCGCGCAAGCTAACTGTTGATGGGTAAACTTGTAACCAATCCGCGTCTGACGATCTGGTAATGACTCACCTAATTCAAAGCGAAGCAATGATAATAAACCTCTTAACCTTTCGACAGTATGCCTACGACCGTTGATAATCAGTAGTAGTTCGGCTTGACGCATCCGTTTGGCTAATTGAGGGAGCAAGAGCTGTGATAGTCGCATCGAACCCTCAATCTCATCTAGTCGCAGCCACCGCAGATAGACAGGTGATAATGCGATCGCTTGGTAATCTAATGTATCGGATCCTTGCGTCCCAAACCAAGCTCCAGTCGCAGCCCAGCCAAATAATACCTGCTCTCCATCCTCGTAGTTGGCACTCAATTGCACCAATCCTTGGGTAACTTGCCACACACCCTCAGGAAACAATGGAATCTCATCACCTTTGGTGTGGAAATACAGCCGCTTATTGAGAACAGAAGGCTGTTGATGCTGTTGTTGTGAGTAGTCTAGTTCTGTACTTTGAACGATTGACAACATAATTTTCGCTCCAAAATCTGAACTTAGATTACTCGGTGAAGGTAAAATTCAGGTAATGGATAGATTAAGGCTGGTTATTAATTGATAATTGATAATTGATAATTGATAATTAAGACAGATGCCCTTCAGCCCTCAGCCGCGCTCGTATGCTATTAGCCGAAAAATCTACAGAACTCAACTGGAAACCGATTATTGCACAACTAACGGCAGTCGTCGGTATCAAAGGTATCATTCAGCGGCGGGAAGAATTGATGACTTATGAGTGCGATGGTTTGACTAGCTATCGCGAACGTCCAGCTCTAGTTATTTTGCCCAAAACTACCGCCCAAGTAGCCGCAGCGGTGGAAATTTGCGATCGAAATAATGTTGCTTGGATTGCACGGGGTGCGGGTACGGGTTTATCTGGTGGCGCACTACCTGTCGAAAATTGCGTATTGATTGTCACGTCGTTGATGAATCAAATCGTCAAAGTAGATTTAGACAATCAACGGGTAGTCGTTCAACCTGGAGTAATTAATAATTGGGTGACTCAAGCTGTTAGTGGCGGCGGCTTCTACTATGCCCCAGATCCATCGAGTCAGGTGATTTGTTCGATCGGTGGTAATATTGCCGAAAATTCCGGCGGTGTTCACTGTCTCAAGTACGGGGTAACAACTAACCACGTCCTCGGCTTGAAATTGGTGATTCCCAGCGGCGAAATTGTCGATGTCGGTGGGGAAATCGGCGAAATGCCTGGATACGATCTGACGGGCTTATTTGTCGGCTCCGAAGGAACACTCGGCATCGCCACCGAAATCACCCTCAAAATCCTCAAAACTCCCGAATCGATCTGTGTGTTGTTAGCCGACTTTGAAAGCGTTGAAGCGGCAGGTAGCGCAGTCTCAGGCATCATTAGCGCGGGGATTATTCCCGCCGGAATCGAGATGATGGACAATTTCAGCATCAACGCCGTCGAAGATGTCGTCGCTACCCAGTGTTATCCCCGCGATGCCGCCGCGATCCTCCTGATCGAAATCGATGGTTCGGTACTAGAAGTAGCTACAAATCAAGCGCGAATCGCCGCAATTTGCCGCGAGAATGGGGCGAGAGATATTGCCGTGGCAACTGAACCAGAACAACGGTTGCGCCTGTGGAAGGGGCGAAAAGCTGCCTTTGCAGCGATGGGAAAAATTAGCCCTGATTATTATGTTCAAGATGGGGTGATTCCTCGGACGCAGCTATCCTATGTACTGCAAGAAATTGCCAGACTCGGCGAAAAATATGGGTATTTTGTTGCCAATGTCTTCCATGCTGGCGATGGGAATTTGCACCCATTAATTTTGTACGATAATTCCGTTGCTGGTGCACTAGAGCAGGTGGAAGCCCTGGGTGGAGAAATCCTCAAGCTCTGCGTCAAAGTCGGTGGGAGTATTTCTGGCGAACATGGAATTGGTGCGGACAAACGCTGTTATATGTCAGAGATGTTTACCGAAACAGATCTAGAGACAATGCAGTGGGTACGCCATGTATTTAATCCCAAAGAATTAGCCAATCCAGGCAAAATCATCCCGACTCCTCGCACCTGTGGAGAATCAGCCAAGTCTGGTCATAAGTTTAGCTCGATCGAGCAATATTAAAGAGTCGATCGTCGATCGTTGACAGTCGATCGTTGATATAGCAATCCTAAATGAAAAGCGATGTTGATGTAGTATTCGATCCCAGGGATCTGATTTAGTAAGAATATCGTAGGGTGTGTTATCGCGTCAGCGTAACGCACCGAAGAGTCTAGCCAGTAGGGTGGGCACTGCCCGTCAGCTTGGGTTTAGGCAATCTCTATCTAATAAATATTTAGATCTAGCTACTTAGATCCAGATTTATTTCTGCTAAACTACTTAGGTAATTTACGCGTCAATCCGATGCCTGAGGCAGTGTTAAAAGGGCGCGTTGCCTTAGTTACAGGTGTGAGTCGGCGGAAAGGAATTGGGTTTGCCATTGCTCAACGGCTGGCAATGTTGGGCGCAGATGTTTTTATCCACTCTTTTTCCCCTTATGATGCAGATCGATCGTGGGGAGCGGATGCTGACGGTATTTCAGCACTGATAACTACGCTGCAAGAACAGGGTACTCGGATTGCACATGCTGAAGGCAATTTTCTCGATCCTGCTGTGCCCCACCAAATTGTGGATACTGCCGTCAAAGCATTGGGGCAGATCGATATTTTGGTAGCCAATCATACTTACAGTACTCTGGAAAATTTGGAAGAACTGACTGCCACAGAAATCGATAGGCACTTGCAAATCAATGTGCGGGGTACTCTATTACTAGTTCAGGCATTTGCGGCTCAACATCACAAAAGTTTTGGTGGTAGAGTTGTGCTGCTAACCTCTGGGCAACACCTCAACCCGATGCCGAGCGAACTTGCTTATGTTGCCTCCAAGGGTGCGGTACATCAGCTCACGCTGAGTCTATCCGCTCATCTGATGCCACGCGGAATTACTGTCAACACTGTCAATCCTGGTGCAACGGATACAGGCTGGGCAGATGAGAAACTGTATGAATTGATTCGCGCCGCCAATCCTCAAGGGAGATGGGGCAAACCAGAAGATGCCGCACGATTGATTGGTTGGCTAGCCACAGATGATGCCCAGTGGATGACTGGACAAACGCTTAATTCTACCGGAGGTGGATACTAAATTAAATATTAGTGATTTGAGATCCGTAGAAATAATATTTTCATGTATTGTTTTTTATATTTGTATGAAGTGAAGACAATTTAGATCGATCTTTTTTGATGCTAAAGGTCTATTTATCGATCTTAATAGCTGAGTTCGCTGTCAACTGTCAACTGTTTAACTGCATCTAATACGGCATCGACATGATTTTTGACGCGAACATTCGACCAAATTTGAGTAATTTTTCCACTGGGATCGAGCAAAAAAGTCGATCGCACAATTCCCATATACTCTTTACCCATAAATTTCTTTAATTGCCAGACACCATAGGTTTCAGCAATTTGATGTTCGGGATCGCTCAGGAGGATAATCTCTAAATTATGTTTGGTAATAAACTTACCATGAGAGCCGATCGAGTCAGGACTAATCCCTACAACTTGAGTATTAAGTGCCTGAAATTGAGGTAATTTTTCTGTGAACTCGATCGCTTGGGTCGTGCAGCCTGGGGTATTATCTTTAGGATAAAAATACAATACTAGCCATTGATTCTTAAAGTCTTGGAGACTAATGCTGTTACTGTGTCGATCGATTGCCGCAAAATCTGGGGCAAATTCTCCAATTTTCATCTCGTTGGCGGAGCCTCTCTAGAAGAGAATCGTGCTGTGATTAGGTGATAAGACATCATAGCTTACTTACTCTGTCTAAAATCCAGTATCTGCATTTCTATGATTGGTAGTTGGGCTTTGCGACTGAGGGAAAGCTGTCTTTTCCCAATTACCCAAATTCAGATCGGATTGTGGTTGATTACTAGCACTCTCATATAATGAACTACTTCCATCTTGAGCGAAACTAAATATTTTTTGAATCACGGCATCAGGATTGCGCGCATTTTCTGGTTTGAGTGTAAATAACAGATTCTGGCGATTGCATTTAGTACCATTGGATTGTAATGCACAGATGACTGGTTGAGCATTGACTGTACCGCTAGCCAATTGTAGATCTTTGAAAGTGCCCCCATTAATATTTGCAGCTTGTTGGAGGCGTTCTGACACCATCTGGCAGCGTTTTTGAGGTGTAAAATCTTTACCAAAGCCATCGTAATTCCAATTTACCATCACTGCTTGACGATCGCCTTTTTGGACGACAGTTTTTAAGTCTTGACAACTAACCCCGATCGTTGATGCAGATGCCGTAACTTGTAGGACATTATTTTGTTCTGTTAAATTATTTTGTGAATCGACAATCGGTGGTAGTTGTGCGACTACCGATCGAGACATTACAGCAGAGATTAGGGCAGTGAGTAATAGTTGAGTTATATATTTTAATTTTATTATTTTTAGCTCAATTTTAAATATTTTGAAGCCGCACTCATATTTTTATTTGGTTGGATACAGACAGTATCTGTAGTAATACCATTAACAAACACCAAACCAGGTGCACAAGCAATCCTTACCACCCTCCATTTATCCAAAACTGGAGTGATTCGATCTGTGCTTTTACTAGCTTCGAGCCGTAACTTCTCTTTGGCTACTTCAGCATCAGCAGCAATTTTGGCTTTCTTCACTTCAGTCTCAGCATTAATTTCCGCCGCGCGACTAGGTGGATTTATAAAACTATTGATAATGCTGACACCAACACCAATTAAGTCGGTTGGGCTAGCTTGAACAACTGGAGTATTTGCTGGTGGTTGATTTTGGGCGGATGCTGGCAAGCCAACTGCTAAAATAATCAGTACCAATAAACTATTTTTAATTTGGCGCATACGATCGGATTTCCCAGTATTCCCTGCGTATATGTATCTACACTAGCCAGAATGCAGTTTCCGCATTTATCGATCTAGATTTCAATTATCGCTCACAGCGGATGCCCAATACTATCGCAAAATAGCTGAGATCTGGGGTACCCCAGAACCCATTTGAGATCTTCTAGCGAGCAGCTAATCGGCAGCGATGAGAACTTGTGGGGTGCGAGTTTTGCTGGTGTAGGAGTTGAGTCGATGCAAAAAAGCTGCTAGTCTAATTTGAAGTTAAATGGTAATCGGACATAGACACCACGAGGATCGTTGAAGCTCTTTAAGCTACTGAGTTCTGATTTTACTTTGAGTAATTCGATGCTCAGTGGATCTTGGCTCTGGAGGGAGCGGACTTCTTTGGAACCTGCAAATCGCTTGAGCAGCTTTTCTTCCCAACCTTCAACTGCTGGATACTCTTCTAGCTCCCAGTCTTTACCTAATTTAGCAGTTTGAGCGGCATAGACGATCGCATCATTAAGACCACCAATATCATCCACTAATCCGATTTTTTTGGCATCCGTACCAGACCAAACTCGCCCCTGAGCAATTTCAGCCACTTTTTGTTTAGGTAATTTGCGAGATTCAGAGACTTTATTGAGGAAGTCATCATAGATATCATCAACTATTTGTTGAGATATCGCCAACTCCTGAGGGGTACGAGGACGAGCGATAGTGTTACCATCAGCTAACTTTGATGTCTTGACTACATCCCAGGTAATTCCATTTTTGTTAGCTAATTTTTGATAGTTAAAGTTGATTCCAATTACCCCGATCGATCCGGTAATTGTATTTGCTTGGGCAAATATTTTATTCGAGTAAGTAGAGATCCAATAACCACCAGATGCAGCAACATCACCCATAGAAATAACCACAGGCTTCTCTTTGTGCAAAAGTCTGACTTCGCGCTGAATAATATCAGAAGCTAAGGCACTACCGCCAGGACTATTTACTCTGAGTACTACTGCTTTAACCTCTTTGTCGGTGCGGAGTTCGCGGAGCTGACGGGCTAGGCTATCGCCACCAATTTGCCCAGCACCACCTTCACCACTGACGATACTTCCTTGAGCATAGATGACAGCAATTTTTTGACTGGAATTCTGCTGCTTTTTATTGGCTAACTCAGCATAATTTTCAAGATCGATGTGCCGAAAAGAAGTTTTATCTTCTTCATCTGCGCCGCTAATTTTCTTGAGTTCTACTGACATTTGATCGGGATAAGCAACTCGATCGACTAACTTGTTTTTAATCGATTGGGCTGCTGTAAACATACCGCGATCGTCTGACATTTTTTGGATCGATTCTGGTGTCAATTGACGACTACTACCAACCGAAGTTTTGAAATCGCCCCAGAGATTATTTAGCAACTGTTGAGTCTCCTGTCTAGCCGCAGGGCTAAATTTAGCTAAAGACCAAGTTTCACCAAAAGATTTATATTTACCTACCCGTACGACTTCAACGCCGATACCATACTTATCAAAAGCATTTTTGAAAAACATGGTTTCCGATCGAAAGCCATTAATATCTACCGAACCCATCGGATTGATAAAGATTCGATCGGCGACTGAAGATAGATAATAATCTCGTTTATCCATATCAATGTTATAGGCAATGATTTTCTTCCCACTTGCCCGAAATCGCTCTAATGCAGTCCGCACTTCTTTGAGCGTAGCAAACCCAGTAGTACTAAGTTTCCCATTACTTCCATCTAAATAAATTGCCAGAATCCGCTTGTCTGTAGTTGCAGCATCGATCGAGTTGAGTACGGACTTCAACTCGATGACATTAGTCGCTTCTCCAGCGATCGTTTCTTGTAATGTCTTACCAGGATTGATATCCACGATCGATTGAGAGAGATCGATCTTCAAAATTGATTTATCAGAAATTTTAATGGTACTATTGCTCTCGGTAGCACTCTGAATCAGCACCCCAATCGTTACTGAAACTACAGCGATCGAGACTGCCGAAAATAATGTCAAGCCGAGTAGACTACCAACGGTACTAGCCAGGGCTTGTTTTAAAAATTGACGCATAAGTGGTGTGTGAGGAGAGGAGAATTTTTAATGCTAAATGTTCGGGAGCATAGTTCTAATTATTCCCAGATCGTGGTTTGAATTCTACTCCTCGATCGCAGTCGGTTAGATTCAGAGGGTGTCTGGATAGAGACTAGATTTTTTAGCTAGCTTTCACCTCGATAGTTGGAGACAATTTGATTGTCGTAAGGCAGATAGATTGGCATTTCCGGTACAAAACAGCACTGTTTGGATTTCTGCTGTTAAAATTTGGACTAATTCGGCGACTGCTAGCGTCGAGATGTCCGCAGCCTGAAGAAATGGTAATGCCAAACCTGCAACATCCGCGCCCAAAGCGATCGCTTTGGCGATCTCCAAACCATTGCGGATTCCCCCAGACGCAATCAATGGTAGAGTCGGCGCAATCTGACGAATCTCGGTGATACATGCTGTTGTCGGAATCCCCCAATCAGCAAAAGTCTCCCCCAGCCTGCGTTGAAGGACTGTTTGAGCACGTTCGCTCTCTACTTTTGCCCATGAAGTACCTCCCGCACCCGCCACATCGATCCCACTTACTCCAGCAGCAATCAATTGCTGTGCCATGCTTGCCGAAATACCATTACCGACTTCTTTGATAATTACTGGCACAGGTAGACGCTCGCAGACGCTAGCAATCCGATCGAGTAATCCCTTAAAATTGGTATCGCCTTGGGGTTGAATGCACTCCTGAAGGGGATTGAGATGCAAAATCAGGGCATCTGCTCCCAGCAATTCTACCGCCCGCCAGCAATGATCGATGCCATATTTATAATTGAGTTGCACAGCTCCGAGGTTGGCGAATAACAGGATATCAGGGGCAATTTGCCGCACTTGAAAAGTATCTGCGACTTGTGGTTGTTCGATCGCTACCCGCTGAGAACCAACACCCATAGCTAGTCGATACTCCTGCGCCACTTCTGCTAGGCGGTAATTGATCTCTTTGGCTTGGGCGGTACCCCCAGTCATTGAGGAAATCAAAATCGGCGCACCGAGCTGTTTGCCCAGCAAATTGGTAGTAAGATCGAGATGCTGGTAGTCTAGTTCTGGTAAACAACTATGGATGAACTGATATCGGTCGAATCCGCTTCCCTGAGTCTGAAATTGGACATCTGACTCTAAACAGATCCGAATATGTTCGGCTTTGCGTTGAACGGTAGACATAATGGCTAATTGCTGGGGTAATCGGGCAAATTTCAATTACTTAATATCTAGTAACTTATTATGATGGAACCACCCGTAAATAGCATTAGACTATCACAAACAGCCAAAGACCAATTATTAAAACTCAAGCGATCGACTAAGATCGAACAGTGGAATATCCTCTGTCGTTGGGCATTTTGTCGATCGCTCGCCGAAACTGCACCCCCCTCGCTAGTGCCAATTCCAGCCGATAGCAATCTCGAAATGACTTGGCGGATATTCGGTGGAGACATCGCAGATATCCTGATTCTCGCACTTAGACAACGGTGCGATCGAGATGGATTGGAACCAACGCCAGATATCTTATCCCAGCAATTTCGACTGCATTTACATCGGGGGATTGGCTACCTAGCTGGCGATCCTAATATTCGGAAAATCGAAGATCTAGTTAATTTAGTCAGCCACAATGAAAAAGCCGATCGGCTATGACTTAGCTTATCGGCTGTTTCGATGGTCTTTGGAATGGAAGGTACAGGACTCGAACCTGTGACAGCCTGCTTGTAAGGCAGGAGCTCTACCAACTGAGCTAACTTTCCTTGTTTTAACACTCATATATAATAACTGACATTTAGAATTTAGTCAAGCGATCGGCATATACAATCTCTTTGAGTCGTACTCCCGAACCAGTGTCAAATTAGACATCTAGGGTGGATGGTGAATGGTGGATGGTAAATTATGAGGCCTCTCGATTTTCGTTCCGTAAGCGCGGGAGTCGCAGGCGTTGCCAACGCCTGCCGTAGGCACAGCGTCTCGTTCCGAGAAGAGGCTCGCGGGAACGAGGTGGGAAGGGAGTAAATATTCAAACGCCGTAACTCGCGTACACTGTGATATATTTATTGCCAAGTCGATCTCGATCGTCAAAAATCTAACTAAATACCTAAAGATCGACTGTAAAAGTTCTAAATCACTGCTAACCGATGCGTATTGCTTTATTCACCGAAACTTTTCTACCGAAGGTCGATGGAATTGTCACTCGACTCAAGCACACGATCGAGCAGCTCCAACGACATGGAGATGAAGTCTTAATTTTCTGTCCAGAGGGGGGGTTGCGATCCTACTGCGGAGCCAAGATTTATGGATTGTCCGCCTTTCCCCTACCGCTCTATCCCGAACTAAAATTAGCTTTACCCCGTCCTGAAATCGGTCAACAATTAGTAAAATTTCAGCCAGATCTGATCCACGTTGTCAATCCAGCAGTTTTAGGGCTAGCTGGAATTTTTTATGCCAAATCTACTCAAATTCCCCTAGTAGCTTCTTATCATACCCATTTGCCCAAATATCTCCAGCACTACGGGCTAGGCATGTTCGAGGGTTTGTTGTGGGAGTTGTTAAAAGGGGCACACAATCAAGCCCAGCTAAATCTGTGTACTTCTAGTGCGATGGTGCAAGAACTCCGCCAGCATGGGATCGATCGTGTGGACTTGTGGCAACGAGGGGTAGATACCGAGACGTTTCACCCCGCGAAGGCGACACCTGAGATGCGTCGTTACTTGAGCCAAGGTGAGCCAGCAAGCCGTTTGTTGCTATATGTGGGCAGACTTGGCGCAGAAAAGGAAATCGAGCAGATTAAGCCCGTTCTGGCGGCGATTCCTGGTGCGAGACTGGCGATCGTCGGTGATGGGCCGCATCGTGCTAGTCTAGAGAGCTATTTTGCGGGTACGCCGACTCACTTTGTCGGTTATCTAGGTGGAGAAAAGCTAGCAGCGGCTTATGCTGTAGCCGATGCGTTTGTGTTCCCATCGCGGACGGAGACGCTGGGCTTGGTGTTACTCGAAGCAATGGCGGCGGGATGTCCGGCGATCGCTGCTCGATCGGGTGGGATTCCTGATATCGTTACGGATGGGCAAAATGGCTATCTGTTCGAGCCTGAGAATCCTCAAGGTGCGATCGCTGCTACTCAACAACTCTTCGCCGATCCAGAGTCGCATCTCCAGCTCCGCGCCAATGCCAGAGCCGAAGCCGAACGTTGGAGTTGGAGTGCGGCGACAAAGCAGTTGCAGGCGTATTATCGGCGAGTAGTTGGGAGTTAGGAGCCAGTCAACCCAAAGTCTAGATATTTTAGTGCTACAGCGATCCGACTATGCTAGTCCCCTAATTCCCCTGCACATCTATATCCCCGTTGTCATTTGCCCGATTCTGTGCGCCAATACCTAACTGTTTTTTGCTGCGCTTGAGGTCTTTCCAGAGACTTTTGATTTGCTGGTAAGATTCTTCTGGTGTCAGCTTTCCAGCAGTCTCTAAACTACAGATATAGCTGACTTTCTGGGTGAATTCTTGAAGATTGCTATTGAATGCTAATTTTTCGGGTGAGAAATCACCGTGGTAGCTGTTGTTGCTATATAAAAAGAAGTCGCTCGGATTTGGCATTGATATTGCGTCCTAAATTATTGCGTACACTAATTCAGCCCGATTTTTTGTAGCTGCTCATTGTAGACAATGAACGATTCTCCGTTGGAGAGGCTCACGGGAACGGTTCTAAAAACTGATGAAGGTTTAAAGAAGGTGTTCTCGATCGACCGATCTGGAGCGATCGGTACTCGTTACCCAGCTTATCTGACAGTAAATGTCTAGATCTGTGCCGATTTTAACCTTAGCGATTTTTGTTCGAGCTTGCTCGTACCAAATAAAGTGGGACACTGTGGATTAAACTTTATAATGTTGACCGTTGATGGGTACTTACTAACGATTACCGATTTCAACCAAAATTTGGTGTCACTACAATTCTAACTATTTCAGCATGAATCGTCATCCACAAATTTACGAAGGTAAAGCCAAAATTCTATACGCTACCGACGATCCAGATATTTTACTGGCTTACTTTAAGGATGATGCTACTGCCTTTAATGCCCAAAAGCGGGGGACGATCGTTGGGAAAGGTGAAATCAACTGTCAGATCGCGGCTCACTTATTTCGATCGATCGAAGCGCAAGGCATTGCTACTCACTATATCGACTGTCCAGCCGCAAATGAGATGCGGGTAAAGTCGGTGCAAATCATCCCGATCGAAGTAGTGGTGCGGAACATTGCAGCAGGTAGCCTCTGTCAACAGACGGGGATCGCCTTGGGGACAATCCTACCTCAACCGTTGGTCGAATTCTTTTATAAGGATGACGCTCTAGGCGATCCGCTACTGACACGAGATCGACTCCTGCTGATGGAATTGGCAACCCCTGCCCAATTAGATATCTTGCACGCCAAAGCGATCCAAATTAATCATATCCTCCAAAACTTTTTCAAACAGTGTGGAATTACACTAGTTGACTTCAAAATCGAATTTGGCGTTAATCCACAACAGCAGATCCTCCTCGCGGATGAGATCAGTCCAGATAGCTGTCGATTATGGTTGACTGGGGAACCCGATCCCAATTTACGAGTCCTAGATAAAGATCGGTTTCGCCGCGATCTGGGCAATATTGAAGATGCCTATCAACAAGTTTTAGCAAGAGTTTTAGGAGTTAGGGAGTAGAGTTCGGCACAGACATGCTATGGAAAAAAGATCTAGGTCTACCTGAGCCATCGACTGCCGATCGCTATTTACCACATAAAAATATGAGATTTAAATTTAAAGTATTATTAGTTGCCACAGTTGCCACGATCGCCCAGTTCAATTATGCGCCCGCACAGGCTGATTCAACTCAAATCGAGCGGCTAGTATCGCAGCCTAGTCTAGCTAGTGCGATCGTCGATCGCCAATCGATGAGTGTCTCAAACCGCAAGAATTTGGCTGGCATCTCCACAGCCAAAGATTTAATCGCTCAATCCAAGCGCAAACGCAAATCCGCCCCGCGCCAGCAGCCAGTCAAGCCAGCAATTACCGCTCCGACTAATCCGCAGACACAGATCCAGCCGCCTGCAACGTCCCCAGCTAATCAAAAACAAGTATTAGTCTCAGACATCATCATCAAAAACCCCAAGGGGTCATTAGAACCCGCACTAGAATCCAAAGTCCGTCAAGTTCTGAGTGTGAAAGCCGGACAACCAACCACCCGCGAACAATTAGAGCAAAATCTCAATGCCATTCGAGCTTTGGGTGACTTCTCCGCAGTCGAGATTATCCCTGAAGATACGAATAAAGGTGTCAAACTTAGCTTTTTAGTCACACCATACGGCACTTTACGCCAAGTTCAAATCAAGACATTGCCAGTCAACAGTAGCACTGTCCTCAAGCAAGCAGAAATCGATAGCTTATTTCAGACCCAGTATGGCAAACAGTTAAATGCAGTCGAACTCCAAGCTGCGATTAAGCAACTAAACGCACTTTACCAAAAGCAGGGCTATAATCTCGCGCAAGTCGTGGATGTAGAGGAACTCGGTACCGATGGTACGTTGAAATTAACGATCGCTGAAGGACTGATCGAAGATGTCCAAGTACGCTTTTTGAATAAAGAGGGTGCGCTAGTTGATGAAAACAAGAAACCATTTAAGGGGATTACTCGACCTTTTATCGTCACTAGGGAAGCTGAGTTAAAATCAGGAAAAATCTTTAATCGGAATACTGTCGAAAAAGATCTGCGGCGGATTTATGGATTGGGAATATTTGATGATGTGCGCGTATCATTTGCGCCTGGAAGCGATCCGGCAAAAGTGATCCTTCAGTTTAATGTCATCGAGCGCAAGACTTCTTCGATCGTTGCTGGCGGGGGGATCAGTTCGGCAAATGGTTTGTTTGCCAGTCTCAGCTACAACCAATTGAATGTCGGTGGAAATGCTCAAACGATCGGTGCCAACGTCCAACTAGGAACGACAGGTGTCTTGGGTGACTTGAGCTTTACCGATCCTTGGATCGCGACCGATCCCAATCGGACATCATACACTACCAATATCTTTTCGCGGCGATCGACATCCTTAGTATTTAATGGTGGCACAACACCACAGTTCGTGCCTGGAAGTATTCCAATCGGCTCAAATACTGGCGATACACCCACAATTATCCGCCAAGGGGGCGGGATTACCTTCAATCGTCCGCTCAATGGCGATCCTTACAGCGATAGTCCTTGGCGCGCTTCGCTGGGAGTACAGTATCAACGAGTCGCCATTCAGGATTTTAATAGTGGGAATGGGATTTCTAACGGGACGCTCGTACCTCAGATCGGCGGTCGAGATCTCAGTTTCAGTAAAACCGGACAAGACGATCTGTTAATGGTGCAGTTAGGATTGACTCAAGATTTACGAAATAATTTTACCGATCCGACTCAAGGTACGCTGCTCAAGCTAGGCGTAGATCAATCAGTCCCGATCGGACTGGGTAATATTCTGATGACTAGAGCCAGAGCGAGTTTTACCCAATACGTGCCTGTGAGTTTCATCAATTTTACTCCTGGTTCGCAAGCCTTACTATTCAATGTCCAAGGTGGTACGATTGTGGGCGATTTACCACCCTATGAGGCTTTTAGTTTGGGTGGTAGTACTTCCGTCCGTGGCTATGAGGACGGCGATATCGGATCGGGACGCAGTTATTTTCAGGCGACGGCAGAGTATCGCTTTCCACTGTTCTCGATCGTTGGGGCTGGGATATTTGCTGACTATGGTAGCGATCTTGGCAGTGGGTCTAGTGTACCAGGCGATCCTGCTGGGCTGCGGGGCAAGCCAGGGAATGGTTTTGGTTATGGTGCGGGCATCCGCATTAATTCGCCGATTGGCCCGATTCGGATCGACTATGCGTTGAATAATCTTTCTCAAACTCGGATTCAGTTTGGGATTGGGGAAAGATTTTAAGTTCATGTGAGTTTGGGATCGACATGTTTGCTAAATGCTGGTAATAAGCCAAACGGTAAACGAAGAGAATTTGTGGGTTGCGGGTTTCACTTGTGTGGGCAGAACCCGGATCTGGGGGTTGTCTTGATGCGCTGTCTTGTCGTTTTTTTATTCGGCGTCGTT
>ENA-OFCD01000776-OFCD01000776.1-metagenomes-genome-assembly--contig:-NODE-776-length-18865-cov-2.804891_pt1 | contig 18865 bp, 15 predicted proteins | sample MGYA00153392_OFCD01 | MGnify analysis MGYA00153392
ATTTAAATGGTCGTGCGCGATTAGCCATTCCGTTTTGTTTACCCGAAGGAACAGTGAAATATTATGTTTCATTTGCGGGCAGCGATTCAAAAAATGAAATTACATCATTTATAGGTTTAGCGGGTCAACTCACGCGCATTATAGATAGAACAGGCATTACGGCTGGACTGATTGACGCGATTGTAAAACCAACGGGCACGGCTGTTACTGATATTTATATTTTAGATACTTCGGCGCATAAAAGTTTTTTGAATTATAGAGATAGGTTTTGGTCAGCTAATCCTTACACGTCGCGACAAAATATTACGGGTGGTGTGATGGAAATTACGCCCAGATCGAATTGCGAACTCATTTGTTTTAACAATCCGAGTTTAAAATCGGGATTAAATTTAAAATTTGAAATAACGGCAATCGTTTATAAAACACCGCGACCGCAAATTATTAAATCGGTAGAGGTAACAAATGTAAACGCAATTATTGTCGCTCCGCTCACGGATAAAATAATTCCGACGGAATCCACTTTGGCTTTTAAGACGGCGCGCATTGCCGATAGTTTAGAAAAAGCGCACAACTTTGATGCTTTACTACAACACACAAATTTATACCTGAGTACTAATTTTGACGATACACTCGCGAAAATTTTACACGCCCGTTCGCTCATTCTAAACAGAAAACCAACAGAAGCAACAGCACTCATTTTGCCTTTAACCGAAACTAAAAATACTGATTTAAATGTCAATTTACTTTTAGCGCACAGTTATCTACTTTCCAATCAAAACCAAAAAGCGGAACGTATTTACATTAAATTTAAAGGTAAAACTTTTGCCGACGGTATTTTGTGGGAAGATAAAGTCCGCGCCGATTTTAAAGCGTTCATCAGTTATAAAATGTTTAACTCCTATTACGGCAATATTCTGAAAAAATTTAACAAGTGAATTATTGTATAATATCTTTTAGGTCGTAATTAATAATTTGCACGATATTTAATGCTTTCTTACCTTATGTCAAAATTCTACCAAAAAAATATTTAGTAATGAAATTAGAGAAGTTTTGTTTGACAAAATTAAAATCCAATCTGAGGCTTAAAGTGTGGCTTTGTGAATCTTTTAAACGAAAACTCAACAGGGAATTAAAAATTTTCTTTACTTTCTTTGTTTTCGCAACGGCATTTCAACTCAACGCCCAAAATTTATTTATCCCGCGCGATGTGCAAGCCGCTTACAAAAATGGTACACGCAGTATGGATGGCAAACCAGGTAAAAATTATTTTCAAAATTTTGGCAGGTACGATATATCCATAAAAGTTTCGCCGCCGAATAAAAATATTCAAGGCTCAGAAAAAATTGTATATTACAACAACAGCGCAGATACGATAAGAAATCCGGGCATAAAACTTATCTTGAATCAACATGCGATGGGTGCAATAAAAAACAATGTTGCCGAAGTGAAAGAATTGACTTCGGGTGTGCACATTACGGGGTTTAAAGAAAATGGCGTAGCCAGAAAATGGGAAAGCGATAACGCAACCACTTTTCAATCGTTTAAATTCTCAAAACCACTTGTTCCGCATGATTCCGTGACGCTGAATTTTGACTGGAATTTCGATCTTTCAGAGGAGCACGGTAGAGAAGGTGTTATAGACTCAACTACTTTTTTCTTAGCTTATTTTTATCCAAGGCTTGCCGTTTTCGACGACATCAATCATTGGGATAATATGGTTTTTAATGGTTCGCAAGAATTTTATAATGATTTTAACGACTACACGCTTAACGTTTCCGTTCCGAAAAATTTTGTCGTCTGGTCAACAGGAACACTCGCAAACGCTAAGGAAGTTTTACAACCCAACGTTGCAGAAAAACTAAATGCGTCGTTCACGAGTAATGACGTTGCGCACATTACTACGCTGGAGGATGTAACGAATAAAAAAGTTACGATACAAAACGAAATGAACACTTGGCGTTGGGAGGCGCAAAACGTGAGCGATATGGCACTCGGCGTAAGCGAAACATACCTTTGGGACGCTGGAAGTGTTATAGTGGATACAATCACAAAACGCCGTTCGAGTGTACAATCAGCGTATGCTGCGACATCTAAAGATTTTGAACAAATGGTAACGTTCGGTAAGCATTCATTGGATTGGTTTTCGAGAAAATTTCCAGGTGTGCCCTATCCGTTTCCCAAAACAACTATTTTTCAAGGTTTTGCCGACATGGAATATCCGATGATGGTGAACGATAGTCCAGAAGAAGATACACTTTTTGCGCGATTTGTCGCGGAACACGAAATTGCACACTCTTGGTTTCCATTTTATATGGGCATTAACGAGCACCGTTACGGATTCATGGATGAAGGTTGGACAACAGCGAACGAATATTTAATCGGGGTTGAAGATTTAGGCGAAGAAACTGAAACGCATCTTTTTCAGAGCTTTCGTGTAGAGCGTTGGACGTTGAATAATTCAGAAGAGCATCAAATTCCCATCATTACCCCTGGAAATATTTTAAGTGGTCAAGGTCTCGGCGATAACGAGTATGGCAAACCTGCGCTCGCATATTTAGCAGTTAAAGATTATTTAGGTGACGCGATGTTCAAAAAATGCTTACACACTTTTATGGATAGATGGCACGGTAAACATCCGTTACCTTGGGATATGTTTTTTAGTTTTAACGATGCCGCAGGAAAAAATCTCAATTGGTTTTGGAACAATTGGTTCTTCAGTCGCAATTATTTAGATCTAAGTATCAACAAAGTTGAAACTGTGCGCGGTGGTTACAACGTAACGATAGATAATATTGGTGGATTTGCCTCGCCCACAAATTTTCTGATTCAGTACGAAGATAGTACATCCGAAAAAATTCATCAAACACCCGCTATTTGGGAAAAAAATCAATTGCAAACGGTAGTGAAAATTTCGACGAAAAAGAAAATTAAATCACTTACCCTCGATGGTGGCATTTATATGGATGCCGATACATCGAATAATGTTTGGTTGGCGAAAGCAAAGTAATTTGGGTTAGTATTGTACTGTAGAGTCAGTTTTTGTTAATCGATATCTTGCTGCGTAAGCTATGGGAGTATTAAATTAAGTGTGTCAAAATTTTAAAAACATTTTACATAATTTTACACAACTTAAAAAATAGGTAAGTCCACATGAATAAATTGTTTTTTAGTTGTTCTTTAATCTCTACTGTTTAAATTTGCCCTACAAATAATGGATTATGAATAATTTAATCGTAAAGTCTTTAGGTCCGATACAAGAAGCCAATATAAATTTTGGCGATTTAACTTTTTTAGTTGGACCTCAAGCGAGTGGAAAAAGTATTTTTATCCAGTTATTAAAACTGATAATTGACAAAAACAATATTAGAAAAACTTTAGAGCAATATAATTTTGTTTGGAGTAAAGACCCAGATGAAGTGCTTGATCGTTATTTTGGCGAAGGTATGCACAGTATTTGGAACGATAAAACGGAAATTACTTTTGATAATAAAATATTTAGTAAAAAAAATTTAGAGCCTAAGCCTAAAGATTTAAAAGAAGCTGAAGAGAAGTTATTTTATATTCCTGCTCAACGAATTTTAAGTATTGCTGACGGAAGACCAAAATATTTCACTGAATTCGATGAGTCAACACCTTACGTTCTCAGAGATTTTAGCGAAACTTTAAGGCAACTTTTACAAAATGGGTTTAGTAAAAATAACGAAATTTTTCCAAGATATCAAATTTTAAAGGAACCTTTAAGAGCGTCTTTTAATGAAAGTATTTTCCATGATGGAAAAGTGATAATCGATGATAAGTCAGGACAAAAAAAAATTAAAATGCAAATAAATGGCATGACTTTACCTTTTATGACGTGGAGCGCAGGGCAGAAAGAATTCATGCCTCTGCTATTAAGTTTCTATTGGCTTTGCCCTCCTTCAAAAATTTCTCAAAGAGATGATATAAAATATGTTGTAATTGAAGAACCTGAAATGGGATTACACCCGCAGGCAATTAAATCCGTTTTGTTACAAGTTATGGACTTGATGAACCGTGGGTATAAAGTAATAATTTCAACACACTCACCAGTTATGTTAGAATTTGCTTGGGCTATTAATTATTTAAAACAGAACGGAGCAAACTATAAATCAGTAGCAGAAATATTTGATATTAAACCATTACACCATTCTTTAAAAGATATATTTAAGAGTGTTTTAGAAAGTAAACAAATTAATTCTTATTATTTTGAAAGGAAGGATAATACTGTAAATGTAAAAGATATTTCGAGTCTTGATGCTGGAAATGAAGACGGCGCAATTTCTGAGTGGGGTGGCCTGTCCACATTTATTAATAAAGCAACTGACACTATTTCTAATCTCGTGGCATCAAAATTCAATGGCTAAAAGTAAAATAAGTGTCTCAGAAAAAACATTTAAAGAAAATGTTGAAGCAACTCCAGATATTTCTAAATATTACGAAAAAGGTCTTTCTGCATTAGGAATACACAGTAAAAAAATTGAAATTTCTAACACAAATAAATGTTGTGGAAGTGTTGATTTAGATACCTGTACAACTTATTTATATCCTCAAGCTAGCAGATGGGACTATATTTTTTGTTATAATAATGAAGTATTTTTTATTGAGGTACATTCTGCAAATACAAGCGAAGTGAAAACGGTTATAAAAAAACTTCACTGGCTAAAACAATGGCTGAGTGAAAGTGCGCCAGAAATAAATAAAATGAGAGCAAAAATTCAACCTTTTATTTGGATTCAATCAAATAATTTTCGCATCCCTAAAAATTCTTCTCAGTATTTACAGGCTATTCAAGAAGGTATAAAACCTATTCCAAAAATTGTTTTAAAAGATTGATAAAATACTTATCCTATAGTTTAAATTTTGGGTTATAACATTCGACAAATTTTAAAGTTTCTCAAATATTTATCACATTTATAGCCACTTTAGTATTTATTTTAAAGCTTGAGTTTAAAATAAATAGCAACTAATAATGTTCAGAAAAAAAGTGAGTTGCTCAAAAATTTGCATTATTTGTTAGAACAAAACCCGCATATTGAAAAAGCCATCGTTTTTTCGCAAACTAAATATGGAAGCGAAGGTGAAATTCAGTTTATACCAATTTTTTGGGCGGGAGAATTTTAAGACTTGAAAACAAAATCGGCTGCCACAACGAAGTGACAGCCGATTTTTATTTTTACGTTCCCCTGCTTTCTAATGAGACTTAGTTGTAGCTGCATTAGAAATTATCTGCGCTGGCATTTCAGTTTTGATATTGTTCAAACTTAATTTAGAGTGCGCGTTTTTGTAACGCATTCCTAAAATTGGTGCAATAGCCAAAGCCACCAAGCAAGAAAGTTTAATTAAAATATTCATTGATGGACCAGAAGTATCTTTAAACGGATCACCAACAGTATCGCCAATAACCGATGCTTTGTGCGCATCAGAACCTTTGTAAGTCATAACTCCGTTGATAAGTACGCCTTTTTCAAAAGATTTTTTTGCATTATCCCATGCGCCACCGGCATTCGATTGAAAAATTGCCCACATAACACCAGAAACTGTTACGCCTGCTAAATAACCACCAAGCGGTTCTGCACCCATTATAAAACCAATAAGTATCGGCGCAATAATAGTGATGGCACCAGGTGCTAACATTTCGCGAAGTGCCGCTTTAGTAGAAATTTCTACACATTTTTGATAATCGGGTTTACCCGTTCCGTCCATAATTCCTGGAATTTCGCGGAACTGACGACGCACTTCGTTTACCATATCCATTGCTGCGCGACCAACGGCGTTCATTGCAAAAGCGGAGAACACAACAGGCACCATGCCGCCAATAAATAACGCCGCTAAAACATCGGCTTTAAAAATATTAATACCTTCAATGCCAGTGAATTTTACATACGCTGCAAATAAACCGAGTGCTGTTAATGCCGCAGAAGCAATTGCAAATCCTTTTCCAATCGCAGCAGTTGTGTTACCAACCGAATCGAGAACGTCTGTGCGCTCGCGTACTTCTTTTGGCAATTCTGACATTTCTGCAATGCCACCTGCGTTGTCCGAAATAGGTCCGAAAGCGTCAATGGCTAATTGCATAGCCGTTGTTGCCATCATTGCCGAGGCTGCAATCGCTACGCCGTAAAATCCTGCGAGTGAATACGCACCCCAAATAGCGGCAGCAAAAAGCAAAACTGGATATGCCGTAGAAATCATACCGACACCGAGACCTGCAATAATATTTGTACCTGGACCTGTTGAAGAGCGTTGAACGATATCTAAAACAGGTTTTTTTCCTAAACCTGTATAATATTCAGTGATGGCTGATATAGCAGTTCCAACGGCTAAACCTACCAACACTGCAAAATAAACTTGCAAACTCGTAACTTGTAGTAAATTAGCTTCACCAAAGAAGCGCATATTGATAGTTTCAGGTAAAAACCATTTAATAATAGGATAACAAACTACGGCTGTTAAAGCCATTGAAACCCAGTTGCCCAGATTTAATGCACGTTGGACAGCATCAGATGAAACATTTGAATCGCTAACTTTTACGAAAAAAGTTCCGATAATCGAAAATATAATGCCAATACCGGCAATGAAAATTGGTAAAACAATGGGTCCGATTCCACCGAAGTTATCCGTGAAACCTGGATTGTCGCCAATTAAATAATTTCCGAGTACCATAGAAGCTAAAACCGTTGCAACATACGAACCAAATAAATCGGCACCCATACCTGCAACGTCACCGACGTTATCACCCACGTTATCTGCAATGGTTGCTGGATTTCTCGGATCATCTTCTGGAATACCTGCTTCTACCTTACCGACTAAATCGGCACCTACATCGGCAGCTTTTGTGTAAATACCACCACCCACGCGTGCAAATAATGCAATAGATTCTGCACCGATTGAAAAACCTGCGAGTACTTCTAAAACTTTCTCCATCGCGTGCGTACCGTTACCCGTTCCGCCCATGAAAATATTGTAGAAAACAATAAACAAAACACTTAAACCAATAACGGCTAAACCTGCAACACCCAAACCCATAACAGTACCACCGCGAAACGAAACGTCGAGTGCTTTTGTCAAACTTGAACGCGCTGCTTGCGTCGTGCGCACGTTGGCTTTTGTAGCGATGCGCATTCCCAAATTACCCGCTACTGCTGAAAACACAGCACCGATAATAAAAGCCACCGAAATTAAAAGACTTGAATTTTCTACGAATGTAGATTGAAAACCTAATAGTGCCGCAGCCACTACTACAAAAATACCGAGCACTCTGTACTCCGCGTTTAAAAATGCGAGCGCGCCTTCGTTTATCGCGCTGGCGATAAACTGCATTTTGTCGTTACCCGCATCTTGTTTAGTTACCCATTGCCACAGGTATGCCATGTAAATTAAACCAACCACGCCGAAAAGTGGTATCCAATACAGTAAATGTTCCATTATAAAATCGTTAGTTTTTCAGCTGACACTGATAGAATGTAATTGCTTGAAATTTTAAAACACGCAAAACTAATTTTTATCTGTGTCTTATCAAATACTTCTGCGAAATTTTACGCTTTTTAAGGCAAAGAAAATCATAAAATAAAAAAGCTGTACAAAGTACAGCTCATTTTAGTAGTGTTGTTAGTGTTGTAATTTGTTTTAAAAAAACGGGGAGTAAAAGTTAATAGTAATGTTGTTTGCTTTTTTGGTGGCTTAAATTCACCTTTACGTTTAGCTTTTAAAAAGTGGGGGGTAAAAGCTAATAGTGATGTTGTTTATTTTTTCCTTAGCGTTGTAAAAATATTTGTTTTTTGTTTTAAAAAAGGGGGGAATAAAACTAATAATGTTGGTTAAAGAATGTAAGTGTTTGTTGTGTATTTGCTCAAAGGTTTTGGTTTTTGTTTTTGAAAATATGAAACCAAAAATAGTATATGTGTTTTGCTCAAATTAAAAGTGTGTTTTATAATTGCTCTGTCCGCTTAATTCTTAATTATGATACAAAGATAGGTAGAAGCAACACACGCGTCAAGAGTTAAAATTCACAAACAAATAAATAAACACGCGTTAATATTTATAATTCAACAACTTACAGCCGTATTTTAATAATTAATAATTTTAAAAATACATTGTCACAATGTATTAATAAAACAAAAAAATACCCAAAAATTAAATTGAAATAGTTTTTTAAATGTTTTGAAATCCAATTAGAATATTGCGACGTGTTAAAATAAGAATTAAGTATTAGGAAGTAAGTGAGTATTAAATAAAGTGGGATAAGTTTTTAGTTTTTATACAGTTAAAGTTTGGCTTAAAGACATGGATTTCCCTGTACTAAATTAAATAACATTAAAAAGTGTGTGTTGCCTGCGTAATATCATCTAAAAAAATTAATTTAAATTTCTTCCCTCGTTTGTTGGTTAGTTGCATTTTTGTAACTTTGTAGGGTAAGAAAACAAGAAAATGAAATCGTAGAATTAATAAAAAAATTGCGGCGGTGAGTTGCTGATTCTATGAACCAAAAAGTGGTTACATGATTTTTAAAAACGAAGGCGAACAGAATACTGCTAATAGAATGCTACTTTCTGGATACTTTGTGTCACTTTCTCAATCACATTCTCTGCGCGTTATCATTTAGAAAAATATTCTTGCTCGAAGAAATCTCAAAAAGTATTATGCACATCAGTAATTTTAATATTCCGCAGTTACGGCACACAGATTCAGATCAATTTTTTCTGATAGCAGGTCCGTGCGCGATTGAAAGTGAGGATATTGCTTTCGAAGTTGCGCAAACCGTAAAAGCTCTTTGCGAAAAATTTAAAATTCCTTATATTTTTAAAGGCTCTTACAGAAAAGCGAATCGCTCGCGCATAGATTCTTTTTCAGGCATTGGCGATGAAGAAGCGTTGGCAATACTTCGAAAAGTGCGCGACACGGAGCACATTCCAACGACGACCGATATTCACGCCGACGAAGAAGCCGCTTTTGCGGCGCAATCAGTTGATATTTTACAAATTCCCGCGTTTCTGTGTCGTCAGACAAGTTTATTGATTGCAGCAGCGAACACAGGTAAAGTAGTGAATATAAAAAAAGGACAGTTTGCTTCATCGGAAACGATGCTCCATGCCGTGCAAAAAGTGCGCGACAGTGGCAATAATAATATAATGCTAACCGAACGCGGCAACACGTTTGGTTACGGCGATTTAGTCGTAGATTACAGAAATATCCCAGAAATGCGCGCGTTTCAAGTGCCAGTTATTATGGATTGTACGCATTCGCTCCAACAACCCAATTCAAAAAGTGGTGTAACGGGCGGTAAACCAGCATTGATTGAAACGATTGCACGCGCTGCTATTGCAGTTGGTGCAGACGGAATTTTTATTGAAACGCATCCCGACCCTATAAAAGCAAAAAGTGATGGAGCGAATATGTTACCTTTGCATAAATTACCAGAATTATTAGAAAAATTGTGCGCTTTGCGACACACCATTCAAAAATTTAGATGATAGTTATTCGTTGACAGTTGTTCGTTCAAGAACACCAAACAACGAACAACTATCAATCAACAACTATCAACTATTATGATACGCGCAGAAAATATTGAAAAAAGTTTTGGAACACAACCCATTTTAAAAGGTATATCGGCTACGTTCGACGCAGGAAAAACCAATTTAATAATTGGTCGAAGTGGCGCGGGTAAAACTGTTTTGTTAAAAATTTTGGTCGGACTTTTGCCGCCCACAACGGGTAAAGTGTGGTATAACGATGTTGATTTTACGGGCTTAGACCGCAAAGCATTGCAAGCCATAAGAATGAAAGTAGGAATGTTATTTCAAGGTTCGGCTTTGTTCGATTCAATGACGGTTGAACAAAATATCCGCTTCCCCCTCGATATGTTCACTACAAACACCAAAAAAGAAAAAGATAAACGCGTTGATTATTGTTTAGAGCGCGTGAATTTAGCAGGTGTGAATTTAAAATTTCCATCCGAACTTTCGGGAGGAATGCAAAAACGCGTCGGTATTGCGCGTTCGTTGGTTTTAGATCCGCTCTATTTATTTTGCGATGAACCTAACTCTGGTCTCGATCCAAAAACATCTATACTGATTGATGAACTCATCCACGACATCACCGTAGAAAAAAATATTACTACCATTATTAACACGCACGATATGAACTCTGTGATGGAAATTGGCGACAGTATTTGTTTTATTCACGAAGGCAGGTTGGAATGGAATGGCAATAAAAACGAAGTGCTAACGAGCGATAACCAAGAATTGCAGCATTTTATTTTCGCATCGCCATTTTTGCAACGGTTGCGCGATCAGGCTTTGCAAAACGCGTAATGCGCTTTAATAATTAAACTATGGACTTTAATCTCCAACCAGATCATTTAGCGAACAATCAAATTGTGCTCAAACCATTAGAGGCTAATGATTTTGAGAAGCTTTTCGCTGTTGCCTCCGATCCATTTATTTGGGAACAACATCCCGATAGTTTGAGATATACGCGTCCTATTTTTGAAAAATATTTTCAATCCGCCGTAGAATCGCACAGTGCTTTTTTAATTTACGATAACGTCAGTAAAGCGCTCATGGGCAGTACGCGTTATTACGATTACAAACCCGAGCAAAGTAGCATCGCGATTGGTTATACTTTTATTTCGCGCGCTTTTTGGGGAAATACCTACAACAAATCGCTCAAAAAATTAATGATTGACTACGCTTTTGAACACGTAGATAATGTCGTTTTTCATGTTGGGACTAATAATATACGCTCGCGCAAAGCCGTAGAAAAATTAGGTGCGCAACTTTTGTCAGATATTGAGGGTAATGTTACGTACAATCTTTCCAAGAATGATTGGTTGGCGCGCTAATCTCGAACACTTCCTAAAATTGGCACAACATTGGCAGCTTAGATTATAACATAAAATTATAATCTTATGAAGTTCTTTTTGTTTGCTTTTTGGTCTTTTCATTTTGGGCACAATTATGTGCCTCTACAAAATTCCGATACACTCGCCTTAGAAAAATACCTGCAAATCAATAACATCAAAACAGAAAAAACCAGCGATGGTATTTATTTTTCTACCGATGTTGAAGGTAAAGGCGCGTTGCCACAATCGGGTGATTATTTACAAATTCAATACACGACAGAATTACTCGATGGTCGCGTTGTTGATTCGAACGAGCGCAATGTGCCTTTTATTTTTCAGTTAGGTTTTCGTCACGTTTTGCCCATTTGGGATAATATGCTTTCGCAATTTAAAATCGGAAGCACTGTTTCATTATTTGTTCCTCCCGAGATGGCGTATGGAAGTGCAGGTTACACCAGTATTCCTCCCAATACACCCGTTATTTTTAAAATTAAGTTGGAAAAAATTTTAAGTATATCCGATTATGAAGCCTCGATGAAAGCTGTTGAAGATATCGAGCGCGCTGAGTTTAAGAAAAAGGAAATCGCAATTTTTGATGCCGACAATAAAACGATTGATGCTTACATAGCAAAAAATAAATTAAAAATTGAAAAAACACCGAGTGGCGCGCGCGTGGTTGTAAACAAATCGGGCAGTGGTGCAAAAATTACGAATGGTCAGAAAGTTTCGGTTTTTTATGAAGGCAGTTTTTTAGACGGAAAAGTGTTCGATTCAAATTTTGGCAAAACGCCTTTTAGTTTTATCGTCGGTGAAGGGAAAGTTATTGCAGGTTGGGAAGAAAGCATTAAACTGATGAAAAACAAAAGTGAAAGCACTGTCCTTCTACCGTCACGATTAGGTTACGGCGCAACACCTTTAGACGACGGGAAAATTATTATTCTTGGCAATTCTATTTTAGTTTTTAAAATAAAAGTTGTTGAGGTTCAGTAGTCCACTAATTAAACCTCGTAGGTTTTTAAAAATCTACGAGGTTTTTAAAGCGCATTAAGCATACGGGTTTTTCGGAAACACCTGAAATTTAAATCCCATTTTTTCTAAAGCTAGGCGTTCTGAATCGGTCGGCATTATTTTAAATAAAATGCAACTCAAGGAATTGGCGGGCAATATTCCGATTTTATCCAAAAAATTTCGCCAACCCACGTGGCGCGCTACGCGATTTTTAAAAGCCACATTCGGCGGTTGATCGAGTGCGCCTTCAATGGGTTTGTGCGAAAGAAATATTTGAAACGATTTCACAGCCATGCACGGCAAAGCAATTCCCATGGCAATTTTTTCAAGTTCACGCTCTGACACTTTAAAAACGTAGTTACCTACCGTTTCAAAAGAATAGCGATTTTTCCAAATTTTATTTATCAGGTTCGGATTTATTTTATCGCACACATTTTTTATCGCCATCAACAAGGGTATTTTAGTTGAGATATCGAGTGGCTCGGCTAATAAAAAAACAGCTTTTTTACTCACGCGTAACATTTCGTACAAACCTAAATACGCGCGCGGAAAATGATGATACGCCTCTTTGCAAAGTATGTAATCGAAACTATCGTTATCAAAGCTCAGGCATTCAACGTTCTGTTTAGAAAAATCATCAATTAAACCAAGGCTGTTAGCTTCTTTTAAAAAAACATCCGATATATCAGACGCGTGTACTTTTTGTGCGTGTGTTTTTAAATAATTGGCTTCAATACCGCGATAATCGCCAACAACAAGCCACTGCGCACGCTCACTAAAAAAAGGATGTAAAACTTTTATTGGCTCAACAGTGAGTAAATAAGTCATTGAGTTTTTAAGATCAAAAGTATCGAAATACAATTTCTTATCAACTAATAAATCTTCAACGTGCTTTTCGTGAATCGCGTGACTGCGCTTTATGCCGTCTATGTCTGCTATATTTGTTGTATCCAACATTTTTTTTAGTAATTTTAATGAAATTTTAAACGTTTTATTGTTTGTACAGTTTCATCAATTTTTCTGCTGCTTCAAAAGGCGAAATGACACCTTGCGTGACATTTGTTTTGAGGATATTGAAATTATGTTTTATGGTTTCATTTGCAAAAAAATCATTTTGGAGCGCTGTTTCAACAGTTTCTAAAAACCATTGCTCAGCTTGTTGTTTTCGATTTTCTAATAATATGCCGTTGGAAATTTTGAACTCAAAAAATTTTATAATGGTTTCGAGAATTTTATCTACACCTATATTATTTTGTGCTGAACACGTTAGCACTGGCACTTCCCAATTTTTTATTTTTGTGGGAAATAAATGCAATGCGTGGCGATAAAAAATTTGCGCTTGTGATGCTGCAACTAAGAAATCGCCATCCGCTTTATTGACAACGACTATATCAGCCATTTCAACGATGCCGCGTTTTATACCTTGTACATCGTCGCCAGCATTCGGTAAAAGTAACAATAAAAAAATATCTGTCAGCGCGTGTACTTTCACTTCGCTTTGTCCAACGCCGATAGTTTCAACTATAATATAATCGTAACCAGCTGATTCTAAAAGCAAAATCGCATCGCCGGTTGCGCGCGCTACTCCACCAAGAGTTGTTCCGCCTGGTGTTGGTCGAATAAATGCGTTTGGTTCAAGGGCGAGTTGCATCATGCGCGTTTTATCGCCCATTATACTGCCACCAGTTCGCGCACTACTTGGGTCAATGGCTAAAACCGCAATTTTTTTTTGCGCAGCGCAAATTCTTAATCCAAGCGATTCAATCAATGTACTTTTGCCTGCACCTGGAACACCCGTAATTCCGATGCGGCAAACTGGATCCATCTTTTTTTGAAGGCGACATTTTTCCAAAAGTTGTTGCGCTAATATTCTATCAGTCATGATTGTGCTTTCTAAAAGCGTTATCGCGCGACTCAGCAAAACGGTATCGCCACTACAAATGCCCTCGAATAAAACTTCGAGCGGAGGTAACGGATTTTTTTTACGACGAAACTGAGTATTTAGTCCTTCCAATGAATTAGCTTAGAATTTGAAAACATTTTAGATGCAACGTGTAATACGCAAAGATGACAAAGTTAAAAATTAAAATAACGTTTTCTGATTTTTAGTGAGATAATTTGAAATCACTTTTGGAAAAGCATAACGTTGTAATTCAGTTTCACTCACTAAAATAAAATCGGGTGCGCTCGCAATTTGTTTTTCTAATTTTATTTCCCAGAAAGTGGCAATAACAGTGCGATGTGTAAGTTGCTGCACAAAATTTTCTGACCGTGATTCAATGGCGTAAGCAGCACCGTTAAGAATTTCTGAAAGCTTTGTATCAAAATATTGAAAAGTCATTTCTTGCGTTTGCTCAATAGGTGCTTCAGTTTCGATGAGAATAAATTGGTACAAATCGCGCCAAATATCGCTTTCAGTGCGTTGATGTATATAAACTGAATCGCCAACACATGCCACAACATAATTAAAGTATCGCTTCGTTTTTGCCACTGCCGATTTTTTTACGGGCAGAAAACCAACTGCACCGTTATTAAAAGCGTAGCAATTCAAATTCAATGGGCAGCGCGAACAATTCGGGGAACTCGGCGTGCACTGCGTTGCGCCAAAATCCATCATCACTTGATTGAATGCAGCGCTATTGTTTGCGTCCAAAATTTGATTGCCTACCTTAGAGAAAATTTTATTTGCTTCAGGCGATTGGAGGACGGCATCAATGCCAAAAAAACGCGCCATCACACGATATGCGTTACCATCAATAGCGAGATGCGGCAAATTAAAAGCATACGCCCCAATAGCAGATGCTGTGTAATTACCAACGCCTTTTAGTTTTAAAATATCATCAAAATTATTTGGAAACACGCCATTAAAATCTGCTACAATTTGTTTTGCGGCGAATATTAAATTTCTGGCGCGACTGTAATAGCCCAAACCTTCCCAATTTTTCAATACTTCATCGCTTGGTGCGTTTGCTAAATCGAAAACTGTTGGATAGGCTTTCACAAATTTTAAATAATACGGCGTGCCTTGTTGGACGGTAGTTTGCTGCAAAATAATTTCCGAAAGCCAGATTTTATACGCGTCCCGTTCTTTCAACCAAGGCATATTTTTTCGCGCATTCAACGCATGCCACGCATACAATTGTGTTCTGAAAAAATGAATAATTTCAGTGTCGAGCATTGGTGTATTCACTTTTAAAAAATTTAGGGCAAGTTAAAGATTGCTTTTCATAAAAACTACGTTCCATTGGGTCGTCAATTTTCATTAATTCTACAAAACGTGTCCAATCCAATTGGTGCAGAAGCCCCGCACTAATTGGGTAAACTATCTAAAATTGTCTTATACGCTCTAAGTTACTTAAACTAAAACCTTTACCATGTTGGAAAGATAAATCTTTCGATAAGTTTTCTAAAATACTTTTACCGTAAATAGCTTTAGTATTTCCGTTTTGTTCAAACTCAACTATTTGCTGACCAATCTGCCAATATGTTTTCACTAAAACAGTATTCAAAGCATGATACAGATAGGCAAAAAAAGAAATCTAAATAAAAATTCAAACACGCGTTCATATTAACCTCAAACCGTCCCGCGATTTCTTAAATTCCAGATAGAACCCAAAAGCCTGAAAGTTAAGAACACTTGCGCGATGATGCTGCCGATGGCGAAAAAAAGATATTCTGCTTTGATGTAACTGAATAGGGATTCGCGTTTGCCCTCATTAACTTTATAAAGTAATCTGTTTGGATCTTCCGTTGCTGCCCACACTTGAAAATCTTGCATCTTGTACAGTAGTAAACTCACTAACGCGATGCATAAAAGCACAAGCGCAATTTTAATTATTTGCGATTGACCCAAGAAAGTGTATTTCAGCAAAAAGGTGTAGCGCGTAGCCGTAACAAATGCCATTATAAAAACAATATTGGCAATGAGAAATGGGAAAGTAGGGAAGTTTTTAAAAATGGGTAGCAGTACCAAACTAACTATAATAGCAGTAATAATCCACCAAATTAATTCAAACAAAATTTTATTCTTATCCATTTTAGTTGATAGTTGATAGTTGCTCGTTGTTCGTTGTTCGTTACTCATTGTGGATTACTCGAAAACGAACAACGAGCAACGAACAACTAAATTATCAACGAACAACGAGACTGTGTTTTTTAAGAAAATCGTTCAGCGTGTCGCAAAATAATTTGGGATGTTCCATCATCGGTGCGTGTCCACATTTTTCAATCCAAACCAATTGCGAATTAGGTATCAGTTCATTAAATTTTTCCGCCACAAAAGGCGGCGTTACAATATCGTTTGCACCCCAAATGAGAAGCGTGGGAATTTTTATTTCTTTCAGTTCGTCCGTTAAGTTATGTCGAATGGCAGATTTAGACGTTAAAATAATACGCAGCGCTTTGTTTCTATCGCTCACAGCCGAAAAAATATCATCTACTAATTCTGGGGAAGCCATAGCGGGATCATAAAAAGTTTCCGCTGTTTTTTGGCGGATGTACTCAAAATTATTACGTTTCGGAAACGTGCTTCCCATTGCATTTTCAAATAAACCCGAACTACCCGTGAGTGTTAAAGTTTTTACATTGCTTTGATGTTTGAGCGTGTAAATTAAACCGATATGTCCGCCGAGAGAATTACCAACCAAATTTAAGTCGTGCAAATTTTTATAAACTATAAAAGCCTCTAAATATTCGAGCAAACCATCGAGAGATGTTTCGTGAAGCGGTAATTCGTAAATAGGCAACAACGGAAGAAGGACGTTGTAATCTTCCGAAAAATAATTAATCACGTAATCGAAATTACTCAACCCACCCATTAAACCATGCAACAAAATGATATTCTCTCGCTCCGGAAATTCACTCGTTGTTAAATATTTAAATCGCCCTACTTCTTTTAGCCCTACTTCTTTAAATAAATTACTCATTGCTCTATTTATATTAAAAATACCCAGTAAATAATAAAAAAGCACTAAAAATTGTTTTAAAAATTCCTTTGAAAAGAACTATTTTAAAATATTTTGTTTTAACTTCGCTTCCATATTTATTTACAATACTTTTTTTTTAATTAATTTGAGTTTTATTTTAAAGGGAGGTTAATTTTTTTCGCAAAAATGCTGAAATTTTTTGATGATACCCATTTTTTAACTTAAAAAAACTCAAACACAATTTAATTAAGCGAAATTAATACCGATTGTTTAATTTTTCTGTATTGCTCTACTAATTTCTGAATTTATGGCTGCTCCTAAGAAAATATTTGTCTGCAAAAGCTGTGGTGTAACTTCCTCTAAATGGCAAGGGCGTTGCTCGAGTTGTGGCGAGTGGGATACTTTAGTGGAAGAAATGGTTCATAAAGAAACACCGCGCGAAGAACAAAAAAAAGTTTGGCGCACCGATGCCAACGCTGAACCACAACCCATTTTGCTTTCCGATATAAAACCGCAAAAAACGGTGCGCATCAGTGGCACCGATCACGAGTTTAATCGCGTACTTGGCGGCGGCATTGTGCCTGGCACTTTGGTTTTGCTGGGCGGACAACCCGGTATTGGTAAATCCACTTTGCTTTTGCAATTAGCACTTGATTTGCCCGTCCGCGTTTTGTACGTCAGTGGCGAAGAAAGCGAAGACCAAATTAAACTCCGCTCAGAGCGAATCTCTAAAAAAAATTCAACGTGTTTTGTGCTTACAGAAACCAACACGGCGAAAATTTTTCAGCACGCGCAACGCATTGTTCCCGATTTAATTATAATTGATTCGATTCAAACTGTCATGTCGCCGTATATCGAATCCACCGCAGGTAGCGTTTCGCAAATTCGTGAATCGGCGGGTGAATTGCAGCGATTTGCAAAAGAGACCAACATTCCAATTTTAATTATCGGTCACATCACGAAAGAAGGCACGATTGCAGGACCAAAACTTTTAGAGCACATTGTGGATGTTGTTTTACAATTCGAGGGAGATGCGCATTATTCGTATCGCATTTTACGGACACTTAAAAATCGGTACGGCGCGACGGACGAAATGGGTATTTACGAAATGCAATCATATGGTTTACGACCAGTTGCGAATCCGTCAGAACGATTGATTGCGCAGCGCGATGAAGCGTTGAGCGGTTCAGCAATTTGCTCAACAGTTGAAGGTGTTCGACCGATTTTAATTGAAACGCAAGCATTGGTTACGCGCGCCGTTTACGGAACACCACAACGCTCGGCAACAGGTTTCGATTTGCGCCGATTGAGTATGTTGCTCGCCGTTTTAGAAAAACGAAGCGGATTGCCGTTCGGCATGAATGACGTGTTTTTAAATATTGCAGGTGGAATAAAAGTGGAAGATCCCGGCATGGATTTAGCAGTTGTCGCCGCGCTGATTTCTTCTTTAAAAGATACGCTCATTCCTCAAAATATTTCTTTCGCTGCCGAAGTGGGTCTATCTGGCGAAATTCGCGCCGTCACGCGCATTGATCAGCGTATTCAAGAAGCAGCGCGATTGGGTTTTGAAACGGTTTATATTTCTAAATATGGCGCACCGACGGTATCGAAAACAAAAGATACCGCTTGTAAAGTTGTCACCATTAGTCGCATTGAAGATTTGATTGACGATTTATTTTGAAGAGCTTTAAAATTATTTTTCGCTTCATGCAACCCTTTTTAGTTTGCTACTGTCTTAAAAGAAACTTTTTAAAAACGATAGAAAATAGTTTTAAAGTTTTACCCAGCATGTTATGATAGGCGCGTCGTCATCCGTTTGGAGTGAAATAAAATATAAACCTTCTGACAAATTAGCGAGATTTTCAAAACTTTGAGAGAAAAATCCTAAACCAATATTATCAATGCGTTGATTGAAAACTTCGCGACCAACTGCATCAAAAATCGAATAGAAACGTTGCTTTCATGCATCAACTGAAACTCAATCGTTGGCGAAGTTGAACCAGGGTTTGGTGAAATTTGAATGCTCGAAATAAATTTATCCAATAGAGTATTTTTATTCCCTATTCCAAAACAG
>ENA-OFCD01000777-OFCD01000777.1-metagenomes-genome-assembly--contig:-NODE-777-length-18842-cov-6.679193_pt1 | contig 18842 bp, 13 predicted proteins | sample MGYA00153392_OFCD01 | MGnify analysis MGYA00153392
CTCAGGGCATCTCATCGGCTAATCCTCATGACTCATACCTTAATTATGCAACGCCCTATTTTTAATGTTCTGGGTGGCATACTTGAGCAAATCTGCGAAATAGGCTAGAGGGCTGACAGCGGCTTCACAGTCTCGGCAGCGACAGCGAATCTGCTCTGCCACTAGGGGGTCAACTTCTACCCCATTCACATGGTCAGCTAACTTCTTGAACATGAAGTTGTCCAAAAGGTTGGTTTGGGCACGGGCAGCAACCTGAAGTTGAGCGGCTTTGAAGTCCCCAATGCGATCGCGAATAGTCCCCACAAAATCAGGACGAGACGCTTTGGCGATCGCCATAACGCTGTCGTAGCGATTTTGAATCATCGCCGCATTGACCTGCACATCTGGGGAAATGCGGCTGAGGTCAACATGAGCTTCGAGCAATCGGACGGCAGGATGATCGGCGGCAACGGGCAGCCCTTCCAGACGACTGATTCCGCCTGCTTTGCGGATATCGGCAAGGGTGTTAATATTTTTGCCAGCCAGGAACGGCAGCAAGTCTGGCGGTAGTTCTATCGGCAGGGTTGGGACGAGATTTGTCAGTTGGTGAGATTCCGGTTCTGGAGGAGCCGGGATTGGCACTGGAATATCGAGGATATCCTGGTCGCCACCCGCTTGGACTTCGGTTTCAAATTTCTCTTGAGTCTGGGGGTTGACTAACACCTGCAACCGAAGTCTGCGTCTGGTTTGATTGGGGTCTGCCCCGGCGGGTGGAGGAGGCGTGATGTAATTTAAGGCAAACACGCCTTCGTTGTTGCTGACATTTTGACCGAGGTTTTTCGGTTCTTGTCCTGCATCCAGGTCAAATCCTTGAACAGATAGTCCTACGAGGGGTTCAGCACTACGTTCGTTTAAGAGTTTGCCGATGAAACGACGAGCCGTCAACACGCCCTGTCCAACTTTGAGCCGCTCGATCTGCGCTAGAATTTCATCCACGCGATCGCGCAAATCAGCAGGGATAATGTTCTCTGCGATCGCTGCCAAAAGGACATTACGAAGTTCTTCATCACGAAGCCCAATTAATTTCTCAAAGACCGAGGGCAGATTCTTCAACGGTACTGCCGCAAGCTCCAAGAATTGTGCAGGTACGTCCTTGCGTCCCCAGCCATAGAAGGCTTCGATCGGGAGATCGGTTTCCCGTGCTAGCACTGCACTGTGCCTGAGCCATTTGATTCGGTTTTCTACTTCTAGTTGCTGTTCCAGACCTAGCTCGTTAACTAGAAAGCGAATGTCTTCATCGGTGAGTTCTGCGATTGGCAGGTCTTGCAAAACTGGCGCGATCATAGCTATGAGTCTCTCATACTCAGAGTCACCGACTACTGGGGCTGGCTCAAGCGCGAGTGTGACTCCTTCCAGGGTAGGAGGAGCATTGAAAATAATATGATCTGGACGATCTTCGCGGTTTGGAGTCACGATGCGGGCTATCTTTAGTTCCTGCCCACTTGCGTCGAAGACCCGGAAACTCAGGTCAGGACTAATTTTTGCTATCCGAGCCACGAAGCTTTTTCTTTCACCCTCACCTCGACGGAATTGTGCATCGGTAAACTCAATTCTAAATCTGAAATTGCCGTCGATCGGGGACTGACCCAAAGGTTGAGGTGCAGCGCCGCGTTGTTCGAGGCTGGGCAGATCGCGATCGTATGCCTCGACTCGTCCTTCGATTAGGAGGTCGTGATCGCCTGCGAATTCGACATTTCCGGTGACAGTAAATTGCTGGGTCATGGCTCATTTCCTGGTTGATTCAGCATATTTGGGTAAATCTAGATTTAGGGGGTAATCAGTTGAACGGATGGAAAGTAAGTGCGATAACGATTAACATCGCGGGTCAGCAGGGGAATGCTGATAACGGCAGCATGGGCACCAATGTAGAAATCAGGAAGGGGCGATCGCCGTTCACCTCCACGCCGACGATATTCTAAAAAGCTTTGTCCTGCTAGAAAAGCTGCTGCATGGGGTAGGGGATCTCGACGAAAGAATTCTTTAGAGCAAACTTTATGGAAGTCCCGGATGGACGAAAATAATGAAGGCTCTCTGCAGGTACGACCTTTCAAGATGCTCCGCAAGCTGTCCAAGTGTCGTCCAGTCCACATTTACAGCCTGTTTACCAAGTCGAATAATTGCGTCTGTCTGATATGCTCCCCCTAATACTTTTTCCAAATTCGGAAGTTGTTGTCCTGCACGAAGTTCAAATGCCTTGCCAAATGCGGCTGGTAGCAAACCGGAATCCGCCGCAGCCGCGTTTGCAAAACCATCACTGATACCGCCTTTGCCTACGCACATTCCGAGATCGTTTACCATCTCGCTGTAAAGCTTTGCCCCACTGACTGCCACTGGAGCGGCATAATTAGCATTGCGCTGACTGGATGCAACGTAGCCAAGACTGCCCATACCAAGAGAACCAGCCGTCATCTCACCGGTGTACAAACCGGCTCTCACGTACAGGGCGGTTCCTGCTACGGTAATAATTCCTCCCCCTTTTGCACAAAGAGCACCCGCCGGGATGGGCTCAGATGCCGCCACAGCAGATGGTCCGAGAATCCCGCCCGCAAGCCCCCCACCTACGCCAGCAGCGCCGACTGCCGTCATATCCGAATGTAGGTACAGAGCTCCTTGGGCACCCTTAAAGTTCATCTGGGTCATTTGGGCGAGACCTGGTGGAAGATCATTCTGAGGCTTGCCACGCATGGTAGGCGCAACGTATTGTGGCCAAATGAGTCCCACAGTCGTTGCGAGGAAGTCGCCGGGTCCGGACCAGGATCCAGATCCAGAATCTTTAGGCTTTGCGGTGGATTGTCCGTGAATAGTAACTTCACTTATGGTTATTACATTAGATACTGAACTGTCATTGTTGCCTACTGTATGTGCTTGAGGAGTAAAAGCATCTCTATTTGGTATGGGCAGATGAGAAGTGGTGTTCGGTGGAGGCGCACCTCCAGGAGGTGCGGTACCTCCAAAGTCATTCTCGCCGGTTGTACCTGTTGGATCGTTCTTAGCTATTGGATTATTGCTTGTATAGGCATAAAGATTTAGTCCATCTATCCTCCCTAAAGGGTCACAACTTGTCCATCTGAGCAACCACGGCGCATAGTACCTCGCTCCGTGATAATTTAGCCCACTCTCCTCATCCCGTTCTTTCCCCGTAAACCGATACCGCTTCCGAGCAAAACTACCAAAACTGGTTTCACCATAGGGCGTATGCTCCTCCCGATTAACCCAGTTCCCTGCCTCATCAATCACCACATTGCTACTGCCCAAATGATCGCCCAGGTGAAATTTCACAGCAGGTGTCGTGTCATCAAGGAACGGATTGCCAACCCGCACTAGGGCAATGAGGCTCTGGTTATCCATCACATGCAGCGTGTTGTTTTCCCGCGTTACGCCACCCTGCACAATCCACTGATATTCAAAAACCCCATCAATATAAACCGTCACCTCAATCTGTCCACCCTGCTTCCGCACCAGCTTCTTCACCCGCTGACCGCTGGCATCGTAGAGGTAATGAGCATGAACGGTCGGTTCGGCATTCCCGGCTTGGGTTCTAAACACCCGCATCCGATCGCTATAATCCCACTCAAAATGCCGCGCCCCATTCTCTTGAATCAGATTACCGTTGACATCGTAGGTGTATCGGTAAACAGCTTGTCCGATCGTTACGGTATCTAAACGGTTATTGCCATTCACTAGAGCAAAGTTGCGATTGCGGTTATTGCCATTGACCTGATGCTGTAGCTGCTGAATATTGCCCACCGAATCGTACTGATAGTTTTCGGTATAGGCACGAGTTTTAGTCAGGTCAGCACAACGAGGTTCGTCAACCCAAGGTGGAGATTCTGGCGGTAAGTCACACTCTCGTCCTGTCGCAGAAAGTAAACGGTAGATAGGATCGTAGCCAAAGATGCGATCAAGAGCATTGGTTCCCAGTGGTGAGTTAGAAATGCCACCTTCAGGCGTGCGATCGCGAATCGCGGTGATATTGCCCACCAGATCGTAGTCGTAGGCAAACTCTTGCAGAACTGCCCCCTTCGGTTGATAGGTCAACAAGTTGGGATGGTCGTAGGGCTGCGATCGTAGTCGCACCAACCGAAACGTTTGCGGATCATAAGCATGGCGCGTCATCACTCCATTACCATAGGCGATCAACACCCGTTGCCCTTTGGCGTTATAGGCAATCCGTTCCACATAGGGTTTGCCATCCAGATCCACCTGCTCTAATGCCCCCGATCGGTTGTAACGCGGAATCAATTCCTTGCGAGTGCCATCAACCGCCTGGGGATAGCGCATTCCCTTAATCCGGTTCAGCGCATCATAGGTCATCGAGGTCGTGTAAGCCGTGGCCTCTAACAGTACATTGGCAAGGGTTTGCAGGGTAGCTCCAGCCGTTAGCTGCCAATCAACCCGAAACGCCACCACCTGCCAGTTATTCGCAGGGGCATTGTTAAACACACTCAGAATCTGCTCATCCCGAATCACCTGCTGCACTTTCCCCATCACATTGCCCTTAAAGTCGCAGGCCGCCAGGGTGATTAATCCGGCTTCGTCATAGTGGCGATACAGTTTACCCAGCAGGTTACTCGCCTGGGCATCTGCCAGCCCTGCCTCTGGGCTATCGCCATAGACCAACCGCTCCCGCAGCGTCATCACCTGCCCCACCCCATCCCGCGCCCACAGTCGAATCGGTCGATTCAAGCGATCGTAGGCGTGTAGCGTCAGGGCACCCTTCCCATCCCATTGTTCCACCGGATTTCCCATCACATCCAGCACGATCCGCCGCACCCCAGCATCAATGCTGTCAATCCGAAGGTTGCGATTCGCCAGATCATAGACATGCTGAAAAGCAACCCGACTCAGCGCATCCGTCACCGTCAACACATTGCCGCGAATATCGTAGGTAGAACGAGTCGTGTACCAATCCTTCGCCGGGTCAGGTCCATTCCGTTCCACAGCTTTGATCGTGCGACCCAAAGCATCGATCTCAATACTGGCAGGCGTGAAATGGTGAGTCGTCGGTGCCGCGTTGATAAGCGGTGTTCCCGCTGGGCTGTTGCTTAAAGTCGCCAAGTCGTTGGCATCGTAGGTATAGGCTTCCCAGGGCGTAGGCTTAAACCGATCGGGCTGGTTCAAGTTATCCGGGATACCGTAAAGCACTCGTTGCTCCGATCCATCCGGGTTCAGCGTCCGAATCACCTGACCGCGCGGATCGTAGAACATCGCCACCTTCTGACCCTTTTGGGCATCGGTCGGTGCAATGAAACTCCACCCCGTCGAGAAGAACGGCTCATACTTCTCCACCACCCGTCCTTTGTTGTCGTAGATCTGCCAGCCACTCACCACCACATTGGGATTATTTGGGTCGGCATTCGTTTGACCAATCACATCCTGGCGTGTGCCCGCCTCATCAGCCTGATCGATGGGCAGAATGCCACCGCCAAAGGTGCGATCGCCAAACAGAACCTCCTCTGCCTGAGTCCGAGTTTGCAGCAACCGCCCAAACCCATCTGAGAATTCCACCGTAGTAATGGTCTCATCGCGCTTCGGCAGAGCCACATCCGTTTCCGTATCGTGATGGATCTGGCGAATCGATCGCACAAAGATCGGCTGGCGATTTTCAGGAGGACTGTTCGCAAATGCCAGGAAACCATATTCCATTCTCACACCGGGTCTATTTTGGTCGCCCTCGCTGCCCTTCCCTTTGACAAACGTACTAGCCAACAACCCCAACGGCGTAAACGTAACCGTCGCGCGGTTATTGTTTGGGTCAATGACTTCTTTGGGCTGCATCACCCGATAGTCATATTTTGCCTGAGTGGTCAGACCTACCGAATCAGTTACCTTCGTCGGCAGCAAGTGGTAAGGGCGACCTGGCTCGTCATATTCAATGGTTATGTCGCGTCCCAACGGATCGCGCATCACCTTAACCAGACCCCGTTTTTCACCACCCACATCATGAAAGTCATAGCTGCGCCGTTCAGCAACGATAAAGTAACCCGCCGCAAACAGTGAACCTGCTCCCCCCGGTTGAAAGTCATAACCCGCCAACGTTGGTAGCTGGTTGCGAAATTCCTGGGGATAATCCCCTGTCCAGTTCAGGGGATTGATTAGATAGGGGGGACGATTTGCACCATAAGCCGCCTGGAGATCCTCCTCCGTCATGACTAGGATGTGCGATCGCACCAACGCACCAAAATCCCCAATCTGCCCAAAGCTCAATCCCTGAAAGGCTGTTCCATCATAAAAATTCAGTGTTTGACCGATAATCTTGCGAGATGCCGGATCTACCTTCACCCGATCCCAAAGCTGAAAAATAGTCGATCGACCATCGTTGAGAACTTCGTAGGTCGTGGTCTGGGCAACGCGATCGACAATAAATCCTTGGGCATCATCGCGCTGGGCATACTTCGTTTCGCTGTAGGTGCTCAGGTAAGGCGATTGCGGCGCTGGTGCTTCCACCCGGAAATCTCGGTTTCTGGGAACAGCAATCCCAATTTGTGAAAGTAGTTGACCGTAGCGATCGTAATCACCCATGAACTTAAACTGCGTCATGGTTTCCTGTCCCCGCTCCCACTGAGTCGTGCGTTCCGCCAGCGCAAAGGAGAAGAAGATGGGTTGGCGATCAGTATCCTCTGCCTTTGGTAGTGACTCTTCCCGCACCCCGTGAATAGATTCAGTCACAGTGTAAGGTCGATCCTGAAAATCTGTACTATCTAGGGCGTACAGTTCCGTGCGTAAAATACTCCCCCGCAAAGCCCGAATCGCATTCCGTTTCGCCCGCCGATTTTCAATATTCTTGAGAACATCCGTTACAGATTGGGGACGGGATAATACCTGTGGGTCTCCTGACCAAAATTCATTCTCATAATCGAGTTCGTACCAGTCGCCAAACTCATCGCCCACGGGTCCCTGATGGAACCAAGTACGGGTTTCCATCGGCGGAGAGAACACTTTGGGGACGATCGGCTCAAAGGGGCGTTCCGGATGCAGTCCCTTGCCATGAAACTCCTCAAAAATCTCGGTATCCCGCTGTTCGACCCGACCAAACCCCCGAAATTCCCGTTCCGCTCCATCCCAGTAGCCATGATGGTAGCGGTACGCAGTCGTTAGCTTGCCGTTGGAAATCTGGTCGATCACTTCAACCTTCGCCACTACCTGCACTGGAAATGGTAGCGGCGTTTTCCACCGTGTCTCTGGTCGTTTTTCGTCCTCTAGGTAAAACTGGATCGAAGGCTGATAGACCACCCGCGTCAGAGAACCCATATGGTTGTCCATCTCATTCAACAGATAGGGCTTTACCCCACCTGTGAAATCCAGAAAGAACATACTCTGGCGCGATAGACCACCCGCATCCGCACTCCACAACACTCCAGCAACCCCGGTGCCAAGCATATCCACCAGGCGCACCGCATCCATATCCGATACCGGGGGCGTTCCCTTAATCTCGATCGGGTCGCTCCAGCCATTGCCACTCTGGTTGATCCAGAGAATCACCTTCTTATCGTCCACATAGACAATATCCGCCAGTCCATCGCCATCTACATCTCCAACTAGAATTCGTCTGGGGTCATAACCATAGGCAAAGCGGGGGCTGTTGTGCATGGAAATGCGATCGCCCCAATCCCCGTAGCCCAGATTGGGCCAATACTCAATATGACCGTCGTGGACTAGCAAGATATCTTGCAGCCCGTCTCCAGTCATATCGCCCCACTTCACTCGCGGGTCAGAAAAGTTGACATTGGGAAACTTCTCCAATGCCTGACGCTCGATCCAGCGAGTCTCATTCCACCCCTTTTTCGGATCGTTAAAGAAACACTCCAAGCGACTGCCAGACCGAATCGCATCCGTTACCCCATCTCCCGTTAGATCGACCAGCTTCACTTCCGGATCTTCTAAGTTAAAACTAGGAGCCACGTCATACCGCTGGAATGACTTGCGATCCCACAATCCGCCAAACCGCAACGGGAAGTATCCTGACAGTCCCGGCTTAGTCACCAGCAGGTCAATGCGACCATCTCCATCCGCATCAATCATCTGTACGCCCGGATCGGCCAGTTGCAACCCTGCCGGAGCATCTTTCATCTCACGCGGGCGATCGAACTTGCCATTACCCAAGTTGCGCCAGTATCGCACCGTACCGTTCATCTCCAGCACATCTGGCAACCCATTGCCAAACAGGTCCGCCAGCTCATACTCCGGTCGAGCTAGTGACCCTGGCAGCATATCCGGCCCATTGATGGGGAAGAAGTCCCGTCCTTTCGGATCAAATTGGCTGTAGCTAAACTCCAGCGGTGGCAATTGTTCAGAAGCAGCACCATCGTGCCCTTCTACTTGCACTTGGCTGAGGAGTGAAACGCTATTGAGAGGGAGTCGATCGATTGGTAATCCCCGCTGATCTAGATAAACCAAACGATAGGTGCGGGCTAGGATTTCCGCTTCTGGCTGGGTAAACACTTCAATATGGCTACAGCGTTGGATAGTGCGAATTTCAAATCCAGCTCGATAGTCTGAGAAGGGATCAGGCCGGGTTTCATAGGTGAACTTCACTCGCACCAAAAATTGAGGGTTGGCAAAGTCACCATAGTCAACATAGCGAATCTCTGATAGATAGATTTGATCCCAGTGATGCGGACCATCCGTTTGCACCGGATCTCGCTCATACAGATAGTCAATCCGATTCCCAAAGGAATCAGTGGTACGAGTCAGCTTCCAGTCAAAGACGCGGGTTCGGTCAGTGGGCTTGGTGATCACTGCTAGGTCATTCCCGACGCTTGCCGGGGCACCATACTGACTAACCAGCCCATCCTTACTCCGAACTTCCCAGTAATTATTGTTGGCATCCCGATGATGCAGGATTTTGGCAAATAACCCCTCGGTACGTGGCTGATAGCGAGTAACTCCGGGCTGCTGTTCAACCGAAACCAGATCCTCAGCTCCTGAAAGGACAAAAATATCGTTGGCATCGTCGTAGCGGGGGATGCCTTTAGCCGTCTGGCGGCTAACCCCAGGAATACTCAAATTCCATCCCATCCCCAAAACCCCATTCCCAATCCCCGTGCTGTAGACCAAGTTCAGTTGAGGTTGAAAGCTATTGCGTCCAGAAGGAAGAGCGATCGGGATTGTAAAATTCCCAGTCCCCGTGTGTAGATCAGGCGCAAACTTTTCTCCTATGCCGTGTTGGGCACCTCCCCCTTGAGGCAGTGAAATAATCTGGCTTGAAGTACCTGATTTATTACTCATAGGGCAACCACCATGGCCGTTTTAAACTTCCCATATCCCAGATTTGGACGATCTAATACCACCTCACTGGGAATGTCTACCCTAGCGTAGTAGGAAATCGATGACTCAGTTCTAATTGCTGAATCAACTACAGAACAAATTTTTCCAGCATGAATTAGCATCACGTAAATACCCTACTAAAGACAATGAGATAACACAAACTAGTACTCAGCAGCCATATGTAAACTAGTGCAAAGTACAAACTAATGTAATGCGTAAAATTGAGGTAACGGGTTGTGACAGGTTGAGAAGTCGGCAGGAAAGAAAACTATCATTTCCTGAACAAATTATCAGTTCTAAGGCAACACAGATTTTGAAGCGGTAAAATTTCACTTGCTACTCATACAGTGGCAGAAAAACTAGAAAAATTCTACTATCTTGCCTTCACGATTCACAAATCTCAAAGAAGTTAGGAAGGCATTTGGAATATTCCTTACCTCAGCGATCGGTCGATCCTGCGGTTAGAGTGCATTGGAAAGAAGCATGGCGACTGATTCCTGAGTTGGCAAGGCTATTACGAGAAGAGTTTGGAGCAGCCCAGATTTTGGTGCTTGGTTCTGCGGTAAACGCTGATTATTTGTCAGGAGAGTCAGATATTGATGTTGCGGCTTGGGGTATTCCGATCGCGCAGTATCTGTCCGCCGTTTTGGCGGTGAATGAGTTTCACGATGATTTCAAAGTCGATTTGTTAGATCCAATTTTTTGTTGCTCAACCTTACAGAAAAGGATCGAAGAGGAAGGAGTTGAGGTATGAGTGATCCATTCGTTCGGTTATCCAGAAGAATTGTGGACGAGGTTGAAAAGATCACCTTAGCGGTGAAACGTGTGGAGGGCGTTAGACCTGCCGTGATTTCAGTCGGGAGTGGTCAATCGTTGAATATGGCTTTTCGGAAGACTTTCAATGCCTGAATCATGGAAGGACGATAAATCGACCCTACTAAAGCGCTAATGCCAAAAACCGATCGAGCGCCAGGTACATCCAATAAACGGATAACTTTGAATCCTGAATCGTCTTCTGAAAGCCCAAATCCAATGCCATCGATTCATATCGGGGATGAATAATTAGCGTGTGTAGGTCGCAGAGATTCGGAAAATCCTGTTGCATCTTACCCAGGGTCTGCTGGACGTCTTTGAGAAATAATTGCTTATGGGTCGTTAAGTACAACAGATCAATCATCCAACTGCGGATGAATACGGAAACACATTCGGCATCGACGACTTCTGCCATTACGAAAGGGTCAATCGATTGCATACTGCTCAAATGCATTCCTTTTCCCGGTGAGGTAAAAAAGTTCGCTTCCGAAACTTTCGCCGTTGGATAAAGCACATAAATTCCTACAGGATTGCCGTTGTCGCAGCGGCGGAGTACCCGTAGCCCGATCGGGTATTGGCTTGACCATTGGCGCAACAATTGCACAATCCGATGGGGTACGGTTTCCTGGTTGCGGTTCATCCAGTTGTAATTTTGGGCTAGCATATTGGCCACCGGAATCGCGTCCGATCGGGGATCAAATTGATCGATGACCACCTCAGCTAAGGGCGGCGCTGCGGCCATCAGTTCAGGAATCGGCAGAATCGTAATCTGTGTCGTATTGCCGTCGAAGGATTTGTGAATCAAACCCAAGGCCGCTAGTTTGACCAAGATCATCCCCGCCGATCGATCGCTCCCCTGATCTTGATCGTAGTAAAACAACTGCGAGACTTCACTCAGGCTACAAACTTCGGGATGATCGAGGGGCACCAGTTCCGTCAAGGGTTTAGGCAATCGATGGTCTCCGACCGATGGTCGGTCATTGCCCTGCTGTTTCACGAGCAAATACACCCACAGCCGCACAAAATACTCGGCTCGAATTCGGGTCAGGCCAACCCGTTTAACCAATTGGGCCACGATCGGTTGCCGCGCTGATGGTGGGAACCATTGATCAAGCTGTGTTACATCCATACGTCAAGCCAATTTTTCATATTCACTCTTCAATATTACTTCATAGCACTTCATAGCACTTCTACTCCCTGCGGTCACTTGAGTCTGCTGCCGATCGCTCATGGGTAATCCCGCAAGTCATGCCGCAGAATAGCCACAACGACCGATTCACAACTACCCAACCACATCATGAACAACGTTTTTATTAACGGCATTGGCAAGTTTCTCCCTGGTGAACCGATCGCGAATGACCAAATGGAAGATTATTTGGGTCGAATAAACGGCCAGAACTCCAAAGTCAAATCGCGCATCCTCAAAAGCAACGGCATCCAACAACGGCATTACGCCATCGATCGGCAGCAACAAACCACCTATCGCAACAGCCAAATGGCGGCCCATGCGATTCGGGATTTACTCGGCCAGACGCATCTTGATCCAGGTGCGATCGACCTGCTCGCCGCAGGCACGAGTTTGCCCGATCTGCTGGTACCCGGCTTTGGCAGTATGGTGCATGGCGAAATGACCGAGTTTGCCCCCTTGGAAGTCGTTTCCACCCAAGGCGTCTGCTGCGCCGGAGTCAGTGCATTGAAATATGCCGCCACCCAAGTTGAACTCGGTGAAAAAGTCGCCGCGATCGCCGTCGCTTCAGAACTCCCCTCCCGATTATTCAAACACACCAACTTTGAAGCTGAAACCCAAGTCCAGTCGGGCCAAGCCCTCGGATTCGATCGGGAATTCCTGCGGTGGATGCTCTCCGATGGTGCGGGGGCCGTCCTGCTCCAAAATCGCCCCAACACCCATGGACTCAGCCTCAAACTTGAATGGATTGAATTGGTTTCCCATGCCAATGCTTACCCGGTCTGCATGTATGCGGGCACCAACGCCGATACCACCCAAAGCTGGATGGACTATCCTTCCTATGTCGATGCCGCCAAGGATGGTGCGATCAACCTCCGCCAGAATATCCGGCTCTTGGATCAGGTTATTAAACTCGGTGTCGAAGGTTGGCTCAAACTCATCAATCTAAACCGAGTCAAACCCGATGAAATAGACTGGCTGCTCTGCCATTATTCATCTCACTTCTTCCGCAGTCAAATAGTCGAACTGCTCGAAAAAGCGGGCTGCATGATCCCCGAATCGAAATGGTTTACCAATCTCTACTCGCGTGGCAATACGGGTTGTGCCTCAATCTATCTCATGCTCGAAGAGCTGTTTCATTCCGGCAATTTGCAACCCGGCCAAAAGATCTTCTGCTTTGTGCCAGAGAGTGGTCGATTCACCACGGCTTACATGATGTTGACGGTAGTGGGTGACGTGCCCCCGATCGCCCCCACGCCCATCCAACTCACCGCCCCTGCTGTCGAACCTGATTCCAGCAATCCCATCGCGGCTGATCTAGTCCGTCAGCTTGCCACCGTTTGGTTAGAATTTGAGCGTGAACTGCGATCTGTGCCGCTCCTGCGCAAACTGCATCACGGCGAATTCACCACTGAGGATTATCTAGCCCTCCTGCGGAACTTGCGGCCCCAAGTGGTCGAAGGTGCCCGCTGGATTGCCCGTGCCGCCTCGAATATGACTGATTTTCAGTTGCGATCGACGTTCATTGGGCACGCCCAAGAAGAGCACCGGGATTTTCAAATGCTGGAGCAAAACTATGTCTCCGTTGGGGGCATCCTCGCCGACATCCAACAGGCCGAGAAAAATCTGGGCAGCGAGGCTCTTTCTGCCTTTATTTTCCATCAAGCCTCCCAGGAAAACCCCGTAGATTTGTTGGGCAGTATGTTCATTATTGAAGGCTTGGGTAATCAACTGGCCGGAACTTGGGCCAGCCAAATTCAACAAACCCTCAATCTGACCCCAGCCCAGGTTTCCTTTCTGGCCTACCACGGAGCCAATGATTCCAGTCATTTAGCCAAACTTAATCGGTTGTTTGAAGCCGCATGGTTGACGGAGCCGATCGCCCAGCGCATTGTCAAAACCGCCAAAGTCACGGCGCGATTATATCGCCTCCAAATCGAATCAATCGCCTAATTCACAGAGCAACTCATGAGCCATCACGATCGCACGAATCCCAACACCTGGGATGCTCTCTACCAAGACAATGCCATTCCCGTCGATCCGATCGCCAAAGGCTACATGGTCAAGGATTTGCGTAACTGGACGCGCAACTACTTACTCCTACCCATTAAAGCGATCGCCAATATCCTCCTGGGATTGATTCTAATCACCAAGCGACTATTGCCATTTCAATTTAGCAACTATTGGCTAATGCATCACGCCGCTGCGTTTTTTCTGCATCACTTTGTCACCCCAGAGGCCAACTACCTCATCGTGCGACATATTTGCTTGGGTTCAAATATTGTCAATTTCCTAATAGACAATGGCCCTGACCCGGAGATTCCTAAGGCCGATCTATACCCCCGATCGATTCGAGATTTGGCGGACAATGCCTTTCTTGAACATGATTTGGTGCTTTACAACTTTGTGCTGGACTACGCAGCCGCCCAGGCCAACCATCCTCATTGGCTCGCCCAAGTCCAGGCTAGAAAAGGCTTAAATTACGCCAGCATTCAACCGATCGAGCTGCATATCAACCTGCGGCGGCGCTGGTCACAGATCCTCGATTTAGAATCAGCGATCGAGCTATTCAAGGTGTTCTATTCCCTTTGCCTGACTAGCGATGAATTTGAGCGCGCAGTATTGTCACTGGAATTTGATGAGAACTTTGGTGGTTACGTTAGCGCGATTACGGGCGACCATCGTTGGAATCATGTAATCAGCAATCGCAATCCCCTCGCCCCAGATAGTCCCTTTGGCGCAGCACGGCGTTTGCTCTATCACGGCATCACCACCGAACAACTGCACCGCTATCTAGAGCTTTGCCGCGACTCATACATTTCATAGTGTTTCATAGTGCTTCATAGCTCTGTCAGCCCTTGGGTCGGCTGCCGATCGCTCATTCGTAATCACCCGATCGAGGGCGCATCCTAGTCCTATCAACCTAACGAGGCGACCACTCATGACTCAGAAACTTGATCTTGCAGGCTATTGCCAAGCTGACCCTACCTATCTTCAGATCCGGGCGCGGATGAATCCTCTGATCAACCACTATATGAGCGTCGATCGGCTCAGCGACCACCTCTCCGATTTGCCCACCCAATTTAGTCAACCCCATACCCGCCACTGGGAACCGATCAATTGGCAGGCCATCAACCCGACCCAAATCATTGGCGTTAATCTTAAGGTATTTACTCTCGTGTTGTCTGGCGCAACGGAAATCGAAGCGCCGATTCGAGACTATTCGCGGGAAAGTTGGCAGTATCTCCAAGCGCTACACCCAGAAATGGCTCATTTCGTCGGCGGATTACGATATGACGATGGCTCACTTCAAACGCCCGGTGTTTGGGAAAAAGAAGAACGCCAACATGCCCCCGCATTCAGCAAGATCTATCACCAATTAAGCGGAGAAAAGCTCCAACCCAAACCCAATTCCGTCACCAGATACTCACCCACCGAAGCCCCCTGGGAAGCCGTTCAGGACCATTTGATTAGTCGGATTTCGACCGAGTGGGGCGCGAGTGCGGTTTACCTTTGGCTCATGGCCCATTTCACCGGGGCATTGCAGCAAGCGATCGCCCAGCCGTTCCAAGATGAAGTGAATCACTTAGCTAAATTCTGGGGCTTCAGTCGGTGGGCCTTTGGCGCATCCTATGGGAAGCAATTGCAAGGTTCGACGCGCAATCTATTCAGCTTGGCGAAGCACCACCAGGAGGAGCGCACCCAAGGCAACGAACTATTGCATAGCGGGCATAGCACAAAGGAATTGGCCCACGCGATCGAACTAAATTTCTCTCTAATGCGGGTCATGGTACGACTTCGCAACTGGAATCTGGAATTGTCGCCGAGCTACTTGCGCCATCTGTTTGGAGCCTCCCCATCTCTCTAAAACGCCCTCTCTGCCATGTTAGAAACTCACGGGTAAATTCCACTATTTCACCCTATTGCCAGCACGGTAGTTGATCGCATTCAATACCTCGTGTAAATCTACCGCTCTCAATATTCTGCAAAAATTGAAATCTGCCGGATTTGCTCAAACGTAATTTGCATGGTGAAGTTGAGTAGATCTAGTTCTGGAGTTGCCCTCAAGAAAAGGGTTTTATTCAAGCAGCATCTCTAAATCAGACAATAGCTTTTCTAAACGTTGTCGTTTTTTCGGTTCAGTCCAAACCTTTGCTTTTTTTACTCGTCGGCAGACATCATCTACTCGAACTCGGAAATTAGGAACCCCATCATCGTCAACCTGAACGGTTGTATTGAGATGAGTGACCTGCTCACGAATTTGAACAAGTGAAAGATCTTGGCTTAACGATCGTTCTAATAATTCAAAGCGCTGACTATCATTTTTAACGCGAGCAACCGCCTGTGCTTTTGTATAAGCAATTTTTCCATCCCGCAAAGCACTTAAGACTTCAGGAGGCAGCTTCAATAAAGGCAATCTATTATTGATGAATGACTCCCACGTTACCCCAACTTCAGTAAAAATTGCTTGAACGAGATTCGCCTGAGGCTGACCCATAACGTTATGGGTCAACCTCTGCACATCATTTTGCATCCGATATAAGAGGGATGTAACTTCATCAAAATCAATCTGAAGACGCAAGGACAGCAGTTGTAAAATTCCTTCTGTTTCCTCTAGGGGATTAAGATCTTCTCGAAGCAAATTTTCAACCAATGTCACATGGAGCGCCTGCTCATCTGACATCTGACGAATCACAACGGGTACGGTCTCCAAGCCCACTTCCTTCGACGCTCGATATCGACGTTCTCCAGCCACTAATTCATAGCCCCCCGCCTCAAGCTGACGAACGAGCAAAGGTTCTAGAACGCCATCTCTCCGAATGGATGTCACTAAGGATTGCATCGCTTGCGGATCAAAATAACGCCGGGGCTGCTGAGAAGGCAGCACAATGGTCTCGATCGCAACAGACCGTTCTGAGCTAGGTTCTACAGGAAGATCTCCAAATAGCGCACCTAAGCCCTGTCCTATTTTCATTTCGCGATAAGGCGTTCCTGCTTTTTGTTTACGAGCTGTACTCATGACAACGCCTCTAGAGAATCTGCAATACTATTTAAAATCGAAAGTGATGAGTGCTTCGCGTCATAAAGACCTAATGGCTTGTGGGATTCAGCCGCATCTGCATAGGCCGTCGCACGCGGAATTGGATCAAAGATTTTGCCCAACGGAGAAAGCTGTTCCCGAATTGCCGCCAATGCTCTCACGTCCTGGGAATTGCGAGATGAGTACATCGTCGGCACAAAGCCTGCAATCTTAAGCTGACGGTTCGCACGGGATTTCACACGCGTGATCGTATTGAGAAGTAACTCTGTCCCACAAAAGGCTTTGTACTGAGTCTGGATCGGAACCAAGACATACTCGGATCCTACTAAGACAATATAGCTGAGTAATCCCAAGCTCGGAGGACAGTCCACCAAAATAAAATCATATTGATCGTGGAGAGTTTCGATCGCTTCTTTAAATCGGAAATCCCGAAGGTCAGCATTAACGAGTTCAATTTCTGCTCCGCTCAACCGGATATTGGTGGGTGCTAGATGGATCCCGCTAGAGTCAATATGAATGGGAATTGGGCGATCTTCGATGATTGCCTCATACATGGTTTCTTTTAAGTCAGAAGGTTCAAGCCCCATAAAAAAGGTGAGCGAACCCTGAGGATCCATATCAACCAGAAGAACTCTCTTCCCCTGCTGAATAAGCTGATACCCCAAATTCATTGTCAGAGTACTTTTGCCGACCCCACCTGACTGATTAAACAGCGCAATAACTTTAGCCATTCAAATTTCACACGTTACGAATGGAACTGAACAGAAGGATACCTCAGTTCTAAGATTTTGTGCCACACTTTGGTCAAAATCTTGATCTCGACTTGACCCATAACGTTATGGGTCAAGTCAAAAAGTAAGAGGATTTAAGATTGACCCATAACGTTATGGGTCATTGAGAAGTACGCCCAATTGACAGCTTCAGTTTATGACCTTCAACACGTAATCGCATTAGAGGTCACTGAGCAATAGCTCGATTTGTTCCGGTGCTGGAAGATAGGCACTCAACTCCTCGGGAAGCGTTGAGACGATTCGATAGCTGGCAACACCGATCGGCTGGTCTGAATTTTTTAACGCATATTCGACGATCGTCCGTTCTTTAGATTTGCATAAGACAATTCCGATAGACGGATTCTCATCATCTAGACGAACCTTGTCATTTAAGACTGCCAGATAAAATTGCATTTTGCCGATATATTCTGGCTCAAATCGTCCAATTTTCAAATCGATCGCTACTAAACATCGCAGGCGACGATGGAATAACAGGAGGTCAATAAAAAATTCTTGGTCAGCAACTTCTACTCGATATTGGCTCCCAACAAAAGTAAACATACCCCCCATTGTCCGGAGAAACAGGTTAACCTTTCTGAGCAGTGCCTCTTCAAGTTGGTGTTCTGTGTAAGCATCACTGAGGTCAAGAAAGTCAAAGGTATATTCATCTCGAACGGCTAACTTTGCTTGGTTTTGTACTTCTGGCGGGAGGGTCTCTGGAAAGTTGGTCTGATTCAGGAGCATTTTTTCATAGGTCTGATTCTCAACCTGATGAAGCAATACATTCTTAGTCCACCCAGATTTACGGCTCATCCGAATATAAAATTCGCGAGCCAAATTATCTTTACACTTCTCCAGAAGGACAAGATTATGAGTCCAGCTAATTTCTCGCACCATTGGTGCGAGTTTTGGATTATCGCAGTAGGTTTCATAAAACAGCTTCATTCGCCAGAGATTTGTCATAGAAAACCCACTGACTCCAGGGAACTCAGCTTGAAGATCTCTCGCTAAGTTTTTCACGATTGACTTTCCCCATGATGCACCTTCCTGGCGACTCATAATCATTCGTCCAATGTCCCAATAAAGATTGATAAGTTCCTTATTCACAACCTTCAAAGCTTCATACTGGGCAGAACGAACTCGTTCCTTGATCTGCCCCAGTAAACTGTTATAGTCCTCGACCAGATCACTCATAATTTTAAATCCAACAATTTCTTTATGAAAGACAGCAAGAGTTCAGACAAGCCAGAACATTCGTATTTTATCCTACTGCCATGTCCAGCACACTCAGAAGAACTTTTAATCGACCTGAATTAAGCGGTCTCTAGGGTTTAAATCTTAAACCGTAACCTATCAAGCCATTCCTGCACCTCATCCCGAAATCGACAGTCTTCCAACTGCATTTGCAACAGATGAGCGATCGCTCTCTCCACTTCACCCGGCTGAATCCGATCGCCCTCACTGTCACAGATTAAGTTGATTTCATCTCGGACTTGCTCAAGTAGATTCGCCAGAATTTGAACATCTGCTAGTTTCGTCGCTTGCATTAGAAACCTCGCTAGGATAAATGACTTGGCCAGAAATCTGAAGGGCAACGAGTAGCTCTGCCTTACTCATCCGACTGACGTTACGAATGCCCTGCTGACTAGCTTCTTTTCGGAGCGATCGAACCCGCGTATCTCGAACGGCTGCTACGATCGTCGGGGTCGATTCGATATCATCTGTT
>ENA-OFCD01000779-OFCD01000779.1-metagenomes-genome-assembly--contig:-NODE-779-length-18816-cov-12.031075_pt1 | contig 18816 bp, 19 predicted proteins | sample MGYA00153392_OFCD01 | MGnify analysis MGYA00153392
CTTCGATCGGCTTGGTGTAGGTCAATCCACCCTATAGATAGAGGTTTCAGACGATCGAGTAGTTCTAAAGTGTGGTTGTCTTGTACCACACAGATCCCATTTGTAGTACAAGATAGTTGCAGATCTGTGAATCCGATCGCTGAATTTTCACCTCTATAGGCGATCGACTCTCCCCGTCTGAGAACTGGAAACTCCCGGTCTTGTGACACAAAAAGAAGCCAGCTTCGATTAGTTTGAAATGGTCTAATCTCTAGTTTAGATAGGGGTTTTAGACGGTCGAGACGATTTAATGCGCGGTTATCTTGTACTACATAGATCCCATTTGTAGTACAAGATAGTTTTACATTAAGAAGTTCAATCGTTGAAACTCGCCTTCTGTTGGCGATCGAGACGACTAGATCTCTGAAAATCTTAATCTCCTGACCTTGTGGCACTTCAAATGCTTGGCTCTCTTCCATAAAGCAGACTCTAGATGAACTCAGATGACTAAAGTACGTTTATCTTGTCCTACAAAAACCCAATTGTAGTACAAGATAATTTTACATTAAGAAGCTCGATCGTCGAGATTTGTGCGCCATAGCCGATCGAAACTACTCGCGTCTGAGAATCTTAAGCTCCCGATCTTGTGGTACATAAAGGAATCGGAGCAAGCTCTCTTCACTATTAAATAAGATTCCTGAACGCTTGCTCACAGCAGTCAAGACTTCTGCCGACGCTGTTTTAAGCTGGTCTGAACCTTATCTAATAAAGTGATCGCTGCTGTGTGTAAACTCATGTCTTGCCGACTAGGCGACTCGACCTCAGGTAATCCTATAAATGCCTCTAAGGACGCCTCCAATTTTTTCAAATATTTAACCCGTTCTAAAATAGGATGTGAGTTCCTATTTTCCAAAATAGGTTCACCCGTTCGCTCAGCGTGTTCAATTCTAACTGCTTGCTCAGCTCGGGCTGCCTGCTCACTCAAGACTTTACGGACATAACGAGTCGAGACCCCGATCGCAACTGATAAAGCGGGGCCGAGGGCTTTCTCTCCCTGCTTGGGACGACCTTTTGTATCTCGATAGTTCAACGCCCTCAGTCGTTCAGCAAGTCGCTCAATCTGGTCACGCGAGTAGTTGACTCGTTTCTCATTTTCCGCTAGCTCAACTTGTAAAGCTCGTTCTTGATCGACATCAGCATCAAATAGCATCAAACGGACTGGTATCTGATTTCCTGCAAAATGCTTCTGGTAAATCTCCGGCGAAGCGTCCTTTAGCAAAGAAATAGCCGCAAGTCTGTGGGCACCTGCCAATAATCGCCCCCTTTGATCAATCACCAATGGCTCAATCAACCCCAGAGCCGCGATCGATTCAACCAAATCCGAAACGTGTGAGGGATGAAGAGGACGCGTATCATTTACGCGTGGCTCAATCTGACCCAGTAGATACGTTACCCGTTGGGCACGGTCCTGTTCAGACCTTTCCTCAACAATCTGGTCCTGCTGGTGGATTTCTGATGCAACGTCGGTCGCTAAGTCAAATAGCGCTGAAACATCTTTTCGTTTCCTAACCATTCCAAACCCACTCTGCTAACTTTTTCAAATCTTTTGCCCCACGACAATTTGCTTCATAGTCCATCAAAGGAATCCGTTCAGCACCTGCCCAAGCCAAAGAAGCATCTTGATGAACGACTAATCTTGCAATCTCAGGATAAGCTTCCGCCAACTGCTTATCGAGTGCCTGATCCATTGAACGACGCAAATCGATTCGACTGAGTGCGATCGCCCAGCGCTGCGACCCTTTCCGTCCTTTCTGCTTACGCAAGTTCAGCTCATTCAATACCCGTCCAGCACCCATCACAGCTAAGGGATGTGCATCAGTACAAACGATCGCAGTATTAGCAGCCACGATGCCTAACCTCTCTAGATATTCGACGCCTGGAGGGCAATCAAAAATCATCACGTCATACTGAAGTGGTTTGACAACATCCGCCAAATCTTCAGGATCTAACGATTGAATGCCATGACTGACAAGTTCCGGTCCACCCGGTAAAACGTAGAGTCCTGAAGCAGCTTCCAAGGGTGTAGGGGATCCCCCTGTAAGCAAATCTGCCGTTCCTGGAGCTGTTGGATTCGCACCTAAAACGTAAGCAGCATTCGACTGCGGATCTAAGTCAACCACCAAAACTCGTTTCCCTTGGCTTGCCATTACGGAAGCCAATCCACACGCGATCGTGGTTTTACCAACGCCTCCCTTTCGGGCGGCAATCGCAATTCTTTTTTGAGTCATGGACACAATATTTCCACGGTATTTTTTGCAGGCTTGATTAAAGAGATTGTTACACGCTGTTTAATTAAATTGTAAAAGGTACAGAGAATTTATCCAGCTTTCCAGGAAGTAAATTTAGCCCCTAACTCAGGCTCATCCGTTTCTCCTAGGAAATTTTTATTCACTGAATTTCCCTGACGAAGACTCTGATCTCTTCCTTCTTCTGATCCAGCTCCCTGATTCATCTGATCTATAGCCAGAGCTGGATCAGCTTCTAATCGTTGCTGTAACAGGCTTTGCAAAAATTTAAGATGTTCGAGATCAATTCGATAAATTCGCAACACTTCCCCATTAGCTCTTTTCCGATGAACAGAGCGTTTTATACAGCACCAATCTAGTACTGTTGTTACAGCCTGCATCGGGGACACTTTATCAATCCGGCTAAACCCAAATGCCAATTGAAACTCTTGAGGATGAGCCTGAAGGTACGCTGCGATCGTTCCCATCCGTTCTGGGTCTAATTCAGTGACTTCCCCGGCATAAATGTCACAAATCAACTGCCGTAATCCACTAAGATCCAGAAGCTTGTGTTGAACGACAGCTTTTGACCAGTCCTGAGGGGTATCGGGATTTTGCTCAATGGACTCTGCTGACAGTACGATCGCCGTCGCTCCCCCGTTTAAAACCATTTCTAGATGTCTCACCTCACTCCGCGTTTTGCCTTGGCGATCAATAATTACATCTTCAATCTGGACCTGTCCTAGACGATAAAATTGAGCAATATAAAACCGCTCCAGCGAATGGAGTTCATCTGGGGAGAGGGCAAAATTGCGACTTTTATGTTCGAGTCCTGTTGCTTCTAACTCAGTGAGTTCCTGAGAAGTTGCCACAGACTTAGCGTGAGTCAGTAAAATAAAATTTCTGGTGAATTTGAGTTTTTGCTCAATTTCCTTTGCCTTAGTCTTACTGATACAAGGCTTTATTACTTCCACATGCTTCCCTTCTTGGCGCAGTAGAGCTATCACCGTTTCGCGCAAGGCACGCATCCCTCGATTCCGTCGAACACCAAATGACGCGAGCAACTTGAGATTTTCCGATTCCCAATCCAAATTATCAACCTGGCCGAGTGTCTCCGGCTTCAGAGCATGGCGTACTAATCGGGCGGTTGCTGACTGCACTGACTTAAATTCTCGGAGAAACTTACCCGCTGATTCTGCCCGACTTAACCGACTGTAAGACGTGCCCTTTTTCGCGATGTAAAGAAAACGGGGCACCTGATTACTCCGAATTCGATCGGGCGCTTGAGCAATGCTGTGAGCTGAAATTGAACACCCGGTATAAATTCCCCAGACTGAATCAATCAAATCTGTGTGGTGCTCAACGCTAAAGCCTTGCGTCACACTAGGTGAGCTGAGGATAACGCGCACGTTCTGTGCAATGAGGTAAGGCAGAATTTTACCCTTGGATGTGAGGAATTCCTGCTCGATTTCTCCACCACTGGTCTCACTGGTAATCTTCAGAGATTTGATTCCTTGCTGACTCAGCATAAGATCCAGTTGATCAACAATCGCCTTCACATCACAATTCAGCCACAGAATTTTCTCTGGCGGTGCAGAGTCAACTCGTTGAAGAAACATCGCGATCGATTGGTTGCGAGTGCCATCGAGTAAATAGGTTTGGTAGTTCAGCGGTTTACGATCGCTCTTCACCAGAAAAGTCCGCTCCCCTCGAATCATCTCGACATAGCGAATGACATCTTCATTGAGATCCGCATCTGCCAGGATGACTAATCGTGCAGTCTTAACCCGTCGTTCAAATTCGCGGAGCAACAGGGGACGAATGCCACCTTGATTGGTTAGCTTGGAGGATAACAAGAATTCTAAACCCGCCGTCGTTTCATCTAGAATAAGCACATCACTCTCGACCTCCACCAGTTTCATCATGGAAGGATAGCAAACGGCAACCCCATCGACAGGCTGTCCTTCCTTTAGGATTTGCGATCGCACCTGGTCGCCATCATTAATAAATACGCCCCCAAGCGATTCAGCCGTACTGCGCCCCAAAGACTGTAACGGTACCAGCGCTAACCAAGTCTCAGATTGGCTGAGTATACCGATTGCCTTAGTTTTTCCGGTTCCCTTGCCACCCCAGAAGGAAATGGTGCCAGACTTCGGTAATTGATCAATGACCGCAGAGAACTCTCGATCGCCAATAGATAAATCCGGCTTACGTTTTACCTCCATTGCAAGCTGTCGTCCAATTCGCCACTCGGTTGCCAGAATCGACTGGTCATAGGCAAATTTCCATGCCTCAGGTCCAGCAGTCACTATCAAATCATCTAGCCCCTTCGACCGCCCATCGTTGCCATCCCAACAGGCAATACTGACGATCGCACCTGCTTGCTCTAAATGCCAAGAGAGGTCTGCGAGTGCTCCTTCGACTTTGTAACGAGTCTGGGGTTTGATATCTTGGTCAAAGGCAAGAATAAATTTCCGTCCGTTCACGACAAACCGTTGCAAGTCCGCAATAAGACTTGGCTTCAGACGACGAAGTCGTTCGCCCGCGACCGTCTCGTATTTACTAACGCCAGAATTAATCCCATAAAGTGCGATCGTCACATAGCCATGAGACAGTCCGGCAAGGGATTTCTTACCTCCTTCCGTCAAGATGATTGGAATTTCGGGGTGTGCTTCGATGAAGTCCCAGAATGATCCGTCAGAAGGGAACTTAATCCCATAACCTTGCTCCATCCGTTGCCGAGTTACGAATGGAATTGTAGGAAGAAAAGCTCGTGAGCTGTTCCCGATCGGTGTTTCATATTTACGAATCTTGCCCGTTTTTTGGTCGAGCTTCGGCTCTGTCAGCTTAGCTTGCCAACAGGATTCATCCTCATTTAGGAACAAGGCAGCAGACATTGCTCCATTTGCCCGAAGTCCAAACCGTGTGTAACGCCAATTCAGGGCATCGTGGATAGGAGTTTCAGGATTGCCTTGTCCATCCTGTTCTAGATCGTTAACCACCCGCATCGTTGCAGTATAGAGAGCCAAGTCAATCGCTGATCCATGGATAAATTCGTTCTGAAATGATTGATGAGTTTGAGAGGTTGCAGTTATTACGGTGATGGACATGACAAATTTCCCTAGTTAATGGTTAACAGTGGGAAGCGCAGGTCAAAAATTGTTACCTCATGTAAATTTTTTTTGGATCGCGCCCATTATATTTTTGTAAGCAGGACAGATCCTAAAGTATAGATACAGTAAGGATTTCACATATATTTAAGCCACACTTACCCGATTAAAACGATGGGGAAAGAGGGCCATGCAAAAAAAATGCATAGTGAACTGTTGCAATGCAGTCAAAATAAGACATAATAAATGCATAACAAAACGAGCAAGCCCCAAAGTGGTAATTGTCGTTCCGGGTCTCACGAAGACTATTAACTGCACGTCGCTAAACATGTATGAGTTAATAATCCCGCCCAATATTTCGTTTTCGTCTAAAAGCCTCAGTGATTCCAGTCACTGGGGTTTTTAGTTGATGGGATTTGTTGCATAGGCAGACCTCGTAGGCGTGGGTGAAAAACTTATCAAGAGGCATTGTGCCTCATCTCACCTAGGAAGTTCGTAAACCCCTGTCTGGAGAGACTTCCAGATCATAGATCCAAAAGCGGAAAAAGTATGGAAACTTGGCGTATTCTTTAGATCGGTTCAAATTGGCTTGAAATGGTGGGATCCGATCGTTTTTTCACTTGTGCGTTCCTTTCCAAATTTTGGAAACAGTTAGAGTGAGACTTAGGAATGTGTGCGCTCCGATCGCATTATTATCTGGTCTTTGACCGACCGTAGGTCATCGGTTGCGACAGTCATGGGTTCGTTTGCTCCTTACTTAGTTTGGACCGTAACTTTTTGTCGGTCTGCCATCTCTAAATATTCCTTTCGGGCGAGCCAAGCCAAATAATTTGGCACAGTACGCTCCGTCCGTTCTGCTTGAGCGGCAATCCAGTCATGTAAGTCATTATCAAGCGTTACAGTGATTCGTTTAGCCACGTTATTTATCTGTTAATTGTCTTTGTCTTACATCAATAATACTCCTTAATGCATAAGAATTAAAGTTCTATGCTCTACTGTGTTTTATAGCATAAATTTATGTAATTTGATGATCTTATTCAATTGTTATTATTTTTCCGATTCTAATTCAGCACGAATTTATCCATTTCAAGATCGCTTACGCCACCCTTGTCCTGAAGGAATGAGTGGAAATTGTGATGGGTTCGTTTCTATTTGGTAGCAGATTGATTCTTTTCAGGAAGTTCCCCTGAAGCTTTTGCCTGCTCTACCTCTAGACGAGCAAGAGTTTCTATCAAATTAGAAAGCGATCGATTGCGAATTTGAGCAAGAGCTTCTAGCTCCGCTTTGAGTTCCGGCTCGATATAGGAAAAAATTTTTGCCTTGTTAGTTGGCACGGTGAATTCAGGCTGCTTAAATTTTTTAAAGAGTTTTCTTCTCATAAGGGTACACCGTTTGTTGTGACAGGGATTAAAGTGGTAGCACTGTAATACTACTGTGTTAGCATAGCTTGTAATCTTTATCCATCAAACAAATTTTATAAGAGGAAACTGATGAGCGGTCCTAGATCTCCTCGCCCTGAATCTACAATTTCCCTACTCGTTACAAGTGTTCCTCGGATCTCCCGACCGCCTCCAACGGTTTGAAAGGGTCTAACGTTAAGTGTTTGAAAGGGTTTTAAACCGTTATGAATTCAGTTATTGATCTCCATCCAGTAAAGCTGGGATTGCCCAAAAGCTGGGGTGAGGCTGCGTCTTTCTTAGGTGCGTCTCATACAACGGTTTCAAAGTGTCGGAAAGCATTGGACCGATTTGATGATCCGATTAGCCGGGACTTAATTGAAGAAATTCGCCGGATAGTTCGTTTCTGTGAGATGAGAAATACCGGAGGTGGAAGCACCTGTACCCGTCAGGAATATCTACGGATTAGATCTGAAGAGGGTCAAGAGGTGTTGGAAGAGCGCTTGAGGCAGCTTGGTGTTATTTGATTAAGGAGCTAAATCCATGCAGAACAAAGGCTTTCAAGGTTTAACGACCCAACAGATTTATCAGCAATACAAGATTTACCCGGAGGATGCGCGATCGATCGCCCAGGCATTGAGTCTAGGGAATGAGCCATTCAGACCCTTGGATGTCGAAAAGATTGCGCAGTTTGCTAAGCAAGCAAGAGAGGCCGGATTGACGTTGAAACAGGCGATCGCGCAGTATCGGCAGGTCCAGTCCGAAGCTATGAATTCACCGGAAGTGCCCTCAAACGCGTCGCTCCCGGCTCATTTGCAATCGTTACTGATCCAATCCTCAGATCGTGCGCAACAGGAACTTGAAACCTTAGACCGCACGATTTATGAGCAGGTGGAACTGCCCGCCGCGCAAGCTGCCGTTCAACGGGTGTTGGCCTCTAATGTCAACATTGAGCATCTGATGGTGAAACTGTTGCAGGAAGAGATGAAGACGAAACCAGGACGTTTAGGAGGACTGGTGTTGCAAGCGGTGGGTCACTTTCGGACGCCGACCTTGCAAGGGACCGAAACGCGCTACCGTCTCCCCTCATTCGGTGGCTAAACCCAGATCCGTCTCGTCCCTCAATGTATTTATAGGAGAAAAGCCCAGCATGAATCCGTTCATTGATCGTGCCTTAGAGAACCCGACCGGAACAGCGATTGCCCTTCTGAGCAGTGTTGCGGTCGTTACCGGGTTGGGCCTCGGCGTCCATCGCGGTGCCTTCAATCCCGACCCGCTTCAACAACAACTGGAAGCCAAACAACAAAACCATGCCTTGCAAAAACAATCGATCGCCCTGGCTAACGATCGCTTCGATGCAGGCTGCGAAGGCGTCTTCTATTTAAAACCGGGTAGCAGTACCTACCAACCGCTGACTGAAAACGTCGGCGTCCTCTCCGGCGAATACTGGCAACGCTGGAACAAAGCCAAACTTAAACCGAAACCCAATCCCACCGACTTTCTCCCTGCTGGAACCACGGTCTGTGATGCCTACGGAAACGTTGGAATCCTGATCCCAGACTCAAAAAAGGGACATGCTGTGGTCTCTGACCTGCTGAACACGCCGGATCGAAACCGTATCACTGCCATGATGCGCCGTTATCCAACTGCAAACCGCCCACAAGTCGGGAGCTAACGATGTCCACTTTTAACCGTTTCAAAAACCTTAGAAATACCCGCTTCGTTCGTGATGCAGCGGATAACCGGATTATAAAATCCGTCCTCTGGATTCTCTTTCTAGGTCTTCTCACGGGCCTGATTACGATCGCCATCATCAACATCAAACCCTACGCCATCCTCTTGGCAAGTGTTGGTCGCCAAACGGCTTGGGTCTTTGGAATTCCCCTGCTCGGACCCCTTCTAGAAAATCTTTCCATCGGAGCCTCGACGATCGGAGCCATCCTGATCTGGGCACCTGTTCAAATCCTGGAATGCCTGTGGATTCTAATCGCCTTCGATGCCAAAGCGCAGAAAGCGGCGATCCGAGAATCAATCGCCCTTAGTGAAGAACTCGAAGCTTACCAGGACGATCGCAATGCCGACACCCGCCGCGCGGTCAAACGAGTCAGCCGCATTCCTTTTTTCTTCATCAAATGGTCAGCCGCCCTCGCTTTAGCTGCCTACACTTTTGACCTCATCGTGGGCCTCAAAACCTATCCGATTTGGAAAGATTGGCAAACCTTTGGCTTCTGGCTGAAATCCATGAACCCCATTTGGCTCAACCTCGATAACGCCCGTGATCTTGGCATCATGTTGTTTAGCTTTGAAGCGATGTTAATTTTGGTTGTCATCGTGGGTCAATGGCTCTTTTACCAAGACGCGGAGGAAACCTGATGCTGGCGAATATTTCAGGCGATCGGGTTCCGCGCTTACTCCATCGCTATTCCAATCTACCTAACCCAAAACTCGACCAAATCGAAGACCTCGCCGATGAAGCCCTTAAAGGAGTGGTCAGTTCATCCGCGTTCCCGTTGATGACGGGTCTGGCGGTGGGCTTTGGGATTGCGGGATTTTCGGGGATACCGATCGTGGGCGCTGCCGCTGCGGGATACTTTATCTATAGCGCGGTAGAGTCTGCGCTCCAAAAGGGAAAACAAGCCGAATACATCAAAGATGTGGGCGTGATTGGCCATGCCTTGAAGGAAGCGGATTTAGTTCGTTATGCCGAAATTGTAGGCGTGGATGCGGTGACGGGTGAAATCCTGCAAGCCTATCAGGATGGTCAAACGATCACGCCCGCCGCCCGAAAACTCTGCCAAGCGGTGGGCAAAACCCCAAAACGCCGAACGATCGCGACGTTCCTAGAAGAAATCAAAACGCTTCAAACGCTACCGGATATAAGTCCAACGCTACCAACGTCAATCCCATCGGCAATCGCGCCAACGATCGCAGGAGGCACCTGCAAAATTCTCACGGCTGTAGACGATATGGTTAACCCAGTGCGATCGTCCTATATTTCTGCGCCGCCGAGAACGGGAAAAGGCATCCTGATCGCCCTTGCCATGGGTGAATTCAAGCAACGCTATCCGCAGGGTTTCCTGTATACCTACACGCCAAAACAAGACCCAAAAGAACATTGGTATTGGACGTCATCCGACCAACACTTCAATCCAGATTTAGATCAGAACCCAACCCGCGCGGCTCAAAGTCTCTACGCGATGATCCGCCATTGGCAAAGCCTGCCCAGTTCCCCCGAAGCCCCAATTCTCTTCGTCTGCGATGAACTGTCTGCTACGATGTCCCGCCTAAAGCCTGTGAAAATGTCCGACGTTGACGACACTCTGTTCACTGAAGACAGCCGTAGCTTTTCGGTTTGGCTCTTGGACTTCCTGATTCACGAAGCGAGTATGCGCCAATCGGTCGATCGTTTTGTCTGGGTAATGACGCCGCTCTGCACGGTTCAGGAATCTGGTGTCTCCGCTAGCGCATTAAAAAGCTTGCGCAACTACACCCTCGCCAGCCGCGAAAACCTTAAGTTTGCGGATGGAGGAACCGCCGCTTTCGCCGCACCAAAGATCTCTACTGACCACCCACTCTTGACTCGATACAGAACGATCGCCTACAGCCACGATTCACAGACTTGGCTTCCGATTCCAACTTTAGCGCCGCAAGATATCGCGCAACTGTCTCAATCGGTTCCAACCCTAAAATACTGGGGTGATTTGCCGATCGCGACAACGGATTCAGCTCACTCATGGAACTCCAGCAGTCCATCGGAAGTGTTCACTTGTGCCTATGTTCAATCATTCATGGTGGCTGATCCAATTGTTGAAATCATCAATTCAGAACCCGACGCTGATAAACGAGAGGCATTGACGATCGCGTATCAATGGGCGATCACTCGCCAAGAAAATGGTGCAGCAATCACGCGATCGGACTTCCTGAATCGCGCGAAAAACGATCGGCAGTCTGCTTATTTAAGAGATCATCGCGATGAAATTTGGGATGACCTCCAGGGGTTGATGAGTGAATCATGATCCCTATTCTGAGCGTAACGTAACGCGTAACAGTGAAAAGATAGACGGTAACGCCCGTTACTGCGAGTGTTACGCGTTACGTTACGGCGTTACTGGTCCTGTTACGTTACGGCGTTACCGATCGTTCATCTCAAGAACCAAAGTCAGAAATCAGAGATAAAGCGATCGTCATAGACGCTTAAAAAGAAGCCGCTATCGCGTAGGAACGTGAACAAAATTATCCGCCCAAACCTTTCAAGTGGGCCAAGGAGAAATGAATCATGGAAATTATCAATTCGACGGGTACGAGTATCAGTTCGATCGACTGGCTCATCCCGCAAGGAAAGTCACTGTTCAAGACGCTGACCTCTGAAAAGATGCAACGGAGAGTTCGGGCGATCGTCCTGTTTCTCTCGGTCCTGGTGTTGCTGTTCATTGTGGGTGTGATCAAAACGATTCAGATTTCGTTGCAGCTTGCCTACCAAGAATTCGAGTCAGCGTTGCGAGATGTAGAACCTGTAGAAATTTCAAACTCTCAAGAATCTGAGCCTGTAGAAGAAATTTCAAACTCTCAAAAAACAGATGATCTTGAACCTACCTCGCCGATCGCGATCGTTCGAGATATGCGGATTCGATCGCTCCGAAAAGAGGCGAGTCAGCAGGGCATCCGGAATGCCAGTCGGATGAGCAAAGCAGATTTACTCACGGCCCTTCAAAATTTTGTCCAAACCACTCATTCTAGCGAGGGTTCTAATGCAAGCGACGAAACTAGCAGATGTTCAAATTCTGGCGGATCTGCTTGAGCAAGTCCGAGAGGAGGTTAGCTTAGTCTGTGACAGTGAAGGCGATTCCCGTTCCGGGAGGCATTGCCAACGGATTCAGCCGGGTGAAGTAGAGAGGGCGATCGCTCATCTGTTGCAAACTCACCTGGAAGACTGTCGATTCCAGGATGAAATTCAAGAATGGCTGGATACGTTACGGTTTGGGACGTCCTGTTACTAGAGACCCTGCAACGATGGGGTTAAATTAGGGGTCATCTTGCCGCAGCCCTTCCATCTCAGCGATCGCCGTATTTAACTCGACTTCCAGTTGTTCGGGTGTGGGAAGATTGAGTTGTAAGGCTTCTGGAAGATTGGAGCGAAGCTGATAAGATGAAACACCGATCGGTTGCTGCGAGCCTTGTAGGGCGTACTCAACGGTCGTCCTATCTTTGGATTTGCAGAGAATAATGCCGATGGTCGGGTCATCGCGCTCCCCTCGCAAGATATTGTCTACCGCCGCCACATAGAAACTCATTTGCCCAGAATAGTCAGGCTGAAACTCACCCATTTTTAGATCAATCACGACATAGCGATGGAGTGGGATATGGTAAAAGAGCATATCAAGGCGATATTCTTTGCCACTAACGGCTAAGGGATATTGAGTGCCGACAAAGGCAAAGCCCACCCCAAGTTCCATCAGGAATTTGCGGATATGCTCCACTAACCCCTGTTCCATATCGCGTTCTTTCGCGTCTTTGGTTAAAAGTAAGAAGTCAAAATTATAGGGATCTTTGAGCAGTCCGATCGCCAGGTCCGAGTCTAATTCAGGTAAGGTCTTGGCAAAATTGGTGACGGCACCCCCTTGTCGTTCATAGAGGCGACTTTCGATCTGCATCGCTAGGATATTACGACTCCAGCCATGGGTAACGGTAGTTTTGGCGTACCATAACCGTTCCTTGGGGCATTTTAACTTCTCCAATAAGGTAATGTTGTGTCCCCAGGGAATTTGTCCAACAACCTGTTGGACAATTTGCTCATCGGGATAGGCTTCGGCAAATGCCCGCATATAAAGGAGATTGCTCCGAGAGAACCCTTTCATATCGGGAAACTCGCTTTTCAGGTCTTTGGCAAGACGTTCAATGACTTTTGCGCCCCATCCTTCATCCTGTTGGCGTTCCAGGATGTCCCGCCCGATCTGCCAGTACAGTAAAACTAATTCGCGGTTAACGGCGAGTGTTGCCCGCAGTTGTGCGGTGCGAACCCGTGTTTTGAGAATGCTTAAGAAAGCCTCATAGTTGGCAAAATCGGAAATAGGCGAGTTAGACATGAAAACCCTACGATCGATGATTTCAAGTTAATGGTTTTTGGAGGTGTTGCAGTTGTGCGATCGATAGCCCGGTAGCTTGAGCGATCGTCGTGAGGTCAACGCCTTGGTGAAGGAGGTTACGTGCGAAACTCATGATCCACAGGCTTCTCGTCACTGTCCGGTAAATCTTCTTGAGTGGGAAGAAGGAGGAGATTTTCTTTGTCTAACATGATCTCTTCGCAGATTGGGTCTTTGTATTGTAGCGAAATTGGGTGGACAGCCCGATCGATTCCGCGCTTGGTGAGTATTTTTGACCCTGTAGAACCGATCGCAGTATGAGGAGAATGGCAATGGGCGATCGCGTCACTGTTTCCCGTCTGCCGTTAAGCCGATCGTAGCCGTTGGATATCTCTGACGGCCAGCACGCCAAAGAGTTGGGAATATTCGCGACTGAACTGTGACGGACTCTTATAACTGACTTGTTAGACTGTTGATTTGGCTCGCTAAAGGAAGGTTGGGACTGGTTCCGTGTGGTCGGATGCCAGAACCCTTATAGGGAAGGAGTTGTAGGGTTTTGACAAAATTAAGGTCTACGATGACTTGAACCAAAAATCAGGCTTCCAGCCTTTTCTGATGGAATTCTCTAGTATTCGACTCGATCGCCTAATTCTTGTATACCCCTCTCAGTAAACTTTTCTAGCTCCCATGCTGGGGAACCAGTCCCGAAGTTGCTGGAGGTGAAGGGAGCTTTCCAAGGGTGGTTCATCACTGTATAGATCACCCAGTGAGAAGACAACATCATCGGGCTGCACTGAATCCAATCGCCAACTCTTGGCTTGCTTTACAGCGTCCGATCGAGTTTCAGTAGATTTAGTTGCAACAACGGACATTGATGGCCCAAAAATTGCAATGGGAAGTGAAGCATCTCGATCGCAAGAAAGGTCAGCAGGCTAGTTTAGTCGAAAAGGAACGCTGGAAAAAGATCCATAAAGCTCAACGCGATCGGCTTAAATCACGACACTGATAGTATGGATGGGCTGGAACGGTTGTTGGTGAAAGAGTGACGATCGGGGCCTTGATATTTTGTCTTTAATTTCAGGGCATTGGTGTCACCCCAGAGATACTAGCGCACTGCGTAAGTGTTGGGCTAGATGATTGGGGTGGGCTTTAGTCAAAGACACTGAGTCACAGTTTTGAAAATGACAGAATTGTGTGATGGCATCGACAAAGGCATTAATGATCAAATCTTCATCGAAATCGTGTTGTTCCAAATGTAGTGATTTAATCTCTAACTGGCTAATTTTTCGATGAGCTTTACAATCTATCCGCCCAATAAATTTATCGCAGTAAAGTAATGGTAGGCAAAAGTAGCCATACTTACGTTTGGCTTCAGGCAAATAACATTCTAATTGATAGTCGAATTGAAACAGTGCTTTGAGCCGATCGCGCTGAATAATGCTATTGTCGAATGGCGAAAGAATCAACATGCGATTGTTCAACCGGGGGAGGGCACGTTCAAGCGCACCCGTTTCCAATATAAATACTTCGCCACTGCACACTTGTACTTGCTCTAAAGCGCCCTGCGCCAACTTTTCAGTTACCACGGCTTTCACCGCTTGGCGCAGTTCCGGATTGCGGCGCTGGTAGGTCAGCCCTTTGAGTGAAGCCAGCCCATGGCAGCGTAACTGTTGCTCTACCGTATACGCCGCAAATTCTGACCGGCTGGGCATTTGTGAATTGACGTGTGATGGCAGTACCCGTTCGGTTAGATCATATGTTTTTTGGAAACCTTCGCGGTCACTGACCATCAGGTCGCCTTCCATATACATTTGTTCCAGTGCTTTTTTAGCAGGCTTCCAGTCCCACCAGCCTGTACGTTTTGTGGTGTTGCTTTCGACATCGCGCGATCGGATGGGTCCATCGGTACGGATGCGGGCCAACAGTTCATCCATGAGCTTCTGATCACGGGTTTTGTACCAATGGGTTTGGCCACTTTTAATCGCTTGTTTGTAGGGCAAGGAGAAGCGAAAATCGGCCATGGGTAGAAAAGCTGCCGCATGTGCCCAATACTCAAAAATGTCCCGATCAAGCAACATGCGATCGATCATGACTGGCTCGAAGTTAGGGACTCTGGAGTAGAGAACATGATGATGGGCGCGTTCCACGACCGATATGCTGTCGATCTGGACGTAACCGATGTGGTTAATGGCTTGACGTGCCCCCGCTAAGCCACGCCCATAAGGCTGAGCTTGCAGCAAACCCTGTGCCGCCAGGGCAACAAGGCGTAACCGCGCCTGATCTTGTGGACACTTAATTTCAATCATTGCCTTCATGTTTCTTCAAATCTTGTCCATGCGGTATTAAAACCAGAGCAATCGATATGACGCAGAATGCAATTTTTAGTCCGTTTTTCGCCATGATACTTTTGACGTTCATCGTCTGGGTTTGCATCGTTCAATCGGGTTATGCTTATCCAGTTGATGAGATGGTCTCAACCAGCCATTAGTTTGGCGATCGCTGGACGCTGATAACAACGTTGCAGCCACCCCGTAACATTGGCGAAGGGAGTTAGATCGAAATCCAGCATCCCAACCCAGCCGACGATGCCTTGGAGGTGAGTATCCGCCAGACTATATTTGCCAATCAAGAACGATCGCCCCTCTAGTCCAACGTCAAGGATTCTGAGACAATCAGCGAGGTCAGCCTTTGCTTTAGTCATAGCGATCGCACTTTTCTGTTCGGAGGTAACTTTTTCATCAGCATTAGTTGCTGGATCGCCTTGCTTTTCGGGTAGCAACGACTGGAACACCCGATTTGCGGCTTCGGCCAGGTTAACATTACCCCAAGCAATCCATTTCATGGCTTCGCCGCGTTGTGGACCTGGGGCGGGATAAAGTTTTGCCTCTACACCAAAGAGTTCTCCGAGATACATGGTGATTGCGGATGACTCCCAGATCGCGGTTCCATCATGCACGATCGCTGGAACTTTTCCATTCGGGTTAATTTTGAGGTATTCAGGCTTTCTGGTGTCGCCAGCGCTGAGGTCAAGATTGATACGATCGCAATTTATCCCAAGCTCGGCAAGAACGGCTTCGGTAATACTGGCGGTGGACATGGGAGCAGAATAAAAAGTTAAACTCATCGATTTTCTCCTTGAAATTGACGATTGATTGTTTATTTCAAAACTCAAGCAGCAGGCAAATCGCAGTTAATCATCCATGGCGTGCCAAAGCGATCGACAATAACTTATACGAACGGAAGAACAAAGTAGAGTGTATCAACTTGTCCAATTTCAACAAAGTGAAAATTATTGACTAATTCTTGGACTCAACATGCTTCGCAAAATTATTTAGAATGTTCTGCCAGCCTTGGCGTTGTGGTTCACCTGCACTCTGAGACTCGGCATCAAATGTTTCTTCTACTTTTACGCCATTTCCATCGAGTGAAAACTCAATGCTTACCCATCGCCCATCCGCCATAGAAAACTCAATTAGTTGGTTCTCAATCACTTTTGAAAAAGTTCCGCCAAAGTCAAAGTCCATGCTTCCATCTTTTGCTTCCATTCTCGATGAAAAAGTTCCACCCTCTCTCAAATCAACGGTGCTTTCAGTTGTATGCCAATCTGCGGATGCCGCATTCCACTGTTTGATATCTTCGGGGTTGTTCCAAGCCAGCCATACGGTTTCCAAGTCAGACTTGATAGTGGTTTCAATGCTTATTTTCATTTCTGTGTCCTCAAAATTTAGCTTTTGCTTAGTGGATATAACGAGTTTAAAGCCTCGCTATACTATCTAGTCGAACAGGAGTTTGTGAGATCGACATCTCTAACAAACTTTATCCGGAAAATCTTGTAACCACCGATCGCGATCGCAACAATGGGTGAAGATATCAGTAAAAAAGGACAATTTTGCCAATTTAGAGATTCCACTTATGGCAATCCCTAAGAATGATCGGAATACTTAAGCAGGAAGATCGCAGTTAATCATCCATGGCGTGCCAAAGCGATCGACGAGCATAGCAAAACTAGCTGACCAGAACGTTTCTTGGAGGGGCATTGTCACCGTGCCATTTTCTGCCAAAGCGTGATAGACACGTTCTGCTTCTGCCACATTGTCAAATTGAAGGTTCACATGAAAACCTTGAGGCTTTTCAACCATATGCGGCGGAGCGTCAGAACCCATTAACTCGAAGTCGCCCACGGTTAAAGTGACATGCATGATTTTGTCTCTCAATTCAGGTGGCGTTTGCTTCACCATTGGCGATTCTCCGTAGGTCATTTTCATGATGATTTTGCCACCCAGACATTGTTTGTAAAAGTTGAACGCAGCTTCGCATTCGCCGTCAAAACCGAGATATGGATTCAATTTCATAATGGATTCCTTTTTTTGTTTATAGATATATGTTGAGGAACTAAAAATCTAATATCGCTCACTTGCCGATCACCCTCACACAATGCCAATTAGACGTTGATGCTGTTCGATCGCCGCAGTAATATTGTTAGACCGCCAATATCTCAGCCACGCCACGCCGCCTCGATCGTGTCGATGTCGATCTTTTTCATCTGCATCATTGCATCGAACGCTCGCTTGGCGGCGGCAGGGTCGGGATCGGTGATCGCCTCTGTCAGTGCCAGCGGCGTGATCTGCCACGACAATCCCCATTTGTCCTTGCACCAACCGCAGGAACTCTCTTGTCCACCATTGCAGACGATCGCATTCCAGTAGCGATCCGTTTCGGCCTGGTCAGCGGTTGAGACCTGAAACGAGAACGCCTCATTATGCTTGAACGCAGGCCCTCCGTTGAGACCGATGCACGGAATGCCCATTACGGTGAACAAAACGGTCAATACATCTCCTTCCTTCCCGGATGGAAAGTCCCCCGGTGCGTGGTGTACTGCATCAACGGAAGAGTCTGGAAAGGTGGCGGCGTAAAACCGTGCCGCGTCCTCAGCGCTCCCGTCATACCAAAGACAAACCGTGTTCTTTGCTATCTTTTTCATAATCTATCTCCTGTTTAACGAAATGTTCGTAACGCAAAGTTCATCACTATCAGCTAGCTGGTAAGCCCGTTAGCTCAACGATCGGGCGAATTTCGACGGTTCCCTTACGAGCACCGGGAATCTGCGCGGCAATGGCGATCGCAGCGTCTAAATGCTCCGCCTCAATCAAAAAATAACCGCCCAATTGTTCCCGCGTTTCCGCAAAGGGACCATCGGTGATCAAGCGTTGACCGTCGCGTACCCGCACGCTAGTGGCCATGGCGATCGACTGGAGGGGTGACGCGCCTAAATATTGGCCCTTGGCATGGAGCGTTTGAGTCAACTGCGTCGATTCGGCGTAGCAGGCTTCCCGTTCAGTTTCTGTCCAAGCATTTTCATCGGCGTAAATCAACAACATGTATTTCATAATTGATGCCTCAATTGATTCTGAATTTGTCCCATGATCTATTTCCGGCAATGATAATGGGCCGTCATAAATTGCGTCCACTGACCATCCTCACCCAGGATTCGGGATGTCATGATGCGGTGGTCGTCGCTGACAAATTCAATGATGTCTTGATATTTAGCCAAGGCCGTTTGGTCGAAATTTAGCCCTTCGGTGTCTAGGGTTAAAACCTTGCCCGCTGCATCCAAGCTGCCTTCATAGTGCCAAATCTGCGGCATCATTGAGCAGACGAAGGTGCCAACAAATCGATCGCGCCTCGGATCGAAACCCAGGGTTATAATGGTTTGGCCCGATTCACCGTCCGGCATCTTGCTTTCCCCTTCCGAGATCATCCATAACCCAGCCAACGATCGCGCCACCTCCGTCCCTTGGTTCTTCGAAGGCGGCTGATCCGGCCTCATTTGCCATTCACACTCGCTGGTCCATTCTCCTAGAAACCGATCGAGCCATTAATGTTGGACTTGTGGTGAGACTTGCATAATCTGGCGTTGCTGATTTAAGGTATGACGGCTTGAGGAACTGGGACATCCTTGAACTTA
>ENA-OFCD01000781-OFCD01000781.1-metagenomes-genome-assembly--contig:-NODE-781-length-18810-cov-4.820528_pt1 | contig 18810 bp, 18 predicted proteins | sample MGYA00153392_OFCD01 | MGnify analysis MGYA00153392
CGAGATGCCAGCCTCCCTGCTCGCCTTTCTGGCCGGGAACCTGAAGCTTAACGATCAGGACGTGTTCCAGCTCGAAGGCCCGCTGGGAACCGCCGACCTGATGGGCTTTCCGGCCCAGGACGTGTCCAGACAGTGGCCTGAGCTGAGCTTCCCGGTGTTCACGCCGCACGTTCCCGGCTACGTGGGCGAGACCGACGAGGACGAGGACGGGGTGTTTGCCGAGTTGCAGCGTGGTGATCAACTGCTGCACCACCCCTACGACTCGTTCTCGACATCGGTGCAAGCCTTCATCGAGCAGGCAGCAGGCGACCCGCGGGTGCTCGCCATCAAACAGACGCTCTATCGCACCAGCGGCGACTCCCCTGTCGTCGATGCCTTGGTCGACGCCGCCGTGGCCGGCAAGCAGGTGCTGGCCGTCGTCGAGATCAAGGCGCGCTTCGACGAACAGGCCAACATCTCGTGGGCCCGCAAGCTCGAGCATGCCGGCGTTCACGTGGTCTACGGCATCGTCGGGCTCAAGACCCACGCCAAGCTCGCGCTGGTCGTCCGCCAGGAACCCGATGGGCTGCGTCGCTACTGCCACATCGGCACCGGCAACTACAACCCCAAGACCGCCCGCACCTATGAGGACCTCGGCCTGCTCACCTGCAATCCCCAGGTTGGCGAGGACCTGACCCGGCTGTTCAACCAGCTCTCGGGGTGGGCGCCACGCAGCAAGTTCAGGCGCCTTCTCGTGGCACCACGTTCGGTTCGCACCGGCCTCATCGGTCACATCGAGGCTGAGATCGTCAATGCGCAGGCGGGGCTAGGAGGCTACGTCGGATTCAAGCTGAACTCGATCGTCGACGACCAGGTGATCGATGCGCTGTACCGAGCCTCCCGGGCCGGCGTTGAAGTCGACCTCTGGGTCCGGGGCATCTGCGCCCTGCGCCCCGGCGTGAAGGACCTGTCGGAGAACATCCGGGTGCGCTCGATCCTGGGCAGGTTCCTGGAGCACTCGAGGCTGTTTATCTTCGGCGGTGGCAAGGGCGGGCCGATCGTCCTCATCGGAAGCGCTGACATGATGCACCGCAACCTGGATCGCCGGGTGGAGGCGCTCGTGCGGCTCACCAACCCCGAGCACCTGCGCGAGATTGAAGACCTCTTCGATCTCGCGATGTCTGACGATACCGCCCACTGGAAGCTCGCGGCCGACGGCAGCTGGACGCGTCACTACCGGGCGGATGACGGCTCGTTGCTCGACGACATGCAGAACGTGATCATGCAACAGGTTTCCCAGAGAAAGCGCACCGGAGTAGTCCGTTGACCCTCACCGGCCCCGCTGTCGTGCAAGCCGCTGGAGCAGTCTGTTGGCGCGAGACCCCCGACGGTATCGAACTGCTCGTGGTGCATCGCGGTGACCGTGCAGACGTCTCCATCCCCAAGGGCAAAGTCGACCAGGGGGAAACCCCGCCCCAGACCGCCGTTCGTGAGATCGCCGAGGAAACCGGGCTCGTGATCGCCCTCGGTGCCCCGCTCGGCACGACCGAATACACCATGCCAGGGGGGCGCGAGAAGATCGTGCACTACTGGTCGGCGGAAGTTTCGGATGCCGCGATCTCCGAATCAACTTTCGTCGCAAACAAGGAGGTCGCCGCCGTTCAATGGCTCTCGGTCACGGCGGCCCGTGCGGCGCTCAGCTACGACCTCGACCGTGATGTGCTCGATCGGTTCTCGGCCCGCGTGGAAGCCGGCACCATCCGTACCTTCCCGATCATCGTGTTGCGCCACGCCCGCGCGGTGCCACCGGGCAGCTGGGATGGACCGGATGCCACGCGCCCCCTGCTGCACCGCGGCATCGAGCAGTCTCACAATGTCGCTCCGGCCATCGCCGCCTGGGCGCCGCAAAAACTCATCAGCAGCACGGCGGTGCGCTGCCTCGCCACGATCGAACCCGTCGCGGTTATCACCGGACTTACCGTGAAGCGGTCTGTCGGCATCAGCCAGGACGCCTACGAAGACGGGACCGCCCGCGTGCGCAAGACCGTGCGCAAACGACTTGCCGCCGGCGTCGCAGTGGTTCTGTGCAGCCATGGACCCGTGATCCCCGAGATCATCGACGAGACGGCCGCGCTCACCAACACGCCGCTCGACGCGCCCCTGCGGCGGGCCGGAATGTTATCTACCTCGGAATTCACGGTGATGCATGTCTCGTCCGATCATCCGGATGCCCCGCTCGTGGCCATAGAAACGCACGGTCCGGCCTTTCTCTAGGGCCCCGAGCCGCGTGATAATTCGAAGCTCGTTAACCTCTTGTTCACCTTCTAGGACGATCGTGGACACTCGCCGCACATAGCGTCTTCTCTTGGACCAGCACCGGTCTTCCCGGCGGCCGAGCCACAAGCTGCTCGCCTGCCGGAGTCACCATCCCGAAGGGAACACAGTGAAGTTCACTCACGCCGCTTCGGCGGGCGCACTCGCGCTCGTCGCCGCACTCGCACTCTCCTCTTGTGCAAGCACCCCAAGCACGCCGGCCGCCAGCAACACGCCAAAGGCGAGTTCCGCAGCGATCGACAAGAACCTCACCGGCACCATCACCGCCGGAGGATCAAGCGCACAGGCCAACGCCGAGGCAGCCTGGATCGCCGCGTTCAAGACGCAGGCCGCTGGTGTCACCATCAACTACGACAAGTCGCAGGGCTCGGGTGGTGGAGTCACCAACTGGCTCGCCGGCAGCTACGACTTCGCGGGCTCCGACTCGCCCCTCAGCCCCGTGCAGCAGACCGCTGCCGCTACGCTCTGCGGAGCTGGCGGAGCGCTCAACCTGCCGGTCTACCTCGACGGCGTCGCGATCGTCTTCAACCTCACCGGAGTATCGAAGCTCAACCTCTCCTCGGCAACGGTCGCCAAGATCTTCAGCCTTCAGGTGAAGACCTGGAATGACCCGGCAATCGCCGCCGACAACCCCGGCGTCACGCTTCCCGCCACCGCGATCACCACCGTGACCCGCTCGGACGGATCGGGCACCACCCAGAACTTCACCAACTACCTCAGCACCGTGCAGCCAACGGTCTGGACCTCGCCGGCGAGCAACAAATGGCCGATCGCCGGATCGAGCGCCCAGCAGGGTGGCTCCGGTGTCGTGAACACCGTCAAGGCCGGTAACGGAACCATCGGTTACGCCGACCACAGCGCCATCGGCACCCTCACCGCCGCCTCAATCCAGGTCGGTACCGGTAAGGACTTCGTTGCATTCAGCCCGAAGGGCGCGACCAACGCGTTCACCGCGGCGGCCGTTGCAGCCCCCACAACAGTGAAGGGTGACCTTGCGCAGAAGCTCGACTACACCAAGATCACCGACAAGTCGGCCTACCCGATCCCGCTGGTCTCCTACCAGATCGTCTGCAGCGCCTTCAAGACCCCGGCCCAGGCCAAGCTCGTGAAGGCATACGTCGGCTACATCGCCAGCGACATCGGCCAGAAGATCACCGCCGCTAACGCCGGTTCTGCTCCGATCCCGGCGAGTATGCTCGCGTCGATCCAGAAGAGCCTCGCTCTGGTCAAGTAGTCGTTGCTCTGCCAGTCTGTGGTCTGGTCGAATTGCACTCACCAGTGCAAATGATCAGGCCACGGGCTGGCTCACGACGTGTCAGGCACCCTCGAGAAAGCAACCAGTGAGTACCACAGAAGCTGTTCCCTCCCTCCCGAGTGCTGCTGCGTCAACCGGTCCCCGCTCCCCGTTAAAGGGATCGGGGCCAGCGCGCGTAAAGTCCAGGCCAGCAGACCGCATCTTCTTCGGCCTCAGCTTCGGCTCCGCGGTGTCGATCATGGTGATCCTCGCCGGTGTCGCTCTCTTCCTGATCGTGCAGGCGGTGCCCGCAATCGTCGCGGACTGGGCGACCAACCCCGAGCTCAGCTCCGGCTTCACCGGCGGTTACACCAGCTTCTGGGCTTATGTCGGACCGCTCATCTGGGGCACCCTGTGGGTCTCCGCCATCGCCCTGGTTATCGGTGCGCCCATCGCGATCGGTATTGCACTCTTTATCTCCCACTACGCGCCCCGCCGCATCGCTGGCGTGCTCGGCTACCTCGTCGACCTCCTCGCCGCCGTACCGTCGATTGTGTTCGGCCTCTGGGGCATCATCGTGATTCGCCCCCTGCTTCTACCGCTCTCCGAGTGGCTCAACCACAATCTCGGCTGGATCCCCATCTTCGGCGGTCAGGTCTCGACCACCGGTTCGACCATTCTGGCCGGCGCAGTCGTGCTGGCGGTGATGATTCTGCCCATCATCAGCTCGATCTCGCGTGAGATCTTCCTGCAGACGCCGCGACTCCACGAGGAGGCTGCGCTCGCGCTCGGCGCCACCAAGTGGGAAATGATCACGCTCGCGGTCTTCCCCTACGCTCGTTCCGGCGTGGTGAGCGCCACGCTGCTCGGCCTCGGTCGTGCGCTTGGTGAAACCATGGCGATCGCCCTCATCATCTCGCCATCGATCCAGGTCTCCACCCGCATTCTCACCGAGGGAGAGAATTCGCAGACGATCGCCGCCAACATCGCGCTCAACTTTCCCATCGCGAACACTCTCCAGCGGGAGGCTCTCATCGGCAGCGGGCTCATGCTGTTCGTAATCTCGCTCGCGGTCAACATGATCGCGCGCTTCATTGTGTCTCGCACCGCGTCGAGCAAGAAGAGCCAAAAAACGCGCAGGGTTCGTGTTTCGGAATCCGCTGCTGCTTCCTCTGAGTCCGCTGGAGGCGAGGGATGACCGCAACCGCGCAGTCCGGGATTCGCAAGCCGCGAGGCCCGATGACCAACGCACTCACCACCGGCCAGCTGCCGCGCTTCATCGAGTTCTACGTGCTCGTCGGAGCCCTCGTCATCAGCGGCGGTGCCCTTGCGCTGATGGGGTTCAACTGGGGAGGCTGGATCTTCGTCTCCATCATCGTCTACCTCATCGGACTTGCCGCACTCTCCACTGTGGCCGAAAACCGCCGAAAGGCCATCGATCGGGTCGTGCGCAGTCTCGTGACGATCGCATTCCTGCTGGCGATTGCACCGCTCATCTCCACCCTGTTTACGGTGACGGCGAAAGGTATCGGCCAGCTCAACTGGGCATTCATCTCCCAGACCGGTGGCGCCGTTTTCGATCCAACGACTCTCAAGGTCGCGATCACCTCCGGTGCACTTCAAGCCATCGTCGGCACCCTCGAGATCACCGGCATCGCGGCGCTCATGTCGATCCCGATCGGCCTGCTCACCTCGATCTACCTGGTGGAATATGCCCAGCCCCAACAGTGGATGGCGCGCACAGTGACCTTCCTGGTTGACGTGATGACGGGCATCCCCTCGATCGTCGCCGGACTGTTCGCGTTCGCGCTCTTTACTCTCGTCGTCGGGCCGAAGGCGTTCAGCGGTTTCTCGGCTTCGGTTGCCCTGTCGGTACTCATGATTCCGATCATCGTGCGCGCGTGCGAAGAGATGCTTCGGCTGGTGCCGCATGACCTGCGCGAAGCATCCTTCGCTCTCGGAGTATCGCGCTTTTCCACGATCGTGAAAATTGTGCTGCCGACCGCGATCGCTGGCATCATCACCGGCATCATGCTCGCTATCGCCAGGGTCATCGGCGAGACCGCGCCGATCTTCATCGCGGCGAGCTTCACCGACAACCTCAACTTCAACCCCTTTTTCGGGCCGATGCAGACTCTGCCGGTACTCGCCTACGCCGGCTACAAGTTCCCCGGGCAAGACATCGCCTCATCGAACGCGTCGGCCTGGGGTGCGGCTCTGCTACTCGTGCTCATCGTCGTTATTCTCAATATCATCGCCCGCATCATCGCTCGGATCTTCGCCCCCAAGATCGCCCGATAGCGGCACGACGAACAGACCCGAAGGAAAACTGTGTCAAAGCGCATCGAAGTAAATCATCTGAACATCTTTTACAGCGACTTCCTCGCCGTGGAAGACGTCACGATCTCGATCGAACCCCGCACCGTCACCGCGATCATCGGCCCGAGCGGATGCGGCAAGTCGACCTTCCTTCGCACTCTCAACCGCATGCACGAGGTGATCCCCGGCGCGCATGTCGAGGGCGAGGTCATCATCGACGGCAACAACCTGTACGGCGAGGGGGTGGATCCGGTGCTCGTGCGCCGCCAGGTAGGCATGGTATTCCAGCGCGCCAATCCATTTCCCACCATGTCGATCCGCGCCAACGTGCTCGCTGGCGTCACCCTGAACAATCGCAAGCTACCGAAGAGCGATGGGGATGCCCTCGTCGAGCGCTCACTCGAGAGAGCCAACCTGTGGAACGAGGTGAAGGACCGCCTCGACAAGCCGGGGATGAGCCTCTCCGGTGGCCAGCAGCAGCGACTCTGTATTGCACGTGCCATCGCCGTCTCGCCGGACGTGCTGCTCATGGATGAACCGTGCTCGGCCCTCGATCCCATCTCGACACTCGCCATCGAGGACCTCATCGAGGAACTCAAGCTCGACTACACGATTGTCATCGTGACCCACAACATGCAGCAGGCCTCTCGGGTGTCCGACCGCACCGCCTTCTTCAACATCGCCGGCACGGGCAAGCCGGGCAAGCTCATTGAGTACAACGACACGAACACCATCTTCTCCAAGCCGAGCGTGCAGGCGACGGAAGACTACGTGTCGGGTAAGTTCGGGTAGTCCTGGCCTCGATGCGCAGTCGCTAGGCGCTGGGTACTGCGACGATCGGTGCGGTGGTCGGCTTTTTTGAGCCGCCACTCGGCTCGACCGTGATGCCGAAAGTATCCCCTGCGCTCATCGCACCGGCGAGCACGCTGACGGTTGTACCCGAGGATGCCGCGCTGAAAGTTCCCGCCGATGTCGCGTGTGATCCCTTGTCGATGTACCAGAGCTCGTATGTCTTATCACCGGCGAGCTTCGGAAGCTTGTCGATCACCACGGCGGACTGCCTGAGACCCACCGACCAGACGAAAGTGGCCGTGCCGCCTCCGGCGACAGCCGCCTTGGCCTGCTGAGAGTCCTTCGCCGAGACGATGGCCGAGACGGCCGCCGCCTGCTGCTGCGACTCGTCAGCTGCGGAAAGCCCGAGGACATTACCCCCGACGAAGAGAGTGACGGCTGCTGCGGCGGCGACCAGGATCACAATCGGGCGGGTGTACCAGCGAGCAGCAGCTCGCGCGGTCACCCGGGACGGCGCCCCGAGGCTTGCTGTGCGGATGTCTTCGGCCGCGCCCCCCTGCGTCGATGAAAGTTGTGGCGATGAAAGTTGTGGTGATGAAGGCCGCAGCGATGAGGGCTGCGACAGGTTCGCTTCGGGGGATGCCGCCGACACTGCCGTGAGCGTGGGCCGCGCCACCGGAAGGGGTGCGAGCTGCGGAGTGACGGCGATCTGCGCCATGAGTCGTGTTTTGAGGTCGGCCGGGGGAGAGACCGGCTCGGTCGCGAGACCGATCGATACCGCTGTGTCAGACAATGAATCCACCTCCGCTCGTAGCTCTTCGGATGTCAGCAGGTATGCCTCGAACCGGTTTTTTTCTTCGCCCTCAAGTGCGTTCAGCGCATACGCGCCGCTGAGGAGGTGTAGTTCTTCGCGATCAGTCACGATGCCACCCCCAATTCATCACGCAGACGGATCATCCCGTCACGCAGTCGTGTTTTCACCGTGCCGATGGGCACGCTGAGCATTGCTGCCACCTCACTGTGGCTGTAGCCGCCGTAGTACGCCAGAGAAACCGCCTGACGCTGCAATTCGGTCAATTGCGTCATGGCTTCCTTTACCCTTTCGTGCTCGATGGTCGTTTCTACCGTGTCCGCCACGTTGTCGTAGTCGGAAACATAATCCCTGATGCCGATCTTCACGTCTCGATCGCGACCGGACTGCGATGACCTGATCCGGTCGATCGCGCGACGGTGAGCCATGGTGAGGATCCAGGTGGATGCCCCGCCCTTGCTCGGCTCATATCGGGACGCGTTCTGCCAGATCTCCAGGAATACTTCCTGGGTCACTTCCTCCGATTGCGCATGATCGACCAATAGTCTGCGGATCAGCCCGAACACTCTCGGGGAGACTTCGTCGTACAGTGCTCCGAAAGCCGCCTGGTCGCCGCCCGCGATCTGCGCAAGCAAGGTCTCCTTCGTCGCAGGTTTGACCAGGGAGTCATTGTCCTGGCTGCGGTCGGTTTCACGGGGCACGAGTCTAAGCATTGCAAACAATTCGTGCGATCGTGCGCGGTGCTGGAAAGACACTCACTGCGAGCATCGAAACAAGCATCTCCATATTCGATTGTCCGCGGCCTGCGCAGGCGGGAAGTCTCCGGTTCGCTTCCGAGGTCGTTCCGACTGTGCGGGTCACAACTTGAGTTCGCGACCGAGGCGAAAACGGTTTGGTCTCAGACGCATCCGCACGCATAGTGGGCAGAATCGTCGCCGGTGCCGCACCGAGGGGGGGTGCCAGGCCGCAGAAACGCCTCTCGGCGCTAGGCCGCTCGGAGCGGCGAATATTGGAGCCCGGGGTTACTGCGGCCCGGCGATGGCCCTTGCGGGCCGTTGACGAGTGTACCAACCGACTCTGGGTGCTTTCTCTTTCGTGGCGTATACCCGGCCACCGGTTGCGAAGGTGGCACGGGGGCGAGCTGAGTACAACGCTCGTAGTCAGTCGAGCGAACCGGCCCGCCAGAGCCGCGCGCACGAGACGAACTCGAGGGCCGTCTGCGACAGGCGAAGGGCGCGAATCGTGAGATCGGATGCCCGCTCCGGCGACGTGAGGTCGGAATCATCTGCGACGCTCGTGGCCCCCAACGCCATGATGCGACAAAAGGCGGCCGCGCGGTCAAGAGCAACCCCGAAGTCACCCTGGAAGAGCCCTCGCAGGATCTGGTCGGCAAGAGCGATGATCTCCGCGGGACCGGTCGGTGCGGTCGCGCCGGCAACGACCGGGTCGATGGTCGTGGCGGTCTCGGTGCCGCGCTGGAACAGGTAGGCGGTGCCCTCGGCATCCTGGCGCACGAGTGCGCGCATCAGGTAGATGCGCCAGAGGGCGCCGGGAAGGCTGCGCGGGCTGGCACGCGCCCAGAGTTCGGCGACGGCATCGATGCCATGCTCGTCGGTGAAGGCCACGAGCCGGTCGACCACCCCCTGGTCGCTGCTCTGCCGCACGCGAGTGAGCAGCGCGCCCGCGGTCTCATGAGCAACGCGACTGATTTGGGCGGGGTCCTCCCCGCCTACGAAGCTCTCGAACTTTGCACCCGAAAACTGGGTCGGCTTATGGAACTCGTCGGTCATCCGATCAAGCCTAAGCCAGCCGTTGCTGTGCACACGGCTCGTTCGCGGCCCGCGCAATCCACGCTAGATTTAACCGCAGGGGCCTCTAGCTCAGTTGGTAGAGCATCGGACTTTTAATCCGTGGGTCGTCGGTTCGAGCCCGACGGGGCCCACCCCTCCCCAACCTCCTTAGTTGCGGGGACCGTAGATCAGACGCCGAGGCCTCAGCGCGACTCAGCGCGACTCCTTGGACGGGTTTGCCTACGTTTTGCGCACAATTGCCGCAGAACCAACCGCATTGTGCGCGATTCCGACTCTGGCCAGGCCTAGCCCCGCCATCGACTGCAGCACGCCAACCATTGCTTCAACGTCATCCTGTGAACATCCCAATCTTTCGCGATCTGCTCGATTCGTCACATTATGCTCACGATCACGCGCAATACCGAGAATATTTTCACGGAACTCATGGGAATAGGGCTGAGGCACAACAACATCCCTCCTGGCCACCCAATCGGGCAAGCCAATTCAGATGTCACCTAATCGTGCAGCAGACCCAGGAATGAACCGCCCGTCATGATCGAATTCCAGAACATCTCAAAGCGGTTTCCGGGTGGCACCCTTGCTGTCGATGACTTCTCCCTTGTGCTTCCCTCGCACAAGGCGACGGTATTCGTCGGGTCGTCCGGGTCAGGCAAAACAACACTGCTCCGGATGATCAACCGGATGATCGACCCCACCGCCGGTAGCATCCTGATCGACGGTGAGGATATATCCGGCCTCAATCCGGTTTTGCTTCGCCGACGGATCGGCTACGTTCTTCAGGCCACCGGACTCCTCCCGCACCGGCGGGTGGTGGACAACATCGCCACGGTACCTCGGTTGAACGGTGTGCCGAAGCGGGTGGCCCGCCGGGACGCGCTCACGCTGCTCGATACGGTTGGACTCGACCGATCGCTCGCAGAGCGGTATCCGGACCAGCTTTCTGGCGGCCAGCAGCAGCGCGTCGGAGTTGCGCGCGCTCTCGCGAGCGACCCGGACATCCTTCTCATGGATGAGCCGTTCGGGGCGGTCGACCCGATTGTCCGGGCGGAACTCCAGGTCGAACTCAACCGCTTGCAGCGTGAGCTCGGCAAGACCACAGTGTTTGTCACACACGACATCGACGAGGCGTTCGCGATCGCCGACCAGGTGGTGATCTTCCGCACCGGCGGTGTGATCGCGCAGGTGGGGACTCCGGCCGAGATTCTGGCAAACCCAGCGGACGACTTCGTCGCGACTTTCATCGGTGCGGACAGGGGAAAGCGCACCCTGCATCTCCAGCATCGCGAGGGAGACAGCGCGACCCTCATCGTCGATGGTGACGGGCGGCCCGCGGGAATTCTCGGGGCCGATCGATGAGGGAAGTCCGATGATCTGGTTCATCGAGAACTTCGGCCTGATCACGGGGCTCACTGCCAATCATGTTGCACTCAGCATTGTTCCGATTGTGCTCGGATTCGCGATCGCTGTACCACTCGGCTGGATTGCCAACAGGCGGCCGGCCCTGCGGTCGGTCGTGATCAGCGGGGGAAGTCTCCTCTACACGATCCCCTCGCTTCCGCTTTTCGTGATCCTGCCCTACGTGCTCGGGACGAAGATCACCGATGACCGGAACATCGTCGTGGCGCTGACCCTCTATGCGATTGCGATGATGGTTCGCACCGCGGCAGACGCCCTCGCGGCCGTGCCGGCGGATGCGATCGAGGCCGCCACGGCCATGGGGTACTCCACCTGGACCCGATTCTGGCTGGTGGAATTTCCTCTCGCTGGCCCGGTCCTGCTCGCGGGCCTCCGCGTAGTCTCGGCAAGCACGATTGCGCTCGTCTCGGTCGGTGCGATCATCGGTTCAGCGAACCTCGGCTACCTGTTCACGAACGGCAAACAACGCGACTTCCTCGAGGAGATCATCGTCGGAATCGTGGCGAGCCTCGTCATCGCCCTCGTCTTCGACGTGGTGCTCGTTATTCTCGGCCGGGTGGTCATGCCCTGGACGCGGCGGGATGGCTGGATCCGGCGCCGAAGTGTCCTTCCCGTCGGACAGGTGGGCTGACCCGTGCAATTCTTTCTGAACGCCTTCCGCTGGCTGTTGGATCCCGCAAACTACGTCCCAGGGGCTCAGAACCCCTTTCCGATCCAGGATCGGATCGGCGAGCACCTGCTCTACACGGTCGTGTCAGTCGTGATCGCAGCGAGCATCGCGCTTCCGCTCGGTTTCTACATCGGACACACCGGGCGCGGCCGCCAGTTGGTGATCGGATTCACCGGTGGGATGCGGGCACTCCCGACACTTGGCCTGCTGATGGCCCTCTTCGTCATCGTCGGGGCGACAGTGCCGTTCACACGGGCCGCGTTCGTTGCCTCGATAATCGCACTGGTCATCCTGGCGATCCCATCGATTCTGGCCGGCGCGTATGCCGGTGTCGAATCGGTCGACAGCCAGACGGTGGATGCCGGACGCGCGAGCGGCATGACCGAGTTGCAGGTGCTCACGCAGATCGAGATACCGCTTTCCCTCCCGCTGATTATTGGTGGTGTTCGTGCATCCGCGCTGCAGGTGATCGCGACCGCCGTGATCGCCTCGTACATCTCGCTCGGCGGCCTCGGATCCATCATCTCGAGCGGTATCGGACTCAACGACAACAATCGCATCCTCGGCGGCGCCATTCTCGTCACGGTCCTCGCGCTCGTGGTCGATGGGATCTTCGCGCTCGCCCAGCGCCTGACCAGGAGACGTGGATCCTCCGGTTCACGCGCGCAAAAAACACACGTCCGCGGCCGGTCACTCAGACCGGTCACGGTGGCGGAAACTCCCGCCGACGAGAGGAACAACTAATGTTCGCAGCACACCGCAGAACACGGATCGCCACCGCGGTCATCGCAGCAGGGTCGCTCCTTGCACTGGCCGGGTGCGCCACCTCCGACCCGACCGGTACTTCATCGACCGACTCCGCGAAAGGCTCGAAGATCGTCGTCGGCTCATTCGCCTTTCCCGAAAGCGAGATCCTCGGCAACATCTATGCCCTTGCCCTCAAGAACGCGGGTTTCTCGGTCGAGACGAAGTTCAATCTCGGACCACGCCAGACCACAATTCCGGCGCTCAAGGACGGGTCGATCAACCTCATGCCGGAGTACAACGGCAACCTGCTGTTCTTCTACGACACGAAGAACACCGCCCGCACTACATCCGAGGTGAATGCCGCGCTCGCGACCAAGGTGCCAACGGGGTTCCGCGTGCTCACCCCAGCGCCGGCCGAGGACAAAGACGCCTACGTCGTCACTCAGGAGCTCGCGAAAAACAAGGGACTCGTGTCCATCGGTGACCTCACAAAGATTGAGCCATTCAGTCTGGGGTCCAATCCGCAGTTCGGCGAGCTCGGGTACGGCATTCCCGGCCTGAAGTCGGTTTACAAGATCAAGGCTGTGACGTTCGTACCGATCGAGGACTTCGGCGGACCAGACACGGTGAAGGCTCTCGTCGACAACGCGGTGCAGGTGGCCGACATCTACACGACCTCTCCTGATCTCGTCGCCAAGAAGCTCCTGGTGTTGAAGGATCCAGAGAATCTGATCGCTGCGCAGAACGTGCTGCCGTTGCTCAACTCGAAGATCTACAGTGCGAAACTCGCCAAGGTACTCGACCGGGTTTCGGCCGCTCTCAGCACCAAGGATCTGATCGCGCTGCGGGACCGCGTCGAAGGATCGGAGAAGGCTCAGGCCGCAACGGCGGCGAAGGACTGGCTCACGAAGAACGGCCTGCTGAAATAACCGATCGCGGGGCGTCGTCCCTCGCTGACCTGCTCGAAATCCTCGGCCGTGATCCTTGGTCCCGCTTACGGACGTGCGATCCGCGAGCCCGGTCAGCGTTTGCCCTATCCTTCCGTCGGCCAGTGCATTTCATTCGATGCCCTACCCGCTGACGACGTCCAGGCTGCCCATCACCCCGGTCGGCGCCGACGATGCGGCCGGATTCGTTGCCTACCGGCAGGATCCTGATGTTGCTTGCTGTTAAGGATGGGAGCTACTAATTGATCACCTCTTCACCGCCGCAAATTCTCACGGGTCACAGCCAGCTGCGATGCCCGCAACAGAGCGACTGGTGGTGACCTGGACAGTAGGGTTACGTGGATGAGCGTTCTCCATGACATCGACAAAGCGACTGCCCTCGCGGCGCACCGCGAAGGAATCCTGCGGTGACCGCCGCCTGGCCCGTCACCGACGGCGTCTTCTCGCTCGGTGACCTCGACGTCGAACTTGGCGGAACGATTCAGGATGCGCAACTGGCGTGGCAGGCGCACGGGACGTTGAATGAAGCGCGCGACAACGTGATCGTGTACCCGTGCAGCTACACCGCCACGCACGACGACCTGGCGTGGCTGATCGGTCCCGACGGTGTCCTCGACCCGACCGAGTGGTTCATCATCGTGCCCGATATGTTCTCGAACGGGTTCTCGTCGAGCCCGTCGAACACCGATGACTACCCGGCCGCGGTCACGATGGCCGACAACGTCCGCGCCCAGTACCGCCTCCTGACGGAGTTCTTCGGCGTGACGCGAGTCGCGGCCTCCTACGGCTTCTCGATGGGCGCGGGCCAGGCCTACCACTGGGCGGCGCTGTTCCCGGAGTTCGTTGAGCGCGCGATCGTGGTCTGTGGGAGCAGCCGGACGTCGATTCACAATCGTGTCTTCCTCTCGGGGTTGCTTCGCATCCTCGAGGCGGCGCCGGAGCACCTGGGCCGCGGACGCTTCAGCGCCGAGCCGGTCGCGGCGCTCAAGGCATTCGGGCACGTCTACGCCGGCTGGGGCCTCAGCCAGGACTTCTACCGAGAGCGCCTGTTCGAGACGGCCCTCGGCGCGCCCGACCTCGAGACGTTCCTCCGCACCGATTGGGAGGAGGCGTTCGGCGAGAATCACGCGGCGAACCTCTACGCCGCGGCGGTCACCTGGCAGGAGGCCGACATTAGCCGGGGAGCGGTCTACGAGGGCGACCTCGTCGCGGCCCTCGCCGGGATCCAGGCCCGCGTCCTCCTCATGCCGAGCGAGACCGACCTCTATTTCCGCGTCGCCGACAACGAGGCCGAACTGGAGCACCTGCGCCACGGCAAGCTCGCTGTCATCCCGAGCATCTGGGGCCACCGTGCCGGAAGCCCCGCCGGTATCCCCGACGACTTGGAATTCATGACGCGCCACGTGCGGGAGTGGCTGGCGTCCTGAACCGACGGCGGTCACGACTGTGCCCGGGCTCCGGGCGTCGATGGTCGGCGATGGTCGGCGAGGTGTCGAGGATCAGCGTCTCCCCCGAGACGGTGTGCATCTCGCAGCGGTCATCGCGATGGGAGCCTCGATCGTCACCTCTCCGACTCCGTTGGTCTGTGTCGCCCTTTGCGCCGTCATCCTCGTCGAGTCAGTCGATCGGAACGAACCGATCAGAGCGCTCTTCGGCATCCGTTCCCTTTCTCTGGCTCGAGTACTCGGTAGGGAGGAAGATGCTGTCTATGACGTTCACAGGGTTTGGCGCAGACGCCAGCGATTTTCTGTCCGGCTTGGCAGAAGAAAACACGAAGACGTTTTTCGAGGCGCATCGTGACGAGTACATCGCGAGCATTCGGCAACCTCTCGAGGATTTGCTGGGCGAGGTGCAAGACACATACGGTCCTGGTCGGGTGATGCGGCCCAATCGGGATGTTCGGTTCAGCGCGGACAAGTCGCCCTACAAAACCACGGCGAGCATGTGGGCGGGCGACGTGGGCGGGGTGTACTTGAGCCTGAGTGCCACCGGGCTCGAGGTCGGGGGAGGGCTTTACGATCCCAGTCGTGACCAACTGGCCAGGGCCCGTCACGCCATTGACAGCCGACCGCTAGTCGCGAAGCATCTCGGCGATATCCTGGGCGAGCTCACGCGGGGCGGTTTTGAGGTGGCGGGGCCGTCGTTGAAAACAGCCCCGCGTGGCTTCGACCGGGACCACCCCGCAATCGAGTTGCTCCGATTGAAGCACTATGCGGCCGTGAAACGGCTTCCTTCGGGGGCGGCGCCGGACACGATTCGAGCAACGTGGACGGCAGTCTTGCCTCTGATTGAGTGGTGCTCGAAGAACGTCGGAGCCGCGATTTCCGGGTCATGATGATCTGGGAGTCGCCGGAACCGCCCACAGGCCCCGGCTCAGCTCGTGGTCTGCTCCCCCGTCAAAGAATGCGAGATCCGCTTTCAGAAAAGTGAGGAATCCTGCTGAAAGTTCGACCTGGGGCTGACTGAAGCTGTACTTGCCAGTGCCGGCGACACGTGTGGGTCGGGTGTGCCTGAGGTACTCCGACCGATTAGTAGGACGAGAAACCCCGTTCTGCGCCGAATCGGACTCTCGTCGGCTCAAAAATTGTCACCAGTAATTAGTTCCTGCAGTACCCGCTCACACGGAAGGGGCACTGTGGTGAATCCGGCAGACGAGTCCTCCGCTCACTGCTCATTGTGGGTCATGCCGTGCGGCTCTCCGCGGGCGAGGGGTGGCAACCTCTGGGTAAGCCGTTCCCGTACTCTCTGCTGAAACGACCGACACGAACCGCTGTGCTCGCCCTGCACTCATCACGCGCCCGGCGGGTCTGCGAGAAGTCGTGTCACACGCCAGTTCGTATCGGCATGTTCGATGAGTTCGATCGGCCGTCGGCGTGACGCTGATCAGCACACCTCAGGGCGCAGTGTCGACCAACGCGTCGAGGGCCTTGAGGTCATCGGTCGAGATCGTGAAGTCAACGTCGGCGTTCTCGATCATGCGGCCGGGCGTCGTCGTTTTCGGCAGCGGAAGGATGTTTTTCTCCAGAAGGTAGCGAATGCAGATCTGGGCCACCGACTTCCCATACTTCGCTGCGATCCCGTGCACGTTCTCATTGTCGAGGATCGCGCCAGTGGCGAGGGGCGAGTAGCCTTCGACCAGGATGTCTCGCTCGCGGCAGTAGTCGACAGTTTCTTTTTGCGTATAGCCGACGAAGTAGCGGATTTGGTTCGCGTGGGGTGTCACGTCGGTCGCACGGATCAGCGACTCGAGGTCAGCGGGGTCGAAGTTCGAGACGCCGATGGAGCGCGAACGGCCGTCGGCAAGAATCTTCTCAAATGCCCGCCACACCTCGATATTTCCGTCTCGGCAGTCCTTCCCCATTTCTGACCAGGGCCAGGGGGCGTGAATCAGATAAAGATCAACGTAGTCGAGGCCCAGAGCCGAAATCGTCGTCTCGAAGCTGAGCTCCGCCTCGCGGCGGCTCTTGACTTCGGCCGGCAGTTTGGTGGTCACAAAGATCTGGTCGCGTGGGATCCCGCTGTCGCGAATCGCCCGGCCGACGCTCGGCTCGTTGCCATAGGCCCGCGCGGTATCGATATGGCGGTAACCGGCATGGATGGCGGCGGCGACTGCGTCGTAGGCCACCGGGCCGTCGGGGATCTGCCACGTGCCGAAGCCGATGCGGGGGATTTCGACACCGTTCGACAGGGTGAAGGTATCGGTAACTGCAGGCATGATTTTCTCCCTGAGAGGACTGCGCGAGTGCGGTTTCGACCGCCCTGGCTGCATATTCCCGGACGTGCTTACACAGAGAGTCTAATTCGAGGGCAGCGTCGGTCGAAAGAGATACGTCCGCCTCGGTTCGTCGTCTGTCGTCTGTCGTCTCGTCTCGTCTCGTCTCGTCTCGTCTCGTCGATGATGATGTCCTCCCACCCTGACCCGTTACTTGCGCGCATCGGTCACGCGTGTAAACGTTGGACGATGACTGTGCTCGGCGCCGTGTTCCTCCCGCAGCTTCCACCAGAACGACTGCGGGACGTCGCTGTCGCGGCGGATCGCGCCGGACTCGAGGAGTTGTGGCTGTGGGAAGACTGTTTCCTCGAGGGCGGGTTGACTGCAACGACCGCGGCACTGGCATGGACGGAACGACTGCGGGTCGGGATTGGCCTGCTGCCCATTCCCCTGCGGAATGTCGCAGTGACGGCTATGGAGATTGCGACCGTTCAGCGATTGTTCCCTGGTCGATTTCACGCCGGAGTGGGCAGTGGAGTCCCTGATTGGATGGTGCAGGTGGGCGCCGGAGTCTCCTCGCCCCTCACCCTGATGCGGGAATACGTGCCTGCCCTTCGCTCCCTGTTGCGGGGTGAGGAGGTCAGTGTCGAGGGCAAATTTGTGAAGCTCGATCGGGTCAAGCTCGACTGGCCGCCGAGCGAGACAGTTCCGATCTTGGTGGGAACCGGAGGGCCGAAGGGCCTGGCACTGTCGGGAGAGCTGGCAGACGGCACGATTCTCACGGGAGGAACTACCCCTGATGGTGTGCGCCACGCTCGCGCCCGAATCGACGAAGGACGCGCACGTGCTGGCCGAACGGATGCCCACCGGGTGACCGTTTACGTGCTGGCCGCGACCGGCCCGGGAGCGCTCGCCCGATGGGAGGCGGAGTGTCGCCGCTGGAATTTCGACCCCTCAGACGATGTCGGAGTTGCTGGGGACGCCCCCGAGTTCGCAGCCGCCGTGAAGCGATGGGCGGATGCCGGCGCCGATACGGTTGTGTTCCAGCCGACTTCCGACGACCCGGATCCCATCCGGTTTATCGAGTTCATTGCGAGTGAGGTGCGACCTCTCGTCGACGCGTGACTTTCTGGACGCGTGACCCTCAGATCACAGGTGCGGCAGAATTCGATCGGACTCTCCCGGTCACCGTAATCGGTATCGATTGTCTCGTGACCCCGTCGGGCAAGCTCGACCAGCTGTGTGGACTTCCCGACACCGGGTCATGCCCTGGCTCGGCTTTTCCCGCGATCACCGAGCTGGCTCACGACACACCATCCTGGGGCGAGATCACGAGACTGATCCATTCCACCCCGCTGCCGTGCGGCAAATCCCACGAGACTGTGAAGCGCGCCGACCTGGCCGGGCATGCCGGATACGGATACGGATACGGATACTGCGCATTTCACTCCCGCTACTTCTGGGGATTCCGCCTCTACCTGAGCTGCACACCAGAGCGAATGCCAGTCGTTTGGGGACTAGCGAACCCGAAGATCGGGGAACGCGAAGCCGCCGAAGAGGGCTTCGCCGGAAAAGAAGAAAAACCGAGGTTGGGGAAACTCGGCGGACCCACCATCCCCGGCGTCTACTCCCGAGTCGCCGGACGCGCCCTCGCCCGCGCCCTCGCCCTCGCCACCGGAATATGGCACGACTGGCTCATCGGAGCACCCAACAAACGATCCCTCATCGCCTGCAGACGTCCCTCTCGCCTGCGATGTCAGCGGACTCACTCCGTCACCCGGGCAAGAAGCGCGTGAGCCGTATTCCCGCGGCATCCGTTTGCACGTCAACCGCACCCGGAACCAGAGACATTGGCAGCGGCCGCCCCCGCGGACCGCCAGGGCCCCGCACCCGAGATAGAGCAGCCCTGCCACAAGGCACGGGCTCACGCTGTCGAGCAGCAGTTTGGCGATCGGTGTTCCCGCGCCGAACAGTACGCCGACACTTACGGGGTGAGCCTCGTGCTCTTCATCGTTGCGATGCGGCACGTGGGTACGGC
>ENA-OFCD01000782-OFCD01000782.1-metagenomes-genome-assembly--contig:-NODE-782-length-18804-cov-22.670596_pt1 | contig 18804 bp, 15 predicted proteins | sample MGYA00153392_OFCD01 | MGnify analysis MGYA00153392
TTTACGTTTTTTCAGAGGAAACAGCTTGTGTAGTCCTATGAAATCAGGATAAGTTATGAGAAATAAGGGGAGATACACGAAATTTGTCGGGGTATCTGCCTGAATCAGGGAGATTTACGGAGTCTGTCGGGGTATCTGCCTGATTCAGGGTGTTATGCGGAAAGTGTCGGGGTATCCACCTGAACCAGGGTGATATTCAGAATGTTTCTGTATACTACATAGTTATGCGTCTAGCTGCAGTCTAGTTCACAATTTCTAGCATGAGCTTTGACTACACACTCAATTTCAATAGCGTAGATTTCAAACAGCATCCAGAGCTTTACCGCATCGGCAAGGGTGAGCAGAGAATTCTTCTTGTGCAACCCTACAAGAGTAAGATATTGCCTCACTTGAGGTTCAAAACACCTCAAGTTGCTTACAGCTCAGCCAACAAGATTTACGAGATGTTCCTCGGCTACAAAGCAAAAGAAGATTTTGTTGGGATGGATATAGCTCGTAAGTTCTTGCAGATGGGCTACACCCGATCGCGAAGGTATGCCAATCACAAATCAGGCCGAAAGTACGCCGAAGGCAGTAAAGAGATATTGCCATGAATTATTCGCGGGGTTATCCACGGTCATGCTTGGCATGATCTCGTTCTACGACGAGACAAAACATCGTTAGACAACTCGTTTTATTTAGGAAGGCTCCAATTTCATCTGATTTGGTCCGAAATTCACGAAATAATCTCTCTAGATGATTCGTTGTGCGAATGTGATGATGTAAGTCTGGATTAAACTCGTAGAACGTGAATGCTAATTCGCTAGTGTCATGAATTATTCGCGTCCCGGACTATAGGATTTTGAAACCCTCGCCTAGAGCCAGTCTTTTTTATTCTTTGAGTCACCGCGAATGATTAAGGACACTAACACATTTGCAGTCGCAAGCGTATTTCCGGCGGTGTCAGATGGCATAGGTCATTAAGCGGTTTGGGTAAGATGGTTTTATTTGTATAGATATTGACAGAAAGCATCTTTAAGCTGACCTTTTTCAGCCAAGATTCACCCAATCTAGACAATGAGACAATATTTCGTGATGAAAATATGAAGTATCCTAAGAATTGGCTCAAAGCGAAAGAGCTTGGGCGATCGCCCGTCAATTCAGAAATCCCGCGCTACACTCAAGGCTACTGAACTAGTGATTTGGGATTAGATTGGGGACGTGACTTATGAGCGGACGACATGAGAGCCTCTATGGACGCTTCTTAGCGCCTGTGGTTGAAAATTTATTAATTAATCGAGACAGTATTCGCCAACTCGATCGTCAGATTGATTGGCTTAATACTATTGAGCGATTGACAAATCCCCAAGTGATTTACCCGCGCTACTACGAAACCTCGTCGTTCCATGGTATTGAAAACGGCTATCTTTGCAAGGATGCTGCCCTTTCCTACGACCCCATCATGCAGTACGCGCTGCCACCCAATGAGAGGTGGGTTCGGCAGGGATTGATTGAGTCCATCCAAGGACTTCCGGAGCGGATTTTGGACCTTGGGTGTGGGACAGGAACATTGACGGTCATGCTAAAACAGGCATTTTTGGGTGCCGAGGTGGTGGGCTGTGATCTGTCGCCTTATATGCTGACGATGGCAGAATTGAAGTCCGATGAAGCGCATGTGGAGGTGCATTGGCGACATGCACGAGCAGAGGCCACTGGGTTTCAAGATGACTCATTTGACCTGATTACCATCGCGCTGGCTTTTCATGAGATGCCGCCCGGAGTGGCGCAAGCGGTGCTGAAAGAAGCCTATCGGCTGCTGCGATCGGGGGGCGAAATTTTAATTTTGGACGGGAATCAAAAGGTTTTACGTCAAGCGCCCCTGCTGTCTGATTTGTTTGAAGAGCCGTTTATTCGGGACTACGCAGCGGGAAGTTTGGATGCATGGCTAGGTGCGGCAGGTTTTGGGGCGGTGCAGAGCCGGGATCATTGGCTGGTACATCAGATTACGCGAGGGGTGAAGGGCGTGCGCGATCGACATCCGGAGGAGAGTCTGTTTGCCGATGTTGAGGCGGTGGAAGAAGGGGAGTGGGTGATGGGGTAATGGGGAACGGCGTAACGCGTGATTGATTAGAGGGGTCTTTATCTTCTAAAGTAGTGGAAGCGTTTTACCATCCGTCTAATATGCGTTTGGCAGCGTTGACACTTCACTTCTGCTTAATTTCTATGACTCTTAAAGCCGTTCTATTTGATTTCAATGGTGTCATTATTAATGACGAACCGATTCATGAGCGTCTGCTTGAAGAGGCTCTATTGTCCGAAAACTTACGCTTCAACCCCGAAGAATTTCAGCAATATTCATTGGGACGCAGCGATCGCAGTGCCATTGTTGATTTGTGTAGCTTACGGGGAAGAGTTCTGACTGAATCGGTCATTCAAGCCATCATGAAGCGCAAGCTTCAGGCGTATCAGACCCAGATTCAGTCCATGGATGAATTACCGATTTATGAGGGCGTGCTGGAATTCATTGAAATCTTACGATCGGCGGGTTGTAAATTAGCCGTTGTTAGCGGGGCCATGCGGGCTGAGATTGAATTGGTGCTTACGAAAATGGGGGTCCGAGATTGTTTTAGTGCGATCGTAGCAGGCGATGAAATCCGTTCTAGTAAGCCTGACCCTGAGGGTTATCTCTTAGGATTCAAACAACTTCAGGAGCAGTTTCCAGAGCTGGAGTTGGCCGTAGAAAACTGTCTCATTATTGAAGATTCGTTTCCGGGAATCCAAGCCGCAAAAGCAGCCGGAATAGGCGTCGTCGGTGTTGCGAATACCTACCCGTTTCACATACTTCATCGAGTGGCAACCTGGACGGTAGATTCAGTGTTGGATTTGGACTTGGAGCGATTGTTGCCGATCGTGGCGGTCGATGTAGAGGAGACGAGTGCATCGATTGATTCAACCGTAGGATGAGCGTTAGAACCAACGATCGTGGGGCATGCTAGGTAGACCTGATAAAGCCCTCTCATCAGGCAGATCTTCTGCATGGCTGGTACTTCTTGAATGGCGACTCAACGAATTCCCTTGGACGTACTGCAAAAGGTTCGGCAATATTTCAAAACCGTTTTGGTTATTCCAGAGTCGGAAAATCGCCCGCAGACCTTAGCGCTCCTGTCCAACCCCGATTTTCTGCCAGAACCCGACTCTTTGGCGGGGCTAGGCGATTTGTTTCGGATGGGTGGACCCATCGACGAAGGCGTCCCCATGCCGAACAATTGCGGACAATGGTATGTCAGCGTGATGGATCCTGGAGTTGCATTCATGAAACTGCCTGGATTGCAGCTTCAATCGGGCTATCGGCTGGCAACTTATCTGTATCGTCAGGGGGATGATGGCATTGGAAAAACTTGGGCATTGCCCGAAAACTTGAGTGCAATAGCGAATTTAGAAAAAGTCCTTGTTTGCTCCAGTGGAATTCAAAACCCGCCGAAGCCATTGGGATGTGTCGATGATTTTAGCCTAGCGATTGACGGCGATCGGAGTCCAGGCTCGTTCTTATTTGCGTCACTCTTAAGACGAGAACTAGAAGAATTTGGATATGTCGGAAAAAGCTGCCTCTGGAGCAAGCACCAGCTCATCACCGCCGTCCCACAGCAGCTTCAGTGGCAGTGGCGCTTTGAGGGCGCAAAAGACCTATCGCCCAAAGTCCGCATCTTATCCGAAGGCCGAGCCATCGTCGAATTTTTCACCTGTCGGGTCACGCCCTCGATCGCCATTTTTCAGCATCTCGATCAATACACCACCGGAAGCTATGCCGCCCAACGCGTCGATCGACCGATCGCCATCGGCAAACGCAAACGATCAGTCCCCGCAGCATAACCCTCAATCCAAAAAAACGATCGCCCCTCCAAACCAGGAAAGCGATCGTTTTAATTCAAAAATTCATTCAACATCCGACGTAGGACGCGTTAAGCGAAGCAACGCATCATTCAAATACATCCCACCCACAGATCATCAAATTAATAATCGAAATCATTACCCATCGCACCTTGAGGCGCACCACCCTCCTTCGGCTCAGGCTTATCAACCACGATACATTCCGTAGTCAAAATCATAGCGGCGATCGAAGCCGCATTTTGAAGCGCCGATCGAGTCACCTTCGCTGGGTCAACAATCCCCGCCGCCAGCATATCAACGTACTCATTGTTCGCCGCATCGTAGCCGAAGTTGAAGTCTTTTTCTTTCACCCGTTCCGCCACAACCGCACCGTTCTGACCTGCATTTTCAGCAATTCGCTTCAGCGGAGCAACCAGTGCGCGAGACACGATTAATGCACCCGTCAGCTCCTCATCCTTCAGGTTCGCCTTAGCCCAGACTTGCAGTTCAGGAGCCAAATGCGCCAGCGTCGTACCGCCACCAGGGACAATGCCTTCTTCAACCGCAGCTTTAGTCGCATTGATCGCATCTTCAAGACGCAGTTTGCGATCTTTCATTTCAGTTTCAGTCGCCGCACCGACCTTAATGACGGCCACACCCCCCGCAAGTTTAGCAAGGCGTTCTTGCAGCTTTTCCTTGTCGTAGGATGATTCAGTTTCATCCATTTGACGACGGATTTGCTCCACGCGAGCTTTAACCTGCGCTTCATTGCCTTCAGCAACGATCGTCGTGGTGTCTTTATTAATCGTAATGCGACGCGCTTGACCCAGCATTTCAGTCTTCGTTGCGTCGAGTTTCAGACCCGCATCTTCCGTAATCAACGTTCCGCCCGTCAGCACCGCGATATCTTCAAGCATCGCCTTACGACGATCGCCAAACCCAGGAGCCTTAACAGCCGCCACATTCAACACGCCGCGCAAACGGTTGACCACTAATGTTGCAAGGGCTTCCTTTTCGATGTCTTCAGCGATGATGACCAATGGGCGACCGGACTTGGCCACTTGTTCTAGCACCGGAACCAAATCTTGCACCATGGCAATCTTCTTATCGGTGATTAGGATGTAGGGATTTTCCAATACCGCTTCCATCCGATCGGTATCAGTAGCGAAATAAGGTGAAATGTAACCCTTCTCGAACCGCATCCCTTCGGTGATTTCGAGTTCGGTGGTCATGGACTTACCTTCTTCAAGAGAAATCACGCCCTCTTTGCCGACTTTGTTCATCGCGTCTGCGATCATTTGGCCAACTTCATCGTCGTTCCCCGCAGAGATGGATCCCACCTGCGCGATCGCTTTAGAATCTTCAACCGGACGCGCATGTTCCTTGATCCGATCGACCAAGAACGACGTTGCCTTGTCAATTCCGCGCTTCAGCAAGATTGCATTGGCCCCGGCTGCAACGTTCCGCAAACCTTCCTTGACGATCGCATGAGCCAAAACGGTGGCTGTGGTTGTACCATCGCCTGCGGCATCGTTGGTTCTAGAGGCGGCCTGACGGATCAGCGCAACACCTGTGTTTTCCACGTTGTCTTCGAGTTCGATTTCCTTTGCGATCGTGACGCCATCGTTAATGATCTGAGGAGAACCATATTTTTTCTCCAAGACCACGTTACGCCCCTTAGGACCGAGGGTCACAGCAACCGCCTCAGCCAAGATATCCATCCCTTTTTCGAGGGCGCGACGAGCATTCTCGTTATAAATAATGCGTTTAGCCATGATGTTTAAGCCTTAATTTGCGTTCTGAATGATGAGAGAGAGGAGAGGGAACTGAAAATTGAGAATGTTGAACTGAGAACTAAAGCGGCGTTAAGGCTTTTTCTCAATTCTCAATTCAGAATTCTCAATTCTTCTAGCTGACGACAGCAAGGATGTCGCGCTCGGTAAGGAGCACATACTCGTCACTGCCGAGTTTGATGTCAGTGCCTGCGTACTTGGAGTAGAGGACTTTGCTGCCCACTTCCACTTCTAACGGCTGACGAGTCCCGTCATCGTTGCGCTTGCCGGGACCCACGCCGACGACTTCGCCGATTTGGGGCTTTTCTTTAGCGTTGTCAGGCAGGATGATGCCGCCTGCGGTTTTTTCTTCAGCTTCAGAAATTTTCACAAAAACGCGGTCGCCCAAGGGCTTCACGGTCGATACACTTAAGGTTACGGATGCCATCTCAATTCTCCAAGACTTCGGATTAACGGACTAGATAATTTACGGAGTGACCGTGGGTGCTGATATTTAATTTAGCACTCTCTACTCTTGACTGCTAATCTATCGGACCACGGTGCCCCACGCAACTGACTGAACTGTACGGCTTCCCGAACTGGCGATCGGTTTCTGCACAATTCCCACAATTTACTGAACTAAAGATTGAACCTTGGACAATAGTGTTAAGGGATCCGTTAAGGGTTTTACCTTTGCCTAAAACTCCCTGCGAAATTTGTATAGATTCCATGAAGATGACCTCTATCCTGATGCATACACTAAAATGGGTATGATATCAATGACACATGGCTTCTACGGAATCTCTGTCTGAAAGGCTGTTTGGCATACCTATCTTGTTAGGCCCGCTGAGTTAGCGCACGGGTAGGGTTTTCGTGGTAGACAACTGAGTGTAGCAAAGGCGTAGGGTGAGTGAATTCTTGCCCTATTTTTTATGTATTATTTTTATTCTTCAGGGTTTATTTGAAGATTGGACAGGATTTGCTAACGGGATTTACGGAGACTCTATCAAGATTGTCATTCTGTGAGAATTGCGTAAATCGGTACAGGAGGTCCGGGAATCACGGAGATGCTCGGTCACGATAGCAACATCAAGTAGAGTCAAACCTTAAGATTTGGAGCTAAGCTAGTTGAAGCGAAATCGCCTGAATTTGGAGGTTTCGAGGAAAAGTTTTTGATGTGAAAACGTTCTGTCTTGTGTCATGTATCTAAACCTGAAAGGGACCGTCGATATCGACGGTCCCTATTTTTAATGGACACTTTCTGGTGAGACGATCGCGTTGGGTTTTAAGTGAAAATAAGCTTCCAAATAATACGGCGTTGCACTTCCAGACTGGGTGACAATACCACTCGTACAGACGATCGCCGTTTTCATCCTAGAGAGCAATAGATTGAAGTCACCTAATTTGAGGGACTGAGTTCTACCGAATCTGTCTTTGCAATCGGCTCCCCTTCCAGGGTAGAGACGGCCTGCATCGCGTGGGGGCTGAGTAATGAAATTTGTGCGGTCGGCTGCTGACAAGCCACCATAGTTTTCACATGCTCCATTTCATCGTCCCGAATAGCTACGAACACATCATAGAGATTATTGATCGTCGGACGACGGAATGCCGCTGTATGGGATGTCTGAAACTCATCAAACATGTAAAGATCGCCATCCCGATAGTATTGGAGAGCGACTTCTGGAGCGGGCTGTTGCTTAAGTGATTCAGCTTCGGCATTGAGAAATTTATTGTAACTGTCATAAGCATGTCCTTCTACAAGTTCCATGAAATGGTAAGCAGAGTTGGACGACACTATATAGACCAGAACGATAATCCAATAGTAAATAAGTGCGGTTGTTTTTGCTAGAAGCCGATCGCCCCAAAAGGTTGATCCCCCAAGTGATTCCATAATCAACAAATGGTGCAGCTCATTCCACGACTCCGAAAAGTGGATTTTCAACCAATCAGCCTTCCGCCACCAACCCAAAGTTTCATAGAGGTGAAGAACTGATAGATAAGAGAAATAGGGAACGCGAGCCACAGTTTCTAGCACATAAAACCGAGGGTAAGGACGATTGGCGTAAACGACGTTAATCACAAAAACCAGAATACCCACTAAAAGACGAATCATTGATTTAACTCTCAATAAATACGAAAGATGATTTGAACAATTTTGTGGCCAACAACTAAAGTCTTAGTCACAATGGCCTCAAACGATCGAGATGATAAAGGCGCGATTCGGTGACAGCAAGAACGTTTGCGCTATTTTCTTGGGTAATATAAGCAAACGGAAAGACTAAAAAATAACGATGCAAATTAGCACACGCTAAGCTGGAAGACTAAATTTCTAGGTCCGCTGCGGCATCCTTATTCTTCCGGGATCGAAAGTTGAATTCGCCATAATTGCATCGCAACCCTAGTTAAAGAGCAACCCATAGTCTAAATAGATCGCTGTAAAAATGCTTTGACTTAAGTCAAGACCGACCTGTAGAAAACCTTAAGTCTGTTGCTTGCTAAGAAGTGAGAATATTTTTCTTATAAAAAATTGCAGATCAGGTATCTACGGCTATTATTGCCTGTTGTATCAGTCTTCTGCAAACTGTTATGGTCTCATAACAAAAGCTTATCGTCACGACCTAGAATGAACGAACTTGATTGTGATTTGGCTGATTGGTTGCAAGCGACGCCAATTTTTCACGGACTCTCGCGATCGCAAATGATTCGCTTATGCCAAATTGTTCAGATCCAAACCTGGCAAAAAGATGAATTAATCTTTGAGCAAGACAGCCCAGCCACAGGATTTTTTATCGTAAAAACGGGGCGCGTCAAGGTCTTTAAAGTTTCATCGATCGGCAGAGAGCAAATTCTCAATATCTTTGAGCAAGGAGACGACTTTGCGGAAGTTGCGGCATTGGATGGTCAGCCATTTCCAGCATCCGCTGCTGCCTTAGATAGAGTTGAACTGATCTTTTTTCCACGTCAAATATTTCTGGAGTCACTTCGGCAAGATCCTGACATCGCCATTAATATGCTAATTAGTTTATCCCGGCATTCACGCCATTTAGTCAGTGTGATTGAAGATTTATCGTTCAAAGATGTGCCACAACGCCTAGCTGCATATCTCCTCAATCTCAACAACGCAAATTCTCAAAAATCTGTCGATCGCTCCAATCTTATCAATCCTGTGACGTTAGATTTAACCAAAACTCAACTTGCAGCCGTACTAGGTACGATCCCCGCGACGCTTTCTAGAGCCTTCTACCGTCTCAGCAGTAAAGGAATTATTGCTGTCAACGGTTCGCAGATTGAAGTGCTCGACCTTCATCGGCTCCAAGCTCTAAGTCAGAATGGGGATGATTGACGACTTTTCCACTCTAGTAGACATTGGATGATTCAATAGAGGGGGATTTTGATGCGGACGCCACTCTATTGGCTGAAGGTTTGGGAGGCGATCGGGTATCCTAAAAAGTAAACCTGATGGATAAATAACAATACGAAAGAATGAACATCTGAAGCTAGACAAGGCGAATTCTGGTTTATGATTCTCCCAGCATTGTCAATAATCGATATCGACCCTCATTCAGGATCAACCTATTATGAACTGGACTCCGAAGTTGACCCGAGATGGCTCATTTACCTTCTTTTCAACGGCCTTTGGAGAGTCGTTTCACAGTGGCCAGGGTGCAAAGTCTGAAGCGTTTGCGAAGTTTGCTCGGGTGACTAATCTGGTCGATCGATCGCAGCAGCCAACGCTTCGATTGCTCGATGTTTGCTACGGCTTGGGGTACAATTCTGCTGCCGCAATTGAAACTATTTGGCAATCGAATCCACACTGCAACATTGAACTCTACGCTTTGGAATTAGACAACACGGTGGCGATCGGGGCGACAATGCCAGCGTTATTAGACAGTTGGACGCTGGAGGTCCAAGAAATTTTGAAAGAGTTGGCGACGACACAAGGTGTTCAGCGCGAATATTTGACGGCACACCTATTGATTGGCGATGCGCGATCGACAATTCAGGAGTTGAGCCAGCGAGGCTTTCAAGCCGACGCTATTTTCTTCGATCCTTTTTCGCCGCGCAAATGTCCAGAGCTTTGGACGGTTGAGTTTTTTAAGGCGGTAGGTTTATGTCTTGCACCAGATGGGATTTTAGCGACTTATTCTCGATCGGCGGCAGTGCGATCGGCGATGCTATTGGCTGGGTTTGCGATCGGATCTATCCCAGTCGGTCCTAATGCTGCGCCCGGTGAGTGGTCTCAGGGAACGGTTGCTGCACATCCTGGAATGCGCCAGATGCCCATGCTGTCGAAGATGGAATACGACCATTTAGAAACACGCGCAGGCGTTGCTTACCGGGATCCAAGTTTAGTCGGAACTCAGGCTGAGATTTTGGCCCGATATGAGCAGGATCAGAGCCTTGATGGGCTTCGATCGACCTCCAGTTGGCGGAAAAAATGGGGACTTTAGGTAAGGGCGTATCTAGTCGGTGGGGGAGTACTTTTGTATGGTCGTTGGAACGGTGGGAAATAGGTTCAAGGGACCGATCGAACCTTCCCCCGACGCCTTCCGAGAAAGCCCATAAAGCCTATTGCCTAGTCCTTTCCCAGAATCTTGGGTTATCATAAGGAACGAATTTGCTGATGTTCAGTGAGGTTGTATCTCGAATGAAATCGATCGCTACTCTTCCACCAACCTCTAACACAGTCCTCCGAGATGTGACTTGGGAGACCTTGGAGCGGCTCGATATAGAACTTGACAGTACAGGTGCTCGGTTGGTTTATCTAGATGGATGGTTAGAAATTATGGCTCCTCCGTCTGAAGCTCACGAAACGCCTAAATGTGGTCTTGGGCAGCTTCTTGAAGTGTACATGCGAACGAAGAAGATTCGGTTCTATGGGCGGGGCAGTACGACGATCGGGATGAAATCACTGGGCGCACGGAAAGAGCCGGATGCATCCTATTGTTTAGGCAAGCAGAAGGGTATTCCCGATTTGGCGATTGAAATTACAGTCACGAGTGGCGGGGTGGATGTTTTAGAAGTATATCGGCGTATTGGGGTCGCTGAAGTATGGTTTTGGAAAAAAGGAATGATTTCGATCTACTGTTTGCGGGAGTTCGAGTATGAGTGTATGATGCGAAGTGAATTGCTACCGGAGTTGGATATTCGATCGATCGAGTTTCATTTAAATATGCCGGATCAGTATGACGCAGTAAATGCTTTTATTGAAACCTTAGATCCATCAAAACATCAACCATCACCCACGATCTGAGCAACTTTCAAACCCTTTGCCAAAGTTGTAACTCACGCAAACGCGATCGGCCTGACGATCGGTTGCAACGGCACTTTACGTAAGCAATCGCTTTGAGGAAGCCTGCGATCGAGGTGCGTTATACTAGAGCAATAGGACCGATCGCCCTTCTAAATTCTTCATTCCCAATTTCCCATGGTTGCCCTCTCCGATCGCTATTACCCTTCGCCTGAAGAGTACCTTGCCTTTGAAGCGCAGAGTCAGATCAAGCATGAATATCATGACGGTGAAGTATTTGCGATGGCAGGTGCGATCGATGCACATATTACCGTTGCACTGAATTGTGCGTCCTTATTACTCTCTCACTTGAGGAGATCTGGCTGCCGAGTTTATATTTCAGACATGAAGGCCAAGATTCAGCGACGAGGGCGGTTCTTTTATCCGGATGTCATGGTCACTTGCGATAAACGGGATAGTGAAACATCGTTGTACAAGACGTTTCCAAAACTAATCATTGAAGTATTGTCCGATTCGACCGAAGCCTACGACAGAGGCGATAAATTTGCAGATTATCAGACCGTAGAGAGTTTGGAAGAGTATGTGTTAATCAGCCCGAAACGATCGCGAATTGAATGTTTTCGGCGAGGTCCAAATGGCGTCTGGATTTTGCATACTTTTGTGGAAGGAAAATTTGAGCTAGCCAGTGTTGCGTTTGAGGGGGCGATTGAGGATGTGTATGAGAATGTGGTGTTTGAGGAAACGATCGATTAACTGGCTACGGATAAGCACAGTGTTAGAATAGATAACACTAATGCTTTATGGCCGATGTGCAGGCTAGGGTTGTGATGAGCGCGATCGATTTTATAGATTCCTATGATGTAGTAGTGGTAGGCGCGGGTCATGCAGGCTGTGAGGCGGCTTTGGCTTCGGCAAGGCTGGGCTGTCGTACGCTGCTGCTAACGCTCAATCTCGACAAAATCGCGTGGCAACCCTGCAATCCAGCGATCGGCGGTCCAGCAAAGTCGCAGCTAGTCCATGAAGTAGATGCATTGGGCGGCGAAATGGGACGGGTCAGCGATCGGACCTACCTACAAAAACGGGTGCTGAATGCGTCAAGAGGTCCAGCCGTGTGGGCACTTCGGGCACAGTCGGACAAGCGCGAGTATGCGGCAGACATGCGACAGGTGGTGGAAAATCAGGACAATCTGTTCATCCGTGAAGGCATGGTCACGGATTTGGTTTTGGGCAAAAATGAAGACGTCATTGGTGTCCAGACTTACTTTGGCGTGGCGTTTGAATGTCGATCGGTGGTTTTGACGACGGGGACGTTTTTGGGTGGGCGGATTTGGGTGGGCGACAAGTCCATGGAAGCCGGACGTGCGGGGGAATTTGCGGCGGTGGGCTTGACGGATACGCTGAATCGGTTGGGGTTTGAAACCGGGCGATTGAAAACCGGGACCCCGGCACGAGTGGACAAACGATCGATCGACTTTAGCGTGATGGAAGCGCAGCCGGGAGACACCGATGTGCGTTGGTTTAGCTTCGATCCGTCAGTGTGGATTCCTCGTGAACAGGAATGCTGTTATCTAACGCGAACGACGCTAGAAACACATAAAATGATCCGAGATAATCTTCATCTTTCCCCCGTTTATGGTGGCTGGGTGGAGTCCAAAGGGCCACGCTATTGTCCGAGTATTGAAGATAAAATTGTGCGCTTTGCCGACAAGGAAAGTCATCAAATTTTCTTAGAACCTGAAGGCCGAAAGACACCAGAAATCTACGTGCAAGGATTCTCGACTGGATTACCGGAGCGATTGCAGTTGGCAATGCTACAGACGTTACCCGGTCTCGAAAAATGTGTCATGCTGCGTCCAGCCTATGCAGTGGAATATGACTACTTACCTGCCACGCAATGTTTCCCAACGTTAATGACCAAGAAGATTTCTGGTCTGTTTTGTGCGGGACAAATCAACGGCACCACAGGGTATGAGGAAGCTGCTGCACAGGGATTGTTGGCGGGGATTAATGCGGCTAAGCTTGCATTGGGCCAAGCTGAAGTCATCTTCACCCGCGAAAGCAGCTATTTAGGTACGCTCATCGACGATCTCTGTACCAAAGATTTGCGCGAACCTTATCGGATGCTCACGTCACGATCGGAGTACCGTCTCATCCTGCGATCGGATAACGCTGACCAGCGCCTAACGCCTATGGGCCGGGAGATTGGTCTAATCAACGATCGCCGTTGGGACTTATTTAATACCAAACAATCCAACATTGCAGCGGAAAAAGTGCGATTGAATACGACACGGGTGAAAGAACTGGATGATCTTGGTAAAGCGATCGCAGACCATACCCAACTTCCCATCCGAAGTTCAGTCACCTTATCCGAATTACTCAAACGTCCAGGGTTTCACTATGCAGATTTGGAGAAGTTTGGATTGGGAGCACCAACGCTAGATCGATCAGAAAAAGAAGGTGCTGAGATTGATATTAAGTACGCAGGCTACATCGTCCGTCAGCAAACTCAAATCGAACAAACGGCCAAGCAAGAACACCGAAAACTCCCAACAGATTTGGACTACCATGCGATCGAAACCCTTTCCAAAGAAGCCCGCGAAAAACTTACAAAAGTCCAACCCATGACGATCGGTCAAGCCACCCGAATTGGCGGCGTAAACCCAGCCGATGTGAATGCGCTGCTGGTGCATCTGGAATTGCGATCGCGATCGTTGGTGGCTCGGTAAGTTAGTGCTTGAAGTTATGCACTTTTCGATCGATTTTCTCTCGGCGATTCTCATTTTAGGAGTCGTTGCCTAACGATGGGTGGCGAGAACCATAAACTTGCCACTGATATCGGTTAGCTGGCGATCGCAAATTCTCTGGGCTGTGGTGCTTCTTCGGCAGATACTTCCCAAGCTTCTAGGCAAGCTTGAATACAATCTTGGGCATTATGCAGTGCTTCCTCATAAGTTTTACCTGCGGTGCAAGGCTGCATGACTCGTCCCGCAAACTCTGGAATGGTGACGAGATACAGTTCGTCAGATTTTGACCACTCAATCAATAAACTATAGCGACTCATCATTGTTCTAAATCTCCCAATACTCGTTTAGCTTTTTTGAGTTGTTTTTCCAAGTAGAGCGGGACATCCTCTCCGTCTTGATAAGCAATAACAATGAAATCTTTTAAAGCGTCATGCTTCCATACTCAATGACTTCCTTTTCCTCTACGAGGTGCCGCAGTGAAACCTGGTGAACTTAACTCAACTTTATACTCACGAATCTTTCTTGGCATAGGTTTAGTGTACCGAATTCTCATCTGTTTACGCAATCACCAAGATTTCTCTCAGAGAAAGGGATTTTGCACACGAATGAGGAGAAGAGCGATCGGGTTAACGTTAACCGGGGTAAAGGATTTGGAGATTTGGGGAGGAGCGATCAATGTGTTCAATGATGGAACTAAATAATTACAAGTTCGAGCTAAACCGTTTCTGCCAGCCCCCTTGAGCAAAGAGTTAGCTTTGATCATGTGCCGTTTCGCATTTGTTGCTCAAGCGCTCGAAGCGTATTCTGAATTTCGCGCTCTCGAAGCTCTGGATCAACATCTTGTATATATTCGACTGCTGAAAAACCATCACCACGCTGTCGATTCTGCGGTGGTTCCAGTGATTCGATGAGTAGCGCCTCTAGCGTGCTAATCATTGCTGCTAGCCCAGTAGCAAGTGACACTTCTTTCAGGTCGCCCTCTTCGGTCACATCCAACAGTCCAAACCAGGAGAAACGATTCCACCGACTACCAAGCCGATCGGTCGTGTGCTCATACAGGCGTTTTCCAAGTGGTCTATCGATGGAGCGACCAACATACACAACTGTATGATGATCGTAGAGTATGTAAATGCCTTTTTGTCTTCCAAAATCAACAGCTTTTGCCTGTGCTTGTTGCTTGCCGAACATCTTCGGTTCCCCCCGCCACACAACGAGATCTCGCTGCCAATACATACCGAAAGATTGAATGATCGAGTCGGAACTTTCAACTTCTGCTTCCGTTACTGATGCATCAGGCTTGGACAAGGTCTTCGGAGTATCAACTTGTATTATTGTCCCCAAAACTTCCTTAAGACCAAACACTCCTTTCCCTACCTTAATAAATGGCGTTGCAGCACCATCATGTTTAATTGATGCCGTTATCTGGGCATTTACTGTTGCGTGCGGCGTTGCACCTTCTGTTTCATAGTAGCCTTGCGTAAGGATTAGAGTCGATATTTCTCTATAGTCAAGTGGCATCTGCGCTTCACGTAGAACTCGAATGATGGCATTTCGCCAAGTGCTTTCCATACTGATCCTATGAGGATGAAGGGTTCATCGCGTTACCGTAACCCCGCCGACACCAACGCTTTTGCAAGGGCGATCGCTTCTCCTAATTTGCCATCATCCTTCCCACCCGCTTGGGCAAAGTTTGGACGACCGCCACCGCCGCCGCCACAGATTTTTGCGACGGCTCCGATGACTTTTCCGGCTTGTAACCCTTGCTTCACGACTTCCGGGCTGAAGGCGGCGACGAAATTCACTTTGCCACCTTCGGGGGATGAACCTAGGACTACTGCGCCCGATGCACCAAGCTTTTGCAGGAGGTTCTCTGCGGCGCTCTTGAGGGATTCGGCGTCGGCTCCGGGTAGCTCGGCCACAATGGTCTTAAAGGACCCTACCCCTTCGGCCTGATTCATTAACTGCGACGCCCCGGCAACGGCAAGCTGAGCCTTCAAGATAGCAATTTGTTTTTGGTTGTCTTTCAGTTCCGTTTGCATTGCGGTAACGCGATCGCTGATGTCTTCGGGCTTGACCTTAAAGCGATCGCTCAAGTCTTTCACCACGGTTTCACGAACGTTGAGATAGTCCAAAATTGCAGGACCTGCCACGGCTTCGATGCGTCTCACGCCTGCCGCTACTCCGGTTTCCGAAATGATTTTGAAGACACCAATTTCAGCGGTGTTGTTAACGTGGATTCCGCCGCACAGCTCCATAGAGACGCCGGGGAAGTCAATGACACGCACGGTAGATCCATACTTTTCTCCAAACATGGCAGTGGCTCCTTTCGCTTTGGCTTCGGCGATCGGCATTACGGCGATATCACCTACGTGGGCTTCAGCAATCCACAGATTGACTTGCGATTCGAGCTGCTGCAATTCATCTTGCGTTACAGCTCTGTTTAGGCTGAAGTCAAACCGCAACCGATCGAAGGACACGAGAGAGCCTGCTTGCCCAATGGTGTCATCGACCACCTCCTTCAGTGCGGCCTGCAAAAGATGCGTGGCGGAGTGATTGGCCTGGGTGCGGCGGCGACAGGTCCGATCGATTTTGGCCATAACGGTCATACCGATGCTCAGGGTCCCGCGATCGACTTGCCCAATGTGGACGAAGAGACCATTCTGTTTCTGTACATCATCAATGCGGACGAGCAATTCATCACCGCTCAGATATCCGATATCACCCATTTGTCCACCGGATTCGGCATAAAATGGCGTTTTGTCTAGGATGAATTTGACCAGATCGCCCGCCTCTGCTTGCGTGACCACTGTGCCGTTCACTAAAATTGTTTTAATCGTTGCGAGGCTTGCAGTCTCGGAGTACCCGAGGAATTCCGTTTCGGACACGGTTTTTGCAACCTCTGCTATCGCATTTTGGGTCGTCAAATCGATAGTCTTGTGGGCGGCTTTTGCCCGATCGCGTTGCTTTTGCATTTCGGTGGTAAAGCCCTCTGCATCGACCTTAAGGCCACGTTCTTCAGCGACTTCCTGGGTGAGTTCGAGAGGAAATCCGTAGGTGTCGTACAGGACAAATGCATCTTCGCCAGAAATGCTGCGGCTAGAGCGATCGATGATGTCCGACAGCAATTTTTCACCGCGATCGAGAGTTTCGCGGAAGCGTTGTTCTTCCCGTTCCATTTCTTGTTTGATAAACGTTTCTCGCAAACGGACATTGGGATATTGTACTTCTGAAAGTTGAATCGCTGTTTCAGCAATCTTTACGGTGAACACATCAGTAATCCCTAAGACTCGTCCACTACGAATCACACGCCTGAGTAACCGCCGTAAAATATAGCCGCGCCCTTCATTAGAGGCAGTGATCCCGTCAGCAATCATATGAACGACAGCCCGAATGTGATCGCCAATGACCTTAAGCGAAACTTTCGTGGCTTCATCAGCCTGATGATAGTCAATCCCAGCAATAGTTGCCGCTGTTTCGACGATCGGATAGATCAAGTCTGTTTCGTAGTTGTTGGGTTTGCGCTGAAGAATTTGCGCCATCCGCTCTAAGCCCATTCCCGTATCGATATTGCGCTTCTTCAGCGGCGTCAATTTTCCATCAAGGTCACGGTTGGACTGCATGAACACGAGATTGTAAAACTCGATAAACCGCGTGTCGTCTTCTAGGTCGATCGTATCGTCGCCGAGTTCAGGCTTAAAGTCATAGTACAACTCCGAACAGGGACCGCAGGGACCCGTCGGACCCGAAACCCAGAAGTTGTCTGCCGCGCCCATGCGAATAATCCGCTTAGGGTGTACGCCTACGTCAGTTTTCCAAATTTCAAAGGCTTCATCATCTTCTTCAAAAACGCTCACCACGACGTTTTCTGCTGCAATACCAAACACTTGGGTCGTCAGTTCCCAGGCATAGGCGATCGCTTGAGGCTTAAAATAATCCCCAAAGCTAAAATTCCCCAACATTTCAAAAAACGTATGGTGCCGAGCCGTTCGTCCCACGTTGTCAATGTCGTTAGTGCGAATACATTTCTGGGAACTTGTAGCACGGGGAAATTCAGGTTCACGCTGGCCTAAGAAAATTGGCTTGAAGGGCAACATCCCGGCGATCGTCAGCAATACGGTCGGATCTTCGGGAACGAGGGACGCACTGGCGATCGTCTGATGGCCGCGTGCCTCGAAGAAGGACAGGAAGGTTTGACGAATTTCGGAACCGCTGAGAATGGGAGGTTGCATGGCCATGGGGCAGTCGGGGATGAACTGTGAACTAGTCCTCTATTCTAAGGCGAGTGCGAGGTTCTGGAGAAAATTGGCCTAAATGTGATGAGGACGGCGCTCAAGTAAGCGATCGTTGACAGGTTGGGCAAACGCCGTGAATCAGCAGTTGGCAGTCTAGAAGCTGAAATCCCTCTTTTTCGGTAACCGTTGCGCCGATCGTTAGCACGGTGTCTTGTTTAAATTCGATCACCTTATCGCAGCGCGTACAAATTAAATGGTGATGGTGAGTCGGTCGGGGACCATTGAGTTCATAGTACTTATAGTCATCACCGAGATCTAGCTAGGGCTTCAGCACTGAGATGCTCTCCCAAGGGCGAATTTTGAAAAAACGCCAAAATTTTCTCGCGTTGCGGCGTCAAACGACCTCCCTTCTGATGGAGTTCCGCCTTGAGATAATTTCCATTGTAGTTTGGGGAAGACATAGGCAGAGTGGCCTCTTGAACACTCAATCAGGTTAACAAAAACCTACAGAGCAGATACATAGCAATAATTTTCTTCACTCTATCGATCTTGTCGGGCGTTTGCAATTAGCCGTAATGGATTCAACAACCATTTATCCTGAATTCAGGGGTGCTTTGTCGTGAGACCGAACGGATTTGGACGCGGTTGTAGATCAGATTAACCTAAATTGTTTGATTGTGAAGGTTTGCGATCGTCCGTTAAATTCGACGGAGTAGTGGGTGAGCATATCGCGGTGGAACGAATGATTCGATCGGATTCTTGAGGAAGGACTTGAGCAATGAAGAGCGACCGATTGGGATCAGGAATGTAGGCGCGGAGGAAGAGAGCAGATTCGTCTGTTAACGTCCTTTTTCGCGCCGAGTTGGGTAAACAGTTGACGAGCAATGCGAAACTAGGAATGAAAAAAGGCGATCGAAGTGCATCGCCGAATGTTCTTTAATTCCTGTCTCTAAACCTTA
>ENA-OFCD01000783-OFCD01000783.1-metagenomes-genome-assembly--contig:-NODE-783-length-18787-cov-18.671258_pt1 | contig 18787 bp, 18 predicted proteins | sample MGYA00153392_OFCD01 | MGnify analysis MGYA00153392
ATGCTCTGCGCATGGCGTGGTTCAGGCGCCAGCCAGCGCTCGGATTGGTCTTCCACTCTGACAGGGGCAGCCAATACTGCGGCAACGAATTCCAAGCCGCGCTCAAGGGCTACGGCATGAAGTCGTCGATGAGTCGCAAAGGAAACTGCTGGGACAATGCGCCGACCGAGAGTCTGTGGGGCCGACTCAAGGTGGGTCGGCTGTACGGAAAGACGTTCGCCACGCAGCGCGATGCCATGGACGAGATCATCGACTGGTTGACGTTCTACAACCATCGCAGACTTCACTCCACATTAGGCTATGTCAGCCCAAGGCAGTTCGAGAAAACCTGGCGCGCGGCCCAGCAAGACAAAGCCGCGTAATCGAGTGGCTATGGAGTGCGGACAACAGGGGCAAGGTCACTGGGCCACGTTGCCTCGACGTACACCGTTTGCCCTCCGACCGCTAGCTCGATCAATTTCTTGTCCATTGCTGTTCCTTATTCGTGACATTCCTAAATGTCGGTCAGCGGCAAGAGCCAACCAACTGGGAGTCGGTCGAGGGCAGCTCTCGAATCGGCGCGATCGTCAAACGGCATCCACAGTTACCGATCTCCGCAGGCTCGCCGCGACATTTGTCCATGCTGGCCTCTCCCGCGAACACACTGTCTCGGTCAAAAGGCCCATTCGCCCATCAAATGCCAGTGGGTGAGTGCTTTCTGCACGGCAATCCGGAATCCGGCTGGGCACTTGGGATTGCAAGTGCAACTTGGGACATCCATCTTTGCGCGGCGGCACCTGCTCTCATGCTCGCCGAAGTCACCGTCATGCGTTCGTTGGATCGGCGAATTTCAGGAGACTGCGCACGACCAGCGGTGCAGTGGTCGCGCCGAGAATTGGCTTCCAACCAAGTGGCGCTCGGTTTACGAATGACTCGGGGTCGCTGTCGAGCAACCCATAGAAGACTTCGCTGACGATGCGCCCGCCCACCCAGCCGAGCTGGGTTTTCGCACCAATGCCGGTCAGCAGTTTCTTCTCGTCGAACTCGGCATGCTTCAAATGCTCGACCAAGGGCGCCTGCGCCTCGGCCAGGACATAGAACCACAGCGGCGTAGCCGCGCGAAGATGGCCCAAGGCAGGGATCTCGACGAATTTGAAGTGGCCAGCAGCCGTGCCTGGTTGGCGCGTGGCCAGAAGATGGGGCGCCAGCGGTTCGCAGGGTAAGCCAGCCTGCTTCAGTGCGTTCGCGACCGCCTGGCCGCTGGCGACGCGGTAGGCGTCTCCGCGCAGCAGATTCAGCAGTGCAAGCGAAGGCCGTGGTGGCCGCTGCGGAAGTGGCGGAATTGCGACCGCGGGGTCGGGCAGCTTTTCTGGAGCAATAAGGGCTTCGGCCTCGCGCGTGCTGCCCTCGCCAGCGACCGGGGCGCGCGGCAAGACCCCAAGCGGGTCGACCAAGGTCGGGTCGAGCTTGTAGGCAAATTGCAGGCGTACTGTGAGCGTCTAGCCGCCCCCTCTTGACTGCGTCGACTGCGCGACGCGGTAGCCCGATGGTCAGGCGTCGGGCTTCGTCCAGCGGTGCGGTAGCAGCTCATCGATGCGGTTGTTCGGGTGGCCGGGAAGCCGCTCGAGCACGTCGCGTAGGTAGGCCCATGGTTCGTGACCGTTGAGCTTGGCCGACTGCACCAGGCTCATGACGATCGCCGCGCGCTGGCCAGCCAATTCGCTGCCGCAGAAGAGCCATGCCGGGCCGACTAAGTAGCCCGCACGATTTCGTAGATTGCGTCCGCCGTGATCGCTTTGGGCAGCGCGCCATCCCGATTGCCGACAGCCCGGAAAAGGGCGCCTGTCGTATCCAGCCCGCGTCCATCACCCTCAAGGTAATCGATGATCAAGCCGCTTGCGGCGGGATAAAGTGGCACGTAGCGATCGCGAAACGCACCCATGTTGGTGGTAATTTGCAGCGAGGTTCCGCGCTTGGTCAGCAGGTTATCAACCTGATCGGCGAGTTCGGTTGGTTTGGTACGTTCTGTCTCCAGCTTCTTTTTAGATGGAGCCTCGCGGTCAGTGGCGCCAAACGCGCTTTGGGCGTTTCGCTGGACAGGCGATCTCACCTCGCGCGACGAAGAACGTGACGCGTCATTTGTGCGAGCGCGAACCTCTTGTGCCTGTACCGCAGAGGCAACGAACAAAGCCAGTGCGAGAGGTGCTATGCCACCGGCTTGCTGGGCATGAACCGGCTGGCCGCTGCTGACGCACCGCTATCGCAGCGGGCGTTGGCGTTTCTGGCCGTGCTTGCGCGGACCTTGTCGATCGCGGTCTACACGATCGTCAAGTCCAAGCGCCTGTCGGACTTCCTCGACGCCGTGTCCGACGGGCCGTTGTCGGCCTGGACCAAGCTGAAGTCTTTCTTCACGGTCTGGCGTTGGCGGAAGTAAGATGCCTTTGCCGGCTCCGGTCATCGACTGCTTTTAAGCAGGCGTCAGTTGGCAGGCCGAACAGCGGAACGGGACGATTGGCTGCCGACAACGCCGCTGCGCAATAGGCAACGTCTGCAAGTGGCTACCCGAAGTAGACCTGTCTTGTCGACTGATGAAGCTCGGGCGTCATGGAGTTGGTCGTGTTCAATTTGCAGTCCGCTCAGCAAGCATTCGAGCTCATTGTTCTCGATCCTGCTGGTCGCGTGCGGTTCAGCGATGCGCATGCGTCTGCATTGCTTGCGCACGGCAATGCGGTCTGCAGGTCCGGCAGCAGCGTCTCGGCAACGAACCGAACCGGTCGCGATGCACTGGAGCGGCTAATGCGATGCACGCTCGCTGACGCCGCCGCGGACACTGCCGCCGTGCCACGGGTCGTTCCGCTGCCACGAGCCGGTCGGTTGCCGTTGATCGCGATCGGCTTGCCGATCACGCGTTCGCGGCGCCATGCTGATTTTGAATTGGGTGCGGTAATTCTGTTGCGAGATCCTGAGCACGTTCATGTGCCGCCGAAACGGGTCGTGCGTGACATGTTTGGCTTGACTGTCGCTGAGGCAGACGTCGCGATGGCGATCGCAAGCGGTCACACCTTGAAGGAAGTCGCACTGCTGCGCACCTGCAGTCTCAACACCGTGCGGACCTTGGCTGGCCGAGTGCTCGCGAAAACCGGCTGTCGTCGGCAGGCCGAAGTCGTGCGCCTGCTCGGCGCGCTCAACGATGCGCTCGCCGCAGCGAGCGGTCTAGCGTCGGGAGCGGCGCTCGCTGCTGCTGTCGGTGACGATCTGTCGCGACGCGCATGCAGCCAATATGAAACCTTGCTGCGTCTGCCTTTGCATGCACCTCCGAATCAGCATGCGACGGTTGTCTCGCGCGCTTTTGCTCCCGGCGACGACACGGGCTTTCATCTTCATGGCAGCGGCCACGAAATCGTCTGCGTTCTCGAAGGGTCCTTGACGATGGAATACCTTGATCGGCCGGCCAGCACAACCGGCGCCGGCGAGGCGATCTACGTACCACCCGGCGTGATCCATCGCGGCATCAACGCCCACCGCGGCAACCTGCTCTCCTTGTTCCACATCGGCATCGGACCAGCAGGATCGATCGATCGCCGCAACGTCTGACATTGCGTGAGCAATGCGGTTGTCATGCGATCGGATGACGGCGGCGGCGCGACTCCCCGATAGTGTCCGTGCACTGCGGATTCAAAGGAGAGAGCCATGAAAAGACGCTATGTGCTGCTGGGGCTGGCTTCGAGCGCGTGCCTGACAGCGTGCGCCGCGTTCACGGGCGATGACAAGCCGGTTGTCGAAGATTTCACCATCGCATCGTCGGATGCCGACGTGCGCCTGTTTTTGCACAACAAGCGCAGTCGTCGGGTCGACGCGCCACGGTCTGATCGAACCGTGTTGTTCGTGCATGGCCTCACCTACCCGGGTTCGACGGCATTCGATTTGCCGCTCGCAGGACGCTCCTGGATGGACGACCTCGTGCAACAAGGCTTCGATGTATGGAGCGTCGACATACGGGGATTCGGGCGTTCCACCCGACCTGCAGCGATGGATCAACCGCCGCTGGCCAACCCGCCGCTACTGAATGCCGACATTGCGACCGGCGACGTGGCCGCGGCGGTGCACTTTATCAAGGCGCATCGTCGGCTCGATCGAATTGTGATGGTCGCATGGTCGTGGGGCACGGTGCTGAGCGCGCGCTTCGCTGCTGCCGAGCCGGGCTCGGTCGAACGACTGGTGTTGTACGCGCCGGTCTGGCGCTGGCATGCCGACCGGCCCGTGCCGAAAGCACCGCCGGGCGCTTATCGCAGCGTGACTCGAGAGGCGGCTCGTCGTAACTGGTTCAACGGCGTGCCGGTCGCAGAACAATCGTCGTTGATCCCGCCGGGTTGGTTTGAACAATGGGCTGACGCGACATGGCCAAGTGATTCGCAAGGCGCCCAGCAGAACCCTCCGGTTGTGCGTGCACCCAATGGACCCTTGGTTGAGGTCGTCGCCCACTGGGAATCGGGTCAAGCGATGTTTGCGCCCGAACGGATCGTCGCGCCGACGTTGTTGGTGGTCGGCGAATGGGACGCGACAACGCCGTCTTACATGGCGCGCGACCTGCTGCCGCTGCTTATCAATGCCAAGTCGACGCAGCTCGAGGTCATCGCTGCAGGCACGCATCAACTGTTTCTCGAGCGAAAACGCGACGTGTTGTTCGAGTTGGTGCGGAACTGGCTATTACATAAGTCGAACTGATCGTCGAGTCCTGCTGCGCGGATATTCAACTGAGCACGTGAAAGTAGTCGTTGAAGCTGCTTGCTGGTGTTGACCCCAAGTGTCGGTTGCCCTTCACCCTGTCACTTTTGATCTTTCACTTGGCACTGTTGACCCTTTCATCGTGTCACCAGCTCTGGGTCTTGTGCGCCGTTAGGCAAGGGCGTCATCGATTTCTTGCTCGGCCGGGAACTTGAAGATGCCGTTCGCGGCTGCTTCAATAAGCAAATCCAAACTGATGGACTCGGTCTTTTGGCGGATGGCCAACTCGGCCGCTTGGGCCAAGAGAGTGGTGATATTGCCGGTCAAACCGCCGCTTTGGACCATGAGTTTCTGGATGATCGCCTTGTCGCCGAAGGGCGACGGCTTGTGCAGCGGTAACAGCCGGCCAAAGCTCACAACGAACTCCCGAAGAGCAGCACTTTCGTGCCACTTCGGCAGCGCGAACGGCTCGAAGCGAGACGCAATCTGGGGATCGGCCTGCATCGCATACAACGCCTCGTTGGTCCCCAGCGCCACCACCGGCATGCGCAAGGTTGCTCAAAAACTTGAGCTGATTCAAGGATTGACGTTGCTCCCGCACCGAGCCTGCCAGCAGGTGGTGCACCTCGTCCACGATCATCAGCCGCGGCGGATTCTGGTGGAGCAAGCGGAGCGCCAGGATTTCGAGGTCCGTACCTCGGCGTGTGTTCGGCGCTTTGTGCCCGAGGCCGTCAATGACCTGTGCGTACAGCCTACTGTCGTTGGGCTTGGACGGCATCTGCAAACAAAGAACCTTCCGTGCCTTGACTTCGCCGAACTGGTTGCAGATGTTTCACCACGTTCACCGTAAGCATCCCGGCGAAGCAGGTGAAACGCATCTCGCGAGAAGACTACCTTTTTCAGGGCAGCGAAGCGCTCAGTGTCTTGGTCGTGGATGACCTGCTCGATGTGCGAGATTCGCTCAGCGACGTGACACGCCGGCTGGGCCACGCTTGCCGTGCGGTTGGGTCAGCAGCTCAAGCCCGTCCGCTGCTCGCCAGCACGCATTTCGATGTGGCGCTGATCGATCTGGAAATGCCGGAGACGGATGGTCTGGCGCTGGCGACTGAAGTCCGTGAAGGCGGCGGGCCGAACAACTCTGCGATGTTGATTCTCATCGGCGCGGCAGAGAACCAATCCACCGGACAGGGATTTCCCTTCGATGGGTTTCTCCAGAAGCCGATTGATGGTCAGGCCTTAGCCCGGCTAATCGGGGCTTGTCGTCAGTCGAAGTCAGCTTGAGGCCAGGCCGAGGGGCAGCTTCCCTTGAATTCGGCTACCTGCACTCGGCCATCAGCCGGCGGTGGCGACGGGCAGCTTCTTGGCAGTTCGTCTGGTCGACATATCGCGCTTGGAATAGCCGTAAGCAGGTCCCCAGAACGGCGCCCTCAGTCAATGCGCTCCTACCGGCACCTGCATTCGCCACCGCGAAAGAGCTGGCCACCTCATTCTTGGAGTGCAGCTGCGAGAGTCAAGGAAACTGTCTCGAATAATTGAAAGGGCGAAGGATTGAAGAGGCTTGGTTCGCTGACGAACAGACAGGGTCCGTCGATCCGGATGCACACTTTCACACTGCGTCTTCGACGCAACGTCCAAGGATATCGGCTGCCCTGATCGGTACCGAAGGCCCTGAGCGATCTGGCCATGTGGCTGGAGTGCGCCGAGCGCATCCGAACTCAGCAGCGCACCAGCAAGAACAAGCTCTACGCGCTGCACGCGCCGGAGGTGGAATGCATCTCCAAAGGCAAGGCTCGCAACCCCTACGAGTTCGGCGTCAAAGTCAGCTTGGTCGTCACCCACAAACAAGGCCTGATGGTCGGCGCGCGCAGCTTCCCCGGCAACCCGTACGACGGCCACGTGCTCAGCGCCCAGCTCGAGCAAACGAACAACCTGCTTCAGGACTTGGGGCGACGACCCAGGCAGGTGATCGTCGATCTGGGCTACCGCGGCGTGGACGCGGACAACCCGGGCGTGCAGATCATCCACCGCGGCAAGTACAAGTCGCTCACCGACCACGAGAAGCGGCTGCTGAAACGGCGCCAGGCGATCGAGCCGCTGATCGGCCACACGAAGTCCGATCACCGGATGGATCGGTGCTGGCTGCAGGGCGCGACGGGCGATGCGCTGCACGCGCTCTCCTGTGCGGCGGGCTACAACATCCGCTGGCTGCTGCGGGCGATCGTCCGTCTGGGCCTGGGCGGGCTTCTTTACGCCTTGTCGGCGCTGGCCGCATGCCTGGCCTGCTTGCTGCAAGCCGTGATGGCAGGGACAAAGGTGATGGAGTCCGAACGAACACCGCAACGCCGTCCGTTGACCAATATGCCAGCGTAATCACTTGCGGCGCTGGGATGAATTCTGCAGGGCCGACTCAGTGACTGCATCCAAGGCCAGCGACCTCACCCTTCCGACCCAACGCTGCCGGTCGGCGGATGTAGCTGGTTGCCTTGAAGCGGACATCGACAGTGACAGCGTGCGAGCGCAGTAGCCGGCGGCTGTCGTGGCCTGACAGGCCCGGGTGCTGTGCGCCCGGCATCGCGCCTCGAGGCGCCGAGAGCGGCGCTGAGCCGCCACTGATACGCTGCACGGCAGATCAACACCCGGAGCCACCTTTGGAATACACCCGCTTGGGCCCGACAGGCCTTGTTGTTTCGCGCATCTGCCTGGGTTGCATGACTTATGGCGTACCCGATCGCGGCAACCACCCGTGGACACTCAACGAAGCTGCCAGCCGCCCGTTGATCCGGCAGGCAGTCGAACTCGGCATCAACTTTTTCGACACCGCCAACGTCTATTCCGATGGCACGAGCGAAGAGATTGTGGGCCGCGCACTGCGCGAATTTGCGCGGCGCGATGAGCTCGTCATCGCCACCAAGGTGCACGGCAGGATGCGCGATCGGCCCAACGGCGGCGGGCTGTCGCGCAAGGCGATCCTGCACGAGATCGACGCCAGCCTTTCCCGGCTCGGCACTGACTTCGTTGACCTGTACCAGATTCACCGCTGGGACCCGGCCACTCCGATCGAAGAAACGATGGAGGCGCTGCACGATGTCGTCAAGAGTGGCAAGGCGCGATACATCGGCGCCTCGTCGATGCATGCATGGCAGTTCGCAAAGGCGCAGCATGTCGCCGAGCGCCACGGTTGGACTCGCTTTGTCAGCATGCAGCCCGAGCTCAGCCTCCTGTACCGCGAAGAACAGCGCGAGATGCTGCCGCTGTGCCGCGATCAGGCTGTCGGCGTTATTCCCTGGAGTCCGCTGGCCCGCGGCCGGCTGGCGCGGCCCTGGGGTGAGCGCACGCCGCGCATCGAGACGGACACCTTCGGCGCCAAGCTGTTCGCGCGCACCGAGGCCAACGACCGTCAGGTCGCGGAGGCGCTGGCCGCGGTGGCGGCGGCACGCGGTGCAACGAGGGCACAGGTGGCGCTTGCCTGGCTGCTGGCCCAGCCGGACGTGACGGCTCCGATCATCGGCGCGTCCAAGCCGGCGCACTTCGACGACGCCGCCGCCGCGCTGACGCTAAAGCTGGGGGCCGATGATGTGGCTCAGCTCGAGGCCCCCTACCAGCCGCACCCGGTAGTCGGTTTTGAGTGAATCATCGCTGTCGTTGTCGTTGTCGTTGTCGTTGTCGTTGTCGATGTCGTTGTCGATGTCGATGTCGATGTCGATGTCGTTATCTAGTGACTTGCAAAGATCGTGGTCCGTTATCGAGGTGACCTCGGCAACGTGCGCGCGATGAGCCGGTTCCTTTGCGGCATTGGCTGATCGCCATGCGCAAGCCTTAAAACAAACCACAAGACGTCCCTGATCATGACCAGGGCGACCTCCGCTAAACATCATGAAGCCGTCTCGACAGGGTTCGATACTCGGCACCTGCGCCTAGGCGGCTGTCGAATCGCTCCGTGCACAACTGTCCCAGCCATTCTCCGAAGCGGCACCGCAACCGCATGGAGGCATGTCTCCATGGCGGCAGATTTTTTGGAAGTCCGGTCGACCCGCGGTCGACAGCTTGTGGCCAGGCCGACCTGTTAGCCGCCAAAGCTGACAGCGGTCCTGCAAGTCGAAACCGATCGACCGCCTGGTCTTCGGGGGTGCGAACCCGCATCTTCATAGCTTGACTGGGTGCGCGGGGTGGTGACACCAAGCGCCGTTGGCATCAGAACTGAGTGACCAAGGCTTGCGTCAGCAACAGGCTGCGGACAGGCCCGAGTTCATACGGCGGCCAGCTTGGCGCCTTGCTGCCCGCGCCCGCCCGTGGGCGGCCGTGAATACACGCAAGCCGGCATCGACGCCGGCTGGAAGGGTGCTTTCGATGCAGTGCTGCTCGATCCCCAGCAACAACTGGAAGTTTGACAGTGCCAGCCACGGGCTGATGCGATGCTCGGCGGCAAGCATCGAATCAGGCGCTCGGAACTCGCCCTTGCGCACCATGTCGCCGGATCAGCGCTGCCACGTTCGACAACGCAGCTCGGCTACCGCCAAGAGACCCGCAAATCTTGACGTTACGACGCCTAAGGAAAGTCTGCCAAACCGGCCTATGACTTGCCTGTTGTCAGGCCATGACCGCAGCTCGCAGCATCGCCATGAAGCAACTCGGCCTGGGCCTTCACCTGTCGACGAAAAAGACCCGCAAGGGCAAGTTCCTTGACGAGATAGAGCCCGTGGTGCCGTGGGCCGCGTTGGTGCAGATCGTCGAGCCGCACTGCCCGCGGGCGAAGACGGGTTGTCCGCCGTTTGCTTTTGAGACGATGCTGCGGATTTACGATCTGCAGCAGTGGTTCTGTCTGTCGGACCCGGCGATGGAAGAGGCGCTGCACGACACGCCGTTGTTCCGCGAGTTCGCCAAGATCGACCAGGGTGCAGCGCGGCTGCCCGACGAGACGACGATCCTGCGCTTTCGTCACCTGCTGGAGCGGCACAACCTGGCGCCGGACATGCTGCGCTTGGTCAACGACATCTTGCGTGCGAAGGGCTTGCTGCTGCGCACGGGCACAGTGATGGACGCCACGCTGATCGCCGCGCCGAGTTCGACGAAGAACGCCGACGGCGAGCGCGACCCTGAGATGCATCAGGCCAAGAAGGGCAACAACTGGTACTTCGGCATGAAGGCCCCGATCGGCGTGGACGCGCAGTCGGGCTTGGTGCACACCGTGGCCGGCACGGCGGCCAACGTCAACGACCTGAATATGGCTGGCGCGCTGCTGCAAGGCGACGAGGAGGCGGCCTTCGGCGACGCTGGCTACCAGGGCGTGCACAAGCGGCCCGAAGCCGCTGGGCCGACTTGGCACGTGGCTATGCGCCCCGGCCTGCGCCGCCAACTCAACCCGTTCATCGAGCCGGACTTCGTGGCCGAACGCGTGGAGAAGAGGAAGGCCGGCATCCGCGCCAAGGTCGAGCATCCGTTCCGCGTCATCAAGCGGCAGTTCGGGTTCACCAAGGTAAGGTATCGCCGCCTGGCGAAGAACACAGCGCAGATCGTCACGCTGTTCGCGCTGAGCAACCTGTGGATGGCGCGCAGACAGTTGATGGGAGTGCAGGGATGAGTGCGCGTGCGAAGCTCGAAAGAGCCTCGCCGAGCGGCTAAGGACGCGACAACGCATCGCAAATGAGGCCCCGAAGACTTCAATTCGAGGACTTCCATGCGTCTTCGTCGTCATGCCCCCTCACATCACGCGGCGCGCTCAGTTAAGCAGACCATTTCTAGGCCACTGCATTGCGACCATAGATTTCAAACAGCGGCTGTCGCTGTGATTTGACTCGCGCCATCGACGAGTCTCGGTAACGATTGTTCGAACCAGTTTAAATACCAGCGGCGGCTTCCTGACGTCCGGAAAGTCCACGCACGCCGACTCGACCCAAGTCAGAAGTTGCCCTGGTTCAGGTTGCGAGACGGCCACGTCTCGGACGTTGAAGCGTGTCGGCAGCGCCAACTCGGTCCGCCTGCACAATCTTCATGAAGGCGGGCAGTGTTGTGGGAGGCTTCCTCAGGAATCGGGTCGAAGTCAACCCTGACCTGTAGACCCGCGGCGGGACTGCCATGGAAGGTCTGAACAACGTGAAAACGCGCTCACGTTTTCACGTTGTTCAGACCTTCCTTAGCGCCAGGCCAGGCACCCGATCCATCGTGCGGAGACTTGCCCATAGACCGACTCAACATAAACCCGGACGGTTGCGATGCGGCCAAGTTCGCCGTCCAGCCCCGATTGCCACTCATCAAGTTCCAGCCCAAGGCACTTGAGCCTGGCTTCAAGGCTGCACCAACGCAAGGCAAACGCAAGGCGGCTCGCAGGCGCCAACGGTGCGGCAGCCACCGCAGCGGCAGCCTCAGGGCCCAGGTACAGCGACGCCGTGGCAGTCAGTTCCTGCTGGCTGGCTCGTGCCAAGCCGTCCAGATCGACCAGGTCCACGCCGACCGCCCCGCTGGTCGACCAAGCCAGCAGCGAAGCGCCAACCTCATGGCTGAACGACACGGACTGCGCGCCCCGCGCTTCACGGCGACGTTGTAGCCATGACGCGGCCGCGGTCGCACCCAGTCGTTGCACTAGCACCTGTCGCGCATGCATTCGTGCGGCCGCACGCTCGATCGCCAGCGTGTCCGCGGGCTGTCGGGGTGGAAACAGCGCCAGCACTTGCACCGCCGGCCAGTTTGAGGGCGGCGTGTCCGTGCGGCAGTCCTGGACGGTGGCCCCGCCCAACTTGCTTAAGGCAGGCAAAGGGGCCAGCGCGACTTCCGCGCCGATCCGTTCTCCAACGTGGTGGGCTGTTACTGTCACCGCTGCACCGCGGGTAAGCCGCGCCAAGCTGTTCCATCCGGCAGTGCTTCGCCCTTCATCACCAGCGTCAGTGGCCCAAGGCTGACGCCGTCACCCACCACCGCGCCGTAAAGCACGTTGCAGCGCGGCCCGATGCTCACTCGCTCGCCGATGCGCACTTGGTCGATCTTCATCACGCGGTCTTCGAACAGGTGGGTCTGCGGGCAGCAGTGAGCGTTGAGTTCGCTGTGCGCGCCGATCTGCACACAGTCGAATTCGGTGATGTCAGTGGTGTCGATCCAGGCCGATGGCGCGATGCGGCAGCCCAGCAGGTTCAAGGCCAGCGGCAGCATCGGCGTGCCACGCAGGTAGCGCAGCAGATTGGGCACGGCAATTCCTTCGTACATGCTCGTTACGGCTTCGGACAGCCAGACAAAGGGCGTCCACATCGGTGTCGCGCGCTGGCGGTAGCGGCCGATCAACAGCCACTTCAGCACCGCGACCCAGGCGAAGCTGGCCACGCCAAAAAGAAAGCCCGCCAAGCCGAGTTCCAGCACCACCAAACCCCAGCGCTGCTGCTCGGCCAGCGGCATCGCGTCCAGCACGATCGCATAGCCGATGGCGATCACCAGCGCATGCGGCGCGGCAATGCGAAAGGCCTCGACCAGACCGCGCGCTACGCGCCGCCGAGTGCTTGGCCGGTAGGTCAGGTCAGCACTCGCCGATAGCGTGGCCTCGCGGGCCGGCAAGTGCATCGGCGGTGACCCCAACCAGGTATCGCCGGATTGCATTTCAGCGTTTGCCGGCACCGACGACAGCACGCCGATCAATACGTTGTCCGGGATCACGCTGCCGTCGGGCAGGTAGGCGCCGTTGCCGATGAAGCTGCGCCGACCCACGACGGTCGCCTGCACGGTCATCCAGCCACCCAGCACCTGCTCGTCGCCCAGCATCACGGCGTCGGCAATGAAGGTCTCGTCGCCCAGCGTCAGCATGTCGGGCACCACGCCCAGCGCCGTCGACAGTTCGGCGTCGCGGCCCACGGTGGCGCCGAGCAGTCGGTACCAGGTGGCTGAAAACACCGTGGCGTAAATGCCGTGCAACACCGCCAGGCTGGACTCCTGGATTTGGCTGACCAGCCACTTGGCCAAGTAGCGACTGCTGTGCACCGGCCACGACCCGGCCTGCATCCGGGGCAGGAAAGCCCAGCGGATGCCCGCCGACAACAGCACCGTCAGGGCGATCAGCACCACACTGGCCGGCATGGCGAGGGCAAAGAACTTGGCCAGGCGCAGCAGGAAGGCCTCCCAGGCGGTGATCGAGCCGTCGTCCAGCAACGGCTGCACGCCAAGTTCTGATACGTCCAGGGTGTCGATCAGCATGAAGGCGGGGAACACTGGCAGGAAGAAAGCGACGGCAACCGCCAGCGCGCCTGCCAGAAAGAAGACGGCCTCGGCCGCGCGACGGGTCTTCGTCACCGGCGGCCGGGCAGGTCGCGAGGCGGGGTCGTCCGCGCCGATGTCCTGGGCCGGCGAACCGGCCCAGACGCGACCTAGCGGCACACGCTCGCCGCGGCTCAGCGCCGTCTGGCCGCGCAGGTGCGCGCCATCGCCGAGAACGACGTCGCCTTCGAGCACGCAGAACGACCCGATCGCGCAGTCGCGGCCGATCTCGATGCGGCCCAGGTGCAGCATGCCGCCCTGCACCGTCGCGTTCTCCAGGTTCACCGCGTTGCCCACGCTGGCGCCATCGCCCAACGTCAGCAACTCGGGCACGCGAAGCGTGATCGAGCCCACTATCACGTCGCTACCGATGCGTGCACCCAGCGCGCGCAACCAACCCACGTACAGCGGCGAGCCGGCAATCATGTAGGTGGGCGCCGATTCCACCAGCCGGTCGGCCAGCCACCAGCGGAAATAGACCCAGCCCCACAGCGCGTAGCTGCCGGCGCTGAGCCGCCCGGCGATCAGCCACTTGCCGGCCCAGGCGACCGCAAACTCCAGCAGCGTCGCCAACAGGAACATCAACGTCGACATGAGCACGGCAAGGACGACCGAGTCGTCGGGCTCGCCGGTAAAGAAGTGGTAGGTGAAGAAGGGCGCCAGCCACTGCGCCATCTTCAGCAGTACCAGCAACGGGCTGACGGCCAGTTGCGCCAGGCCGCAGCGCCAGCGTCGCCAGGCCGAATGCAACACGAAGGGTCGCTCGGCGGCTGCGGGGCCGCTGGCCGCAGCGGCCTGGGCGGTGTCGGCCTGTTCCTGCAATACCGAGGCAAGCGCGCCCAGACTGCGAATTCGGTAGATGTCGCGCACCGTGGCGTGGCTGAAGCGTGGGTCGGCGCGCACCGCAGAGATCAGGCGCGCGGCCAGCAGCGAATGACCGCCCAGGTCGCGGAAGAAGTCCAGGTCGCGGCGCAGCGTCTGGCCCGGGAATAGCCGCTGCAGGGCGGCAAACAGCACCTCCTCGGCCGGGGATTCGGGCGTGTCGGAATCCGTCGCGGGCCGCAGGGCCAGCGGCAGCGCGCGCAGTGCCTTGCGGTCTATCTTCCCGGAGGGGATGCGGGGCATGGCCGCCAGCCACTCGAAGTGTGTAGGCACCATGTAGGGCGGCAGCAGGGCTGCCAGCGAGTGGCGCAGCGCGGCAGCGTCGGTCGGCACTGCACCGGCGGTCGGCACAGCACCGGCGGTCGGCACCAGATAGGCCACGAGGTGATCGATGCCGTCTGCGGGCCGCAGCAGCACCGCCGCAGTACCCACGCCGAATTGCTGCGACAGCACGGCCTCAATCTCGCCCAGCTCGACGCGGAAGCCGCGGATCTTCACCTGATCGTCGGTGCGCCCCAGGCACTGCATCTGGCCGTCGGCATCGATGCAGGCCAGGTCCCCCGTGCGATACAGACGCGCTTCCTCGGCACCTTCGGCCCAGGGGTTAGGCAGGAATTTGCGCGACGTCAGGTCCGGGCGACGAAGGTAGCCTTGCGCCACGCCCGGGCCCGCGATGCACAGCTCACCGGTCTCGCCGGGCAGCAGCAGCTGCAGGGGCGCCGGTGTGCCTTCGGCCCAGGCGTCCTCAGCGATCGGCTTGATCACCATCAGCACGTAGTTGGGCAGCGGGCGGCCGATGGTCACCGGCTGGCCGGGCCGCAGTTCGGCCAAACTGGCCGAGACGGTGGCCTCGGTCGGGCCGTAAGTGTTGAACACCTGGCGGCCCGGGCGCGCCCAGCGGTCTACCAGGGAAGCCGGGCACATTTCGCCGCCCAGGTTGACGATGCGCAACCCGGGCACATCGTGCGCGAACAGCGCCAGCAGCGTGGGCACGGCATGCAGCACGGTGACGCCGTGATCGGCCAGCAGCCGCGGCAGCAGGTCCGGGTCGCCGGCCGCTTCGGGAGGTCCTAGCCACAGGGTGGCGCCAACCAAGTAACTGATCCAAATCTCCTCGAAGGACATGTCGAAGGCCACCGAAAAGCCCTGGTAGACCCGGTCGCTGGCCTGCACGCCGAGCTGGGCGTTTTCACTGCGCAGGAAGTGGCAGATGCTGCGCTGAGAAACCGCGATGCCTTTGGGCTTGCCGGTCGAGCCCGAGGTGTAAATAACGTAAGCGGTGTCGGCCGGAACGGCGCCCACGCGACGGCGCAACACGGTGCCTGGCGGCAGCGGCGCGCACAGGGTTTGCGCGGCGATCAGGCTGACGCCCGCATGCATCGGCTCAAGGCCCTGCTTGGGTAGGTCGTCGGTCACCAAGGCCACGGCCTGGGCGTCGGCCAGGCACGTCAGCACGCGATCGGCCGGCGTCTGTGCGTCCAGCGGCAGCCACGCAGCGCCGGTCTTGGCGATGGCCAGTTGCAGCACCAACAGTTCGATGCAGCGGGGCAGCCACAGTCCGACGATTGTTCCGGGGCCCACGCCGTGGATGTCGATCAGGCGGTGCGCTGCCGCATCGGCCAGGGCGTCGAGTTCGCCATAGTCCAACTGGCGGTCACCGAAGACCAGCGCCAGCTGCTTGGGTTGGTGGAAGGCGGTGTGCTCGAACAGGTCGGCCAGGGTCTCTTCGCGCAGCAGCTCGGGCTGCTGCGGGCCGCGCAGGATGGCTGCGGGGCCCGGGGTCGTGGGCGTCATTCAAGTCCTGGGGTGACAGTCAGCGGGAAGGCTGGCGGCTTAAGCGGAGATGCGAAGTCTGGCGGCGTAACCCCATATGGCTAAACGAGGATTCGCTGTCACGGATTGTCTACCCGGCGGCAAAAGGCAGACCCGCGGGCGAAGATCTTCAACTTTGAACTTCAGCTTGTCGCGGCCGCAAACGCCTGTAGTGGATCGACTTTCCCGGGCCGTAAGCGACAACAGCGAGCGGTTGCTCCCTTCTTCCGTAACGCAGCAATCGGCCATACGGCAGCCTCACGGTCCCAGCAATAAACGGTCAGTCGCGACACACCGCTCTCTTTCCGCGGATCCATCGGGCAATTGGCGTTCCGCCCGCCTGAGGAGCGCGCGAAAGATGCGCAAGGCGACGGAGGGGCAGTGCTGCAATGAGCTCGGTAATTGCAACGACGCTGAGAAGGAAGTTAGATTTTCTAGGGCGCGGCCGTGCCGCTCATCCCAAGGACCAAGCAGTCGCTCCGCGAAGCGCATATCGCGCTAACCCGAAGCCTTGCCTGAGTTGTCAGGACGCCGCTGGCGTCGAAGTCGAAGTCACCGCCTTCGGGGGCTGGGTGCCGTCAGACTTGTGACGCTTTCTGCCGCTTGCTGTATTTCTTGATTCGCGGATATGGCTCTCTTGCCTACGCGCTTCTTTTTTGCCAGTGCCATCTCGAGGTTTTCGAATGCATTCGTTTCGCCGAGATCTTCTCCCGGGCAATGCTGGCCACGCTCGAACGACTGCTGTCGCCGTCGTTGACTTCCCCGACGGCGCGAGCGAACGTCTACTTCCGAAGTAGACCGGTCGCTCCCTAAGAAAACTCCCGCCGGCTGCAATGGGTCGGCAGCGCCAGTTCGATCTATTCACCAGCGGCACTCGATCGGCCTTTGATGTCGCACGTGTTCGGCCGCGATTGGCCTGCAATTCCGGACCATTCGTCGCCAGTAAAGCGTGCGTTCACCTCAATTCAATCGGCATATCCTGGGTTGACCCGGTCCAGAACCCGCATCATCGCCGCGAAGTAAAGCTGCTCGCGCTCCGAGCGTGAGTGGCTGTCCTTCGGATTGGGCGTGTCGACCCGTTTCACCAACTCCTCGGACAGCAGTGCCAGCGGTCGCCCGGTCGACATGGCCAGCACCTGCGCTTTGCAGACTTTTTCGAGCTTATACAGACGACGATAGGCTTGGGCGACCGTCTCTCCAACGACCAGCACGCCGTGATTCTTCATGAAGAGGATTTGCTTGTCGCCCAGGATCGCGGCGAGGCGCTCGCCCTCACTCAACTCCGCCGCCAAGCCCGTGTAGCCGTCGTCGTAGGCCACGTTGCGGGCGAAGAACGCCGCGGTCTGGCTCCCTGGCAACAACCGGTTGTCCTCAAGCATGTTCAACGCCAAGGCCCAGGTCTGGTGCGTGTGCAAGACGACCTTGGCCCCGGCGATTCGGTGCAAGGGTGCGTGGATACAGAAAGCGCTCAACTCCAGGTCGCCCCTGCCGTCGAGCACTTTGCCGGCCTCGTCGAACACGATCAGGTCGCTCGCCCGGGCCTCCGACCAGTGCTTGCCGAAGGGCAGCACCATGAACCGATCGTCCCGTCCCGGCACGGTCATCGTGAAATGGTTGTCGATCCCCTCCTCCAATTCGTCGTAAACCGCCAGGCGGTTTGCCGCCGCCAGGTGGACGCGCGCGCGCCAGGTTTCGTCCGAAGCGTCCGGGTGGGGTGAATCGAGCGTGGGAATCGATACGAGTTGGGACATGGCAAATCTCTCCGGTGAATGGGTTGGATTCCTCACTGTAGCGATTGGAGAGGATTCCACTGCTTGCGCGGCCTGACAAGGTCGAGCGACACCAAGCTTTTAGGCTGTCGAGGCTGACCAACACTCTCGCCGCCGCCAGTGACTGCCATGACTTGAAAAACTCGCCGTTCGTCGCGCTGCGCGCCACGTTCGAATGTCGGGTGAGCGGCGGTTTGCTGTCATACGTCCGCTCGAATCGACTGTCGGCAATCGCTGCATTGGCGTCGGACGCGCCGCTGGTGCGAACGTCAGCAGAGGGTCGGTAGCCTTCATCGTCGTGACGCGACCGAATGACCGAGTTCAGTCTATAGCCGAGTTCTGTTCCAACCAGCGACGAGCGCTCGGGACCGCCGGCCTCCGCCAACTCGACTCACTCAGTCGTCTGCAACTCCAGCCCCTGAAGGCGAGGCTCGGACACAGTGGTGCTCCACCGCTGTCCCGGTGCCAGCGGCCAAGCGTCGGTGATCGTTCCGGTGGTCACCACCTCGCCAGCTCGGATCGCCCAGAACGGCGTCGCCTTTGCCATCGCTTCGACCATGGCCTTCAGCGCATGCAGCGGCCCGTCGAGCACGATCGATGCAACGCCGCGATCCTTCGCCTCCCCGTCGCAGGCCAGTTCGACTCGAAGCGCCGCCAGGTCGGCGCCCATCGTGGGCCAGTCGTGCACGGGCACGCGCGGGCCGACGCGCAGGCGCCCGTGAAGCGCGAAGTCGGCTGCTGTATCCGGCGCTGTAAAGCGCCACCCCTCGAAGTGCGTATGAACCACTTCGAAGCCGTGAGCTGCCCAGGCAATGCAGTCGCGCAGTTCCTCCAGCGACATGCCGGGCCGCAAGTCGCGCGCGAGGCCGAACACGATCTCGGGCTCCAGGCGCGGCTGCGACAACCCGCGAAGTGACAACACGCACGAAGGAACGTCGAGCAGCTCGGTCGTGCTGTCCCATACCGGCGCCCACATCGGCTCGTAGACGCCGTAGCGTTCCCATATGCCGCGGTTCGTGAACCCGATCTTCCAGCCGACTTGCCTTTCGCCGCGCGCCAGCCGCAATTGGCGCAGTCGCTCCGCGACGGAGTACGCAGTCGCAGTGTCGATGCCGCCTGGCGCAGAAGATGGCAGCGGTACGCAGCAAGCTCGGTCGTAGGCATCCAAGAGCGACCGCGCCAAGTCTTCCGTCTTTGCTGTGTTGCCAAAATGGGTCAACCTACCTCTCCCTATGGGCTACAGGCCATGCCCTTCGGCCACGCGGCCAAGTGTAAGGCGGCGTTTTCTCATCCCCTCTGATCTGACCTCCACGCGCACTATCGCTCCAAGTGGGGGTGCGGACGATTTCTTGGACTACCTTGGAGGTAGTCCATGTATTCATACGAAGACC
>ENA-OFCD01000785-OFCD01000785.1-metagenomes-genome-assembly--contig:-NODE-785-length-18775-cov-2.822756_pt1 | contig 18775 bp, 15 predicted proteins | sample MGYA00153392_OFCD01 | MGnify analysis MGYA00153392
ATCGCCCTTGCGCTTTTCACGAAGAAGCGATGCGTAATGAGGGGTTGGCTCGACATGTATTCCATTCCATCCTCGCTCATAGAAAGCAAGGCTCACTGAATCAATAACCGGGTCTTGCGCCCCTATATCAATGTAAAAACCGTTTTCAACATGCTTGAGCGCACGCCAAAGCATGACATCCTCAAAATTTTGGGCGTAAGAGACTAACGTTGTCATAGACCTACGACGAAGATGTAAGAGAACGGCCGCTTGGAAGCACAGGTTAAGTCAGTCCCATTAAATTTCAATATTTCAATCAAATAATTCACCCGGTGAGGATATTCCATTCGGCATTTATCGATTCGCGATTTACATCCATATTGCAATGCGCACGTTGATAGGAATATCCAAAAAGCTGAATATAATTACTATGTGATAGGCTCAATCGAATAGCGTCGTCGGTCGTGAACATGCGCTGCCATAACCCAGGAAGCCCTTGCCAAAAATGGCCATTAGATGATGTTGACCTAAGTGACGCCATGCTAAATCTATCCTGCTGATCCGGTTGATTTATCAGCATTTTTATTGGTGCGCATAGCTTTAGCGCCAGTGTCGATAAGGTGCGATCCCGTGCAGATACTAAATCTTCATATTTTATCTGCGTAACGTCAGGGTCAAGCCACCAGTCGGCGGTGACATCTAATAACGCTTTGGCGCGTCTGCCTTCACAATATGACAAAAATTTGGCGTCTGATGGAGACAATCCATGAATACCAGATTCGTCACCTTCTAACCTATCTAACCAAAGAGCTGTTTGCAGCTCTTTAGGAGCAAACTGTAAAATTGATATTAAGGTATCTAAGGGATGCCTTGCTATTGTGACTACTTGGAACTTAAACTTTTTTAGAAGCTGAATAAATTCATCCGATCTATGCCAATGTAACTTAAGGATAAAGTTATCTGGCAATTCGTTCCAAGGTACGTCTTCGGGCCTATGTACAGCAAGTTGTTGTAAACCAAACATTTCCGCCATCATTAGCCTTAGCCACGTGTTGCCACTGCGAGGAGTGCTTATTATTGCCACCCTCATTTACTTCGTCACCTGCACCACATTCAACAACGGATACGCCACTGAGAACAACACGTTCAGGAATTTCTGCAATTCAGCTATGGGCGAATTGGAAACGTACAGTACGTCTTTATTATTCATCTGAAAATTTTGCGCGACAAAAAAGCTGGCGGGGTCGCGAAGGTTAATGCGGTAGATGACGGCGACGCGGCCATCAGCGTTTGTCGCTACGGGCTGCTTCGGCCACGCCATTGCGTTTTGTGGCTCAAATCGGAATATGAAAACACCTTGCGGATCGCTGCGCTCATCGCGCAGCCCACCGGTGCGGGCTAGCGCTTGGGCGAGTGAGATACCTTGTGTTTCGAAATTGATTTCTTCGTTTTTACCCGTAGCCCCGAGTGCGGTAAAACTCAGTGGCTGAAAAAATGCAGTGACGACATCACCTCGGTCGAGCACGATATTTTGTTTAGGATCGCGAATGATGGTGTCCAGCGGGAGCGCGTAAACATTTTCGCCTCGGGTAAGTTGGATAGTCATTTTGTTTACCGGCTGGCGTACGCCGCCTGCTGCCGCGAGCGCATCCAATAGCCGCTCTCCGCCTGGGGTAAGCGGTACTCTGGTACTGTTGGTGACCTCGCCAACGATGGTGATGTTGGATGATGAATTTTTGGTGAGGCGCACGAGTGCTTCAGGCTGGTTAGCTTTGCCTGTCAGACGTTTGACGATCTCGGCTTCAATAGCTTGTAAGGTTTGCCCGGCTGCAGGCACTTTGCCCGCAAATGGGACATTGATCGTGCCTTCACTATTGACCATTTGCTCGGGCAGCGTGGTGGCACGCACACCAGAGATCATGCCGCGGGCGTCCAGGCTGCCTGCTCCGAAGAGTGAGGCAGGTGGCGCTTCCCAGACTGATACTTCGATTACATCGCCCTGACCCACTACCTGTGATCGCGGCGTGTTTGAAGCCAGAGTAGAAAATGCTTCGGAAAACAATTTTGATCTGCGTTGCGCGGTGAGCTGGTCGGCGACGGCTTCATCAACATCAATAATCTGGATTCGGCTCAGGTTGGCGCTGGTAGATTTGGGGTCAGCGTCGCCGCGTAAAAAACCGCTACCCGGCACGATGCTACAGCCTGAAAACAATAACAAGGCAGGTAAAACCAAAACACCAAAAACCATAATACGGCAAGCCGAAAAATAGTCCGGTAGGGCTGGCGGCAGATGACGAAATGAGTGGGATTTCAAATTCAATTGATGTGCGTGCATGAAGGCTTTTGATTGCTGAGTTGGTTGATTCTGCATTGTGGCATCGATTTTGACGTACAAATTCGGCATTAAAAATACGTGAGAAGCATAACGCATTTAAAATTTATCGTGGCATCAATGTCTTCAATTCCATCCCGCATTCCAGCTCCTGTAGCCATTTTTATACCAAAATCCGGGTTTAAAGGTGTGCTACCGCACATATACCGCGATTAAGGCTGGTTATAGTTGGAAAGGTAGTCTATAAACAAAGTAGATGATGAAAACATTTTCGATGTAACGAATATTTATTCTTAATACAAAATGTTTTACATGTTTTTTTAATGCTTTTATTGATCAAAATACGAATAGCGTTACAAACATGTCACATCTGCGATGATAATATCGTGACCCGTTTCAAAATTTGAAACGCTCTCAATCTAATAGTGGCTTTCAAGCCACACTGGAATTCACCTAGCAAGCGCTTGTAAATGGCTATTACTGAAATCGCATGACAAAAAAAGTTGCCGTAATAGGATACGCATATCGGTTTCCAGGCTCACCCAATAGCACCTACTGGGAATCGTTGTTGCGAGGGCAAGACCTCATCACCGAGGTAGATGCTTCGCGGTGGGCGCAACCGTCCTTTCTTCATCCTGATAAATCTCACCTTGGCACCAGCTACACCTTTGCGGCTGGCTCAATCGGTGATATCGCAAGCTTTGATGCGGATTTTTTCGGTATTTCGCCTCGTGAGGCAGCACTTATGGATCCGCAGCAGCGCCTGCTGCTTGAGCTGGGCTGGGAGGCGCTGGAGCACGCCGGTGTGCCACCCTCTTCTTTGCGCGGCAGTAATTGCGGCGTTTTTATGGGTATCGCAAGTGCTGATTATTTTTATCGGTTGATGGATGATCTGGCCTCCATCGATGCCTCGGTCGCCACGGGTAATACCTCAAGCATTGCCGCTAATCGGCTTTCATATTTTTTTGATTTGCATGGCCCCAGCGTAGCGATTGATACGGCATGCTCGTCATCTCTGATTGCGTTTCATCAGGCTTGTCAATCAATTCTGTGTGGCGAAACCACTCATGCACTTACCGGCGGCGTGAGCTTGCATATTCATCCTGCCGGATTTATTTCATTTTCAAAAGCGTCTATGCTTTCCAGGCAGGGCCGCTGCAATGTTTTTGATGCAGATGCAGATGGCTATGTGCGCTCCGAGGGCGGCGGCATTCTGTATTTAAAAGATTTTGATGCGGCGGTGGCGGATGGCAATCGTATTTTGGCAGTGGTGGCCAGCACCGCTGTTAATACGGATGGTCGTAAATCCGGCCTGACGGTGCCCAGCGTTAACGCCCAAGCGGCCCTGTTAACGGCGGTTTACGCCAAGGCAGGGATTCAGCCTGATGATATTCATTACATCGAGGCGCATGGTACTGGCACGGCAGTCGGTGACCCTATCGAGACCCGCGCCTTGGGCGAAGCACTAGGCACCAAGCGCAGCAGTGGCAAGCCGCTATTGATCGGCTCAGTTAAAAGTAACATTGGCCATTTGGAAGCAGCGTCCGGCGTTGCGGGGCTGATTAAATCCCTGCTTTGTATTCAGCACCGCACGGTGCCTGCGACGATTGGCATCCGCAAGCTCAATCCGAATATCAAGTTTTCTGAATGGAATCTTAAAGTCGCGAGCGCCACCACGGCTTTACCCAAAACGGGCAAGTTAATCATCGGTACTAACTCGTTTGGCTTCGGTGGGGCAAATGCGCATGTGATTCTGGAAAGTTACGAAAATCCTGAAGCCAAGATTCCGCGTCCGGCGATCATTCCTGAAGTGCCGGTGGTTGTGACTGCAAAAAATGCTGCCGGTTTGAATGCTGCCATTGAGAAACTCATCGGTCATTTACGAAGTCATGCTCATCTGCCGATCTATGATGTTGCTTATACCAGCCGCTATTTTCGCGACTGGCACAGCCACCGCGCCATCGTCTTCGGCAATACAACTGAGGTGATTGCCGAGCGTTTTTCGCACTATCTTGAAGGTAATAAAAGCAGCACCAAACTGTCGCTGGTAAATAGCAGTATCGCCATTGATAAGCCGATTGGTCCTGCCTTTGTTTTTTCCGGCAACGGCTCGCAGTGGGCCACGATGGGCAAGACGCTTCTGGCCAAAGACGTGCATTTCAGAAATGCCGTGCGAGAGGTCGATGCCATTTTTAAAACCATGGCACATTTTTCATTGGAAGCGGAACTGAATGGTTTGAATGCAGGGATTGACGAAACCGCTGGGAGCTCGCCTGATAGCACCGTTGGAAACACGACCGGTCGCAGCACCGGCAATTCAAACGAAGACCGGTTTGCACGCACTGAAATTGCCCAGCCTGCATTGTTTGCGCTACAGGTGGGCCTCTGCGCGATGCTTAAACATCGGGGTATCACGCCGGTTGCAGTCGCCGGCCATAGCGTGGGTGAGGTTGCCGCCGCATGGGCGAGCGGCGCGCTAACGCTTGAAGCTGCCGTCAAAGTTATCTATGAGCGGAGTCGCTTGCAGGGCACTACCCGTGGTGTGGGACAAATGACGGCGGTAAGTTTAAATGCCAAAGACGCGCAGTTGATGATTGACCAGCTGGGCTTCGGGTTAAACATTGTGATTAGCGGATTCAACAGCCCGCAAGGACTTTCGCTGGCAGGTGATGTTGAATCTCTGACCTTGTTTGAAAATCATTTAGCGGCATCACGCGTGGCGTTTAAACGGCTGGATATTGATTACGCGTTTCACAGCCCGGCAATGGATGGCATTGAGTTGGCGATCGAACAATCGCTCGCCACAATCAAGGCCCGTGAAACCACCATACCGCTTTATTCAACGGTGACGGGCGATGTTATTGATGGCCGCGAATTGCACGCTAATTATTGGTGGTACAACATTCGCCAGCCGGTACAGTTTGCGCCCGCTATTGCCAGTATGCTTTCGCATGGGATCAATATTTTTATCGAAATCTCGCCACACGCGATCCTCGGTTCTTATATAAAAGATTGCATTGAAGAGGCGGGCACAACGGGCATCGTGATACCAACATTGATGCGGGGTAATGATGATCCTCAGCGGGTATGGAGTGCTGCATCACTTACGATCCTCAGCGGTGCCACCGTCGATTGGGCGATGTTGCTGCCGTGGCGCGGACGCTTTGCACAACTGCCGACCTATGCCTGGCAAAAAGAGCGCCATTGGGCGGAGCCGGGCACCGAGTCGCGAGGCCTGTTGACGCGCGAATGGATTCATCCGTTACTGGGCTACGCGTTGCCGCATCAGCACCCTGACTATGTGTGGGAAAGCGTCATTGATACGCGTCGTGCGCCTAACTATCTGGATCATGTGGTGGGTGGCGCAACCGTCTTCCCAGGGTCGGCATTTGCCGAAATCGCGGCGGCGGCCGCGTTTGCGTATGCGTTTGCGTTAGAGGCGGCGGATTCAGGGTCTACGGAACATTACAAAACTGGCGATCAATCTGCTCGCCATGAGTTAGTAGAAATCGAATCTCTTGAAATTCGAACGCCGCTCACGCTTTCTGCAGAACACTCGACGGTATTGCAAACCCGATTGGACGTGGCCGATGGCAGCCTCGGTATTTACGCTCGTGAATTGGGCGCAACAGCTTTCGTTTTGCATGCGACAGCGCGCATTGTGCCGCATCCGAACACAAAGCTTTTAGCGGCATTGGCGGTGGGAGCGCCCTTGACACATGCGCCGCAGCGAGCACCTGATTTTGATGCCGCCCGCCATCGACAATTGACTCAAAACGTCGGCCTGGAATACGGCCCCGCTTTCGCCGCTGTTTCAATGGGTTGGCGTGAAGGCAATACTGCATTCGCACAATTTTCCGTGCCGCTCTCAATCGATGATGAGCTGGCGCAGCATCATCTGCATCCGGCGCTGCTTGATTGCACGTTCCAGCTCATTATTGAGCTCTTGGTTGAGCACGCCGAGCTATCGCCGGGATCGACCTTTGTTCCGGTCCGGATGGAGCGCTTTGCTATCACCGGGCTGACAACACGGCCCGCTACCGCGCGCGCAACGCTGTTGCGACACTCCCGGCAGTCAGTGACTGCCGAATTTGAAATCCTCGACGCGGATAGCAATTTGCTGGCGACATTCAAGGAAGTTCGCTTCCAAAGCATGAGGCTGCAAAAAGCCAATGTTGATCACCTGAGATATCTGGATTACAAGCTTGTTGCACAGCCACACCCCGCATATCTTTCACACGAATCAAAATCAGCGCCAGTGCAGACGGGAGAGTTGGCTGAACGGCTGCGCATCATCGCCCAACAGCCGGTTTCGAATCTGCTCTTCACGACCGAGATCGAGCCGTTACTGGACGCGACTTGCGTGGCGTTTATGAGAGACAGCTTGAGCTTGCTGACAGACGCCCGAGGCGAAATTGCAAGCCATATAGTCAATGCCCAACATTTCACCGCGTCCCAGCGCAACGTATTGCGCAGCTTGTTTCGCGGCGCCATCGAGTGCGGGCTTTTAGAACCAACCGCCATGGGATGGTTGGTGATCGAATCAGATAAAGCAGACGCCGCTGAGGCTTCCGCGCAAGACATCTGGAATTGTTTGCTCGCGGATTACCCGGATTATTTCGACGCAGCCAAAGCAGTCGGTCGCGTTGGTTTGCAGATGCTGGATGCCTGCAGCGGCCAGCCCGTAGCAGACTTGGCAATACAAACCGGGCTTTCCAACAAAACGATCATGGAATATAACCTGGGCCGCTCAGGTATCAAGCTCATCGGTGATGAGCTTGTGAATTTGCTGGTGGATGCTATTCAAAGAGTGCCCGCAGGCGAACGTTTGAGTATTGTCGACATGGGCGGAGAGCTGCTTCTTACCGAACGGCTTTGTACAGCGCTGAATTTTGCAGTTTGCGATTATCGATTGGTGCTGGACAACAATTCGGCGATAGATGATGCGGAGCGGCTTCAGACACGCTTCCCTGAAGTTGAACTTGATATTGAATGTGCGGCCGACTTTGAAAGCAGTGCGAGTCCTGCCCGCAGCGCCAACCATGCAAGTATCTCATCACGCCCAGCGCGAGCCTTGGCGGATCTGGTGATACTCACACTCGGCACTTGCACCGCGCAAAATAGGGATCGTATATTTGCCGATGCCCGCCGCCGACTTACACCGCATGGCGCGCTTATAGTCCTCGGACGTAATCCTTCAAGCTGGTCAGCATTTGTTGCTTCGGCGAACCATGATGCTGATATGGATGCAGCGGGTTTAGATTTCCGCGCAGGCATCAACACGGCAGACATCGCTGTAGATGCCGCAACCGCATCATTGATCGCTGGCAGACATGGCCTTGATAATATTAGTGTCCACGCGCTGTCAGGCACCGAAGGGATCGGGCCATACCTTTTGCTCGCAACGGCTGCAAATATAGTGCCGGACACTGAATTGACAGGTAGCGCAGTGCAGGCCGTACCGCTGCAACAAACAGTGGTGGTGGTCACGGATGCTGGCTCGACTTTCAATCAGATAGTCACGCATCAGCTCAGCAATTTGGGCTTTTCAGTGGCAACAACCCACGCCAGCACCGTGTCCGAGTTAAAGTTATTTTTTGCTGCTGCCGCGTCTGAAGCCGCGTCTGGCACATTGCACGCTATCGTGCATTTAGCCGGTTTGGCCTTCTCAAACGCGGAGAGGAAAGAGGACCTGGAGGGTAATAGCAATAACAATGACGATGATGAAGGTGAACGGGAAAGCGAAGGTATGCTTGCCAATATTTCCCGCCGCGCCATGCTCACGTCAGCCATTACGGAAGCGCTGGAGATTGCCCACGCCACAACGACTCTCTGGGTGGCGGTGCAAGGCGGTTCCATGGGCATAGCTGCAGCAGAATCGATGTTGAACAGCGCCCCATCAGAAAACCCGAATGCAGCGGGCATCAACGACACAGCGCTATGGGGATGGGTGCGTACGCTCATGAATGAGACCGCATCGCCAATCATAAAATTAGTCGATCTGGGGCGCCCGGATACAGGCGCAAATCCGCGTGCGATCCAGTCATTTTGTCGCGAAATATGCTGGCCCACGGATGAGTCTGAAATCGTGTTTGATGCATCGGGCGCGCGTTTTGTATCCCGCTTGGTTGCGCTACCTGCGCCCAGCACCAGTACCAGCTTAACGATTGATCCCGCTGACCACGCGGCACCTGCTTTTTGCTTGGGCTTCGTCCATCCCGGACAACTCAAGAGCCTGCAGTGGGAGCGCCGCGAACTGCGCGTTTTGGGCCCGAATGATGTCGAGGTGGACATTCGTGCAACGGGACTTAATTTCCGCGATGTAATGTACGCGCTCGGCATCCTGACGGACGCAGCGATGGAGAATGGATTCGCCGGCGCAACCTTGGGTCTGGAATTTGCCGGCGTGGTGACGAGCGTGGGTGCAGAGGTAGCGCAATTTGCGCCGGGTGACTGCGTACTTGGTTTTGGCTCGGCCTGCTTGGGTAATCGCGTGGTTACGGACGCGCGCGGGATTGCATTATTGCCTGCGGGTGCGTCATTTGAAGCGGGCGCCACGATCCCGAGCACATTTTTTACTGCTTACTATGCGTTCGTTAAACTGGCGCGTTTGAGCAAAGGCGAGAAGGTGCTGATTCATGGCGCTGCTGGTGGGGTCGGCCTTGCGGCTGTTCAGGTCGCGCATGCACTTGGCGCAGAGGTTTATGCGACCGTGGGCTCGTCCGAAAAGCGTGAGGTGCTGCGGCTGATTGGGGTCAAGCACATCTATGATTCCCGAAGCCTGGCGTTTGCGGATGAAATTCTGCGCGACACCGATAACGTCGGCGTTGATGTGGTGTTGAATTCATTGGCTGGGGAAGCGGTCAACCGCAACTTCCGTGTGTTAAAGCCGTTTGGGCGCTTCATTGAGCTGGGCAAGCGTGATTTTTTTGAAAACACCAAAATTGGGCTGCGCCCATTCCGCAATAACATCAGCTATTTCGGGGTCGATGCGGATCAGTTGATGCGTGAACATCCCGCACTGACTGCTTCGCTTTTTTCAGAAATCATGGCGCTGTTTGCAAACGGCACGTTAAACCCGCTTCCCTATCGGGCGTTCGAGGCAAACCATGTAGTTGATGCGTTTCGATATATGCAACAAGCGAAGCAAATCGGCAAAATTGTAGTGACCTACCCTAACCCGATTTTTGGTATCGTCGATTACACTTTGACCAAGCAACCCTCACTTGCACTAACCGCCAACGCGAGTTATTTAGTAACCGGTGGTTTAAGCGGATTTGGCCTGAAAACGGCCGAGTGGCTAGCTCGAAAAGGCGCGAGATCTCTGGTGCTGATCAATCGTAGCGGCATCGCAACCGATGAGGCACGACAAGGCGTTGAGCTTATCCGCAGCCTGGGTGCGACGGTGACAACCTTTGTCTGTGATGTTTCAAACCGCACGGCGGTCAATGCCATGTTGATGCAGGTGGCCACGTCACTACCGCCGTTAAAAGGGATCGTGCATGCGGCGATGGTGATCGATGACGGCCTGATTCGCACGACAACGCAAAGCCAGATGCAGCGGGTATTGGCACCCAAAATACTGGGGGCGCTAAACCTGCATGCGCTGACGCTCTCACACGGCATAGAGCTGGATATGTTTGTGCTCTATTCGTCCGCGACCACCCTGTTTGGCAATCCGGGCCAGGGTAGCTACATTGCCGCGAACTCATGGCTTGAAGCGCTGGCGGCATCGCGTCGCGCCGCTGGATTAAATGCCACGGCAGTCCGTTGGGGCGCGATTGCAGATGCAGGGTTTTTGGCGCGAAACACCGGTATTCGCGACGCGCTGCAAAACCGCATGGGCGGCCACGCGTTGACTTGCGAGGTCGCACTGAATGCGCTTGAGCAACTGTTATTAAACGATCAATCCGGTATAGGCGTACTGGAATTTGAATGGCGTGCGCTCAGCAAATTCTTGCCAACAGCATCCAGCCCAAAATTCGCTGCACTCGCTAAGTCAGCTTCGGATACGTCGCTCAACGATACCCATGAGCTCGATTTGCGGAGGATGGTGACTGAGCTTTCTCACGAGGAATTGATGTCGCTCTTTACCTCGATTGTGCAAGCGGAGGTTGCTGAAATTCTGCGCATCGCTACCGAGAAGATTGATCCCAAGCGCTCCATGTTTGAGATGGGCCTTGACTCGCTGATGGGGGTCGAGCTAGCCACGGCGCTAGAGGCGCGCTTTGGCGTGCGCTTACCGGTGATGGTGCTTGCCGAGAGCCCAACGATTACCAAACTGGCTGCGCGTTTGATCACACAGCTTCACGGTGAGAGCAACCCTGCGGCCATTGCAGATACGGTATTGCTTTCCCAAGCGCACGCAGTGGCGGCGCAGCACGGTGCAGAAATATCAGCTGAATTTTTAGCGGAATTCGCGCATGAGCAAGCGAATGACGCAATTGGAAAACAGCAGCGTATGATTGTTTAATGAGCATAAAAATTTCTCGCGGTCTGACCAGCCCGCTAAAAAACAAAATTATTCAGCAGGCGCTTGACAGACGGCTGCGCAGTATTGCACCCGACGGTGCAAGAACGACCGTGCAGCCTGCCAGCAGCGCGCCGCAGGATGAGATACCAGAGCGGTTTTATCGGTTTCATCTCCATCCGGGTTATCAGCAGATTCGCATGATGAACGACATGGCGGCAGCACAAGGCGTGTCCAATCCATTCTTCAAATTGCATGAGGGCATCGCGGGCGCCACCACGATGATTGGCGGCAAGCCGTATATCAACTTTTCAAGCTATAACTATGTCGGGCTCTCAGGTGATCCTGAGGTTGCCACAGCCGCCAAGGTGGCAATTGATCAATACGGCACATCGGTATCGGCCAGTCGGCCGGTTTCGGGCGAGCGGCCCATTCATCGGCAATTGGAAGAAGCTATTGCCCAGGTTTACGATGCCGACGATGCGATCGTATTCGTCAGCGGTCATGCCACAAACGTCACCTCAATTGGCTACCTGTTCGGCAAAAACGATCTGATCGTGCATGATGCTTTCATTCATAACAGTGCAATGCAGGGGATCCAGCTGTCGGGCGCAAAGCGACTCTCATTTCCGCACAACGACTGGCAGGCGCTCGATGAGATTCTGACCGCACAGCGTCGCCACTTTGAGCGTGTTTTGATTGTCATTGAAGGCATTTACAGCATGGATGGAGACTACCCGGACTTGCCCCATTTCATCAAGATCAAACATAAACACCATGCGCTATTGATGGTCGATGAAGCACATTCGCTCGGTGTGATGGGTAAAAACGGCATGGGTATTCACGAACATTTTGGCGTGGCGGGCCGCGATGTTGATATCTGGATGGGGACGTTGAGCAAATCTCTGGCGGGATGCGGTGGCTATATCGCGGGCGAAACGGCACTCATTGAAAACCTGAAGTTTCTGGCGCCCGGTTTTTTGTACAGCGTGGGGATGCCGCCGCCGGTTGCGGCCGCCTCATTGGCTGCCCTGCAGATACTTAAACGCGAACCGCAACGGGTGGCAACATTGGTTGAGCGCGGGCAACAATTTCTGACTAGCGCCAAAGCGGCAGGTATCAATACGGGCACCAGCTCCGGGCTGGCGGTCGTTCCTGCTATTTTAGGCAGCTCGCTAAAAGCGGCACGGGTATCGAATGGATTGTTCGCGCGCGGCTTTAATGTGCAGCCCATTCTGTATCCCGCCGTTCCTGAAAACTCAGCGCGACTGCGTTTTTTTATATCCAGCGACCATACGCCGAGCCAGATTGCTCAGACCATTTCAGCACTGGTTGATGAAATAGCGCGAGCCTGATGCTGGCCTTGATATTAGGCACACAAGCCTGCCACCCTGATGCGTTTTTCAATGCGCTGATCATCAATTTTTTCAGGAAATTATCTTCGTGCTGAACATCATCAAAAGTTTGGCCAGTGGCAGCAAAGCGCCGCATCAAACAACACCATTCCCGAAGATGCGAAACGTGGTGCTCGACATCATGGATGAGGGCCGCCGCAAAAACACGATCCATCTGCCATTTGATGCTGATGCCACCGCCATGTTAATCGAGCTTGAGCGCATTAACGCCGGTAGAGCTTCACGTATTACGTTGACTTCCTACATTGCCAAAGCGCTCGCTGACACGGTCGCAGAAGACCCGCGCATGCAGGCGTACCGCAAGGGTAATGAGCTGGTGATATTCAGGGATGTTGATGTATCGGTCATGATCGAGCGTAAAGTCGAAGGAACGCGAATGCCTGTTCCGTATATTGTCCGCGCCGTAAACGATCAAGGGCTTACCGTGCTGGACGCGACACTGCTGGCCGCACGCACCATGCCGCTGTATACCGATAACGGCCCACTCTCCAAACTGGAAGCGACGTTCTTCGCATTGCCAAGAGTTATCCGCAAAATAGTTTGGTTCTTCATCCGCCGCGACCCGCATCTATTTCGTCAAGTGGCCGGAACAGTGGGCCTGACGTCGCTGCCCTCACAACTCCCGCTACGGGCCATCGGCATGCCTATAACGCCGATGACGCTAACATTGCTGGTGGGCGCAATATCGCCGAGACTGCAGTTGCGCGACGGCCAGATCGTTGAGAAAAAAATTATCCAGATGAACCTCTCCGCCGATCATGACATTATCGACGGCGCGCAAATGATGCGTTTTATAGAACGCTTAAAAAAACGGCTGCATGACGGCACAATGTCGGTATAGCCAAAAAGCTGTCAGTCGGCAAAGTCCGTAAAATAAAATCTTGCAGCCGCCGTCGATGAACGGCTTCGGGTTAATGATCCGCTTATTCACAAGACCGCTGTACAGCGACATTGAAGTAAAAACCCAACAAAAAAAGCCTTGTGCTTTCGCACAAGACCTTATGTATTTTGGCTCCCCGACCTGGATTCGAACCAGGGACCTGCGGATTAACAGACGCAGATATTTTAAAATATAATTTTATTAATCAGTTACTTACAATGCTTGCCGCGTTTCATTTTCAATATCACACAAGGGCATCAAATTTGATTAGCGATTGGCTACGGCACAAATACGGCACAATAGATTTTATGCATCTCGCCATTGCTGAAAGCAGTGCGACTTCGCCTCTTAGTGTTGGTAAAGACCTACACCCCCAGACAAATCTTTAGATTCCGCAGAACCGCTTTTAGCGTCGCGGCAGGGACTGCCCCAAGGGGCTTTGCCCTTCGCGCCATCCAGTCGATCGTCTGCAACTGAAACGTGAGCACGACGCCGCTAGCCCCGCAGTTAGGAGGTAACAACACCTCAGCAGGATTGGCTTGCTCGACACGCCCCTGGTGAGTGGTGATCGGACAAACCATAACAAGTTTGCTTGCTTCGTTGTAGGGTTTAACCGAGACGACCAACCACGGACGTGCACCTTGTTGTTCGTGGCCCTTCGCATCCAGCTCCGGTTTGAAGGAAATGATGTCGCCCGCAGACGGCGCACTCATCGGATTTCCTTGCCCCGCTGTCTACCTGTTGCAACCAGACCGTGTTGCGCTTGACTCGCCTTCACGCCAGCAAAGAAGCTCTTTGGATCAGGTTCGTCGTCGACCGCAACGACGACTAGGCGCTTGCCGTCGATCGCGATCTCGACCTTTGACCCCTCCCCTAACCGCATTTGCTTTGCAAAGGCAGCCGGGAGACGAACCGCCAAACTTGAGCCCCACTTGGAAATTGACTGAATTGACATCACAAATACCCTCCATATGTATATATAAAGACTATACAGGGGTGGGGGATAAATGCAAGTGTTGCGCCTAGCTTCGATGTCTGCTTCCGGGAAATCGGTATGTCGGCTTTGGGTCAAAAAACAACCTCGTTGTAGAATCCACGAAACCGGCCAGAAGCGGCTGTACGCACCTGTTGTTTGATTGCAGCTTTCGAGTAGGGTGAATCAATTGAAAAACAGTACAATTCGGCCAATACCGGCGGTTCCCAACAGCACTCTGATTTGATACTGACACCCAGACAATAAAATGCAAAACGAGCCAACTCCGCTACTCAATCAGAAATATCCATGCGAGGTGATTCGCGCCGCTGTTCAGATGGAGCGCGGTCGAACATTGGGGGCGATCAATAGATGAGAGCGTTAGCACTGTTGATTGTGGCGCTGTTACTAACGGCATGCATGAGCTTCGAAGAGTTGGGTAATGGTTATGGACCAGATTCCAAGCCGAAAATAGTTGATCCAGAGCGCTTCAAAGTTGATCCCTCAAAGTATCCAAAGTTTCGGCTCGCGGAAGAGTTTGATCCGCCTAGCCCTGCTGATGACTGGGACCCGAAATACCAGTGGAAACACATCATGGTGTCTATTTTGCCGAGCGATATTTGGATCGTTCGGCATGATGTTGCTGACCGCTACATTGTGATGTCCGAGTCCTATAATCGACGCCAGTGCGCCAGAGAACAGAAATTCGCGGAATGCTATTTATACGGCGTCTTCCTGACTAAGCAGGGCCAGGTTTCAGGGGGCTGGAAACTTTTGAGGAACCCGGACCGAGTCGTTGCATTTTGGGAGCGCGAACGGTCCCTCGTTCCAACTTCGTGGGGCAACAAGGGATGGGAGCAGTTGCATTTCATTGAGTCGAACCGGCCAAAAGCGGCTGTACGCACCGGTTGTCTGATTGCTTGGCCGTTAACACGATCAAGAACATTGCGCAGGATCTGATTGTTGATTTGGAGCGCACTGTTCGTTATGAAACTCCAGTCATCATGGGAATAGACGAAGTGAATCTGGCCGGCGATTATCGTTGTGTGACCACGAATCTGGCCACGAACAATGTCTTTGAAACGCTTGAGTTCCGCACCCAAGATCACATGATGCCGTTCTTTGAAAAACTGCGAGACCGCGAAAAAGTTGAGTAGGTCTGTACTGATATGTGGAGACCTTTCAAGCGATCATTCAGTCCATATCTGCGCAAATGCGCGACTGGTCATTGATAAATTTCATGTCGTTAAGATGGCATCTGAGGCATTAGATGATGAACGTAAGAAATACCAAGCAACGCTTTCGAAAAATGAACGGGTACTTATCAAAAAATCTATTCGGTGGTTGACCTTAAAAAGACCATCGAATTTGAATGCAGCAGAAAAGGAAGCTCTGGAAGTGGTGCGAAAGAGCATTCCAGAGTTAGCACTGGCATACGATTTCAAGGAAGCATTTTTCAGAATTTATGATGACCCAACAAAAGAATCGGCGATGCGTGCCTTCGAGGCATGGGAAAACTCGTTACCTGATAAGGAATTGGATAAATTTCATTCTTTAGCAAAAACGGTTCATAACCATTATGACGACATTTTTGCGTACTGGGATTTACCAAGTCAAATCACGAATGCTTACACCGAATGCCTTAACGGCCTAATCAAGATGGCAAATCGAATTGGTCGTGGTTACAGTTACGAGATTATCCGTGCGAAAACACTGTACGCGAAACAGGCTAGGAAAGTTGGTAGCGGAGTTCGCCTTCTTCCAAGTTCAGAATCTCAAATTTCAGCCAAGACTACATCTGAAACCATTGAATACGGACCACATATTCCAACCTTGATCGGTTTGGCTGAGGATGGCGATTTTGATTAAAAAGCACATTTCAAGTCTCAGTTTTCATATTGCTAAAAGATATAATAAAGCTACACACCTTTGGTTTTTGCTTAAAAAACAGAAGTGATTCCAACATCCGGAGGCATCAACTGTTTTCTAGAACTCGGTCTCGGTGCTGCTTGCAGCTGATACTGGTGCAGTCTCAATCCATTTTTCAAGTAAGGTCAGCACTGTGAACACCCAAAAAATCATCGGTAATCGTATATTTCTAACTTTGGCTTTATGCAGTCTATTGCTCGCATGCGGTGGCGGCGGTGTGCCTGGTCCAACACCAACACCAACACCAACACCTGGAGCGCTAACGTATTTCTATTTTAGTTCTGGTCACAAGGCGCTTAATGTCTTGACAACACCACAGGCGAAGTCTGCCTTGGCAAAATATTCGGATGTGATTGCTGGAATAGATGTCGGCGGCGATACCTCTTCGCCTGATTTTTTAAGCAGCGTGCAGAAAATGCGTACTCAGGGTTGGCGCTTGCACGTGTATTTGGAGGGCCCAGGCGGGCCAACCGGTAATAGCTGGGCGCCAGATGAATGTGTGCGCGTACAAAATGCCGCCAAAATCTATGTCGCAAAATCGATCCCTGTCGGCGATCACTGCCAAGACGACAATGCCGATTGGATGAAGGAATGGAATCAAACGGGCTTTTTTAAACAATTGCAACAACAATTGAGTGATCTACAGCCCTTGGGCGTGGTATCGGTGGAAGTAGATAATTTATATCGCGCCGGATATGGTAACGGGGCTACGCCATTATCCGATTTTATTGTCCGCTTCAATAGCGGTAAGGCTGCCAACAATCCGATAAAGCTATTGCTGAAAAACATAGGCTCCCCCTCTGAACTGGATACAATTCTCGCTGCCAGTCCACGCACAGCAATTGCGGACTATATGATTTTGGAAGAGGATTTGAAAAATCAGTGGTGCGCTTTGCGAAGCACAGGCAAGAAATATGGCATTGTCGCAGGCTTTAGCTGGAATACTTTTGACTATCACTCCGAGGTTGATAGCAACGGTAAAGATCTTGTTTTATCCGGCCCGGCTCAAAGCGAACGCCAAAGCTTTGCATGTCCGCCTTAGCGGCAACATGTCGTGTCATAATCAATGTCATTGAGATAGCGGTAAAAACCAATCCCATATCATGAGCGTTGCGCAGGCGGTTTAGTCCAACGAGGTTTATTTGTCGCGGGAGAAGTCAGTGGCTCTATTTGCTTTGCCAGCGCGACAGATAAACGCTAATCGTTAGAACGAAATGAATCAAAAGCGCAGCGCACTCATACTCTTGTTGCTGATTTCTCTTTTGTTGCCTATTGTCGAAATGCTAAGCACCGGCAAAATTGAAATACTTGGAAAGTTTGCGGCACTGCATGGCGGTCTCAGCGCGCTTGCTATCTATTGGTGGTACTACTTGGACAAACAACAATTAGGGTTTCGCAGCGGCGTATTTCAAAACATTGGCATGCTCGCTCTTTCCTTTGTTGCGCTGCCCGTCTACTTCATTCGGTCCCGCGGCTGGAAGATCGGTAGTATTTGGATTCTCAAATCAATTGGCTTTCTTGTCGTCATGAGCATTTTGTCTATTCTTGGCGAGTTCACAGCACGTGAAATTGCGTTCTAACACATCGGTCAAAATCGCTCCCTTCGGTCGCTGGACGGCGCAAAAGCGCGCCGCCTTTTACCTTGATCGTTAAACCCCACATGCATAAGCTGTCGCATCAAGTTGCTGGAGAGTGGGTGCCCCATTGGTACGCGCCGATGTTTTCAATTGTCGCGAAAGGCAACGCAAGCCCGAAAATCGTGGCAAGCGTTCCTGGCGGTGATGCGATCACATTTGAGCGGCTGGTTGCTTGCATGCAGCCACCCTATTTCTTGCTTTACGTGCTTCACACGCCGAGAGGCGAAGCAGACCCGGGCCGATACCAAAGTCCGCCAGTTTCGATCGAACAACTTCGTGGATTTTTGAAAAGGTTTGGCGGTTTTCTGGCCTCAGATGCTCGGTTCGATATTTGGGCGCACTCTGCCGCTGATGGGGCCACGGTTGTATGGGACCGTCACAACCTGCTTTTCGCCTACGGCCTCATCGAGAAATTTTCGTCGGAGCTCAGGGCCATTGGCTTCTTGAATGGAGTGGTAGACGTATCCTTTTCTCACCAGCACCACTACAGGCAAGAGTTCGATGAACAAGCATCTGCTGTGCTTAACGCATTCGAGTGGTCTTACTCACAATTGAGGGCGGAGGATGAGCAATGACGTTGGGGTTTAACAGGTTTGTCGAATGGACCCACAACGGCGGCCACCGTGGTCGTCATTCTTTACAACTGAGTGCGCCGTTGTGGCCCATTCACGGCCGACGTTAAAGCGCATCAATGACGTTCGGCGATCTTCCCCTCCACGATGCTGTGCTGTCGGCTATCCACATTAGTTGGGAAGCGGATCGCTGTGACCTAAGAGTTCAGCCGGTTGGAACACGTTCACACGTGCTGGTATTCGAGGGTTTCACTGCATTGGAGTTTCCGAAACAGGACCCTTGGGGACCATCATCCTCAATCAACGTGGTTCGCGAATCTCAGCGAGGGTGCTTCGAGATCGAATTGCAATCTGGCGACGTTCTGAGAGTTCAGGCGCCGCACTGGAGCTACAGCGAGGAGGCATCGAAGTGACGCGCTTTAACATGCCAATCGACTCGGACCCACAACAGCAGGAGGCGGCTCCGCCGCGAGTGTTGATCGCCCGGTCATCTCTACGTTAAACCGCCGCTATCGGGAAATTCGTAGGACCGCTTTGGGTCAAAACAACGCTCCTGTACACTTGCAGAAATCGGCCAATAGCCGCGCT
>ENA-OFCD01000786-OFCD01000786.1-metagenomes-genome-assembly--contig:-NODE-786-length-18767-cov-4.525331_pt1 | contig 18767 bp, 17 predicted proteins | sample MGYA00153392_OFCD01 | MGnify analysis MGYA00153392
TCTCGCCCTCGGGAATAAAGGCAGGGTCGTGGGCGGGCGAGTAGTCGGCATTGATCCCCACCGTGCCGCCGTTATATTGACCCCACAGGTGGCTCCGGCGGACCATGCTCATCGCGCCGTTCTCCGCCGTGGCATCTTCCAATGCGACCCAGGCGCTGACTAGGTCGGCAGGCTGGATGACCGGCCAGTAGGGGTGGTCCTGGTGCCAGATCGTCGGCCCGCCGATGTGGGCGGGCTTGAGCTGCATCTGGTCGTGCCAGACGCGCACTGTGTCCGTCCCCATAAGCTGGGCGGCCATGGGGACGATGGCGCTGTTGTAGAGGTGCTGGCGGAAGGCTGGCTCGGCCTCCCACATGTTCACGACCTGGGTGACGACGGAGTCCGCTCCGCCGCCGATGTTGCGCATCGCTTCGGGCGACGCCAGCCGCAAGATCGCCCGGCGTATCACCACGCTGATGCCGTCGCACAGCCCGGCCACGAACAGCGCCGCCAGCGACAGCGGCAGCGAGCGCGACAGCCCGAACACCACCATCGACACCCCGAACCCGGCGAGCTGACCGAATTCGGCGATCTGGTCGGCGTGGGTGAATACGGCAAGCATCGAGACACCGTCGATGTCGAACAGCACCGGCTGCAGTTGGTCGAGGTTATCGACGAGCTCGGTCGCGCTCGGCACGATCACCAGGCCCACTGCGAGCGACTCGAGCACGTCGACAGTCGTCGCGCGCCCGGACTGGGCGAGCACGATGGTGCGTTCGAGCTCGGTCGGATCACGCACGGCGTGAGCTTTTCATGCTTCGACCCTAACCGGCACCCCACGGCGCGCGCGCCGGTCACCGTCGCAGGCACGTGAGACGATGCCAGGATGGCCCTCAACTTCACCGCGATCGACTTCGAGACCGCCAATTCCTCCTCCGCCTCCGCGTGTTCGGTCGGGCTGGTGAAGGTGCACGACGGCGTCGTCGTCGACCGGGTGGCGTGGTTCATCCGCCCACCCGCGGGGTTCGATCAGTTCACCGAGCGGAACACCCGCATCCACGGCATCAGGGCGCCGGATGTCGCGGACGCGAAGTTCTGGAGGGAACAGCTTGCCGACCTGGTGGCATTCGCCGACAATGACTTCCTCGTCGCCCATAACGCCGGATTCGACATGGGCGTGATCTCCGCAGCGTGCCGGGCGAGCCTCGTGGACATCCCCGACTTCCGCTACCTGTGCAGCCTGCAGGTGGCTCGCAAGACCTACAACCTCGACTCCTACCGACTGCCCGTCGCTGCGATGGCGGCCGGATTCGAGGACTTCGCCCACCACGACGCGCTCGCCGACTCGGAGGCCTGCGCCGCGATCATGGTGCACGCCGCGAACCGGCACGGTGCAGAATCCATCGAAGAACTCGCACGCATCACCGGTTCGCGTCTCGGAGCGATCGGACCGCTGTCGCTCGAGCCTAGTTCTGCGGGAACCCGAGGTTGATTCCGCCGTGGCTCGGATCGAGCCAGCGGCTGGTGATCGCCTTCTCGCGGGTGAAGAACTGGAAGCCTTGGATGCCGTAGGCCTTCGAGTCACCGAACGACGAGTCCTTGAAACCACCGAACGAGTAGTACGCGACCGGAACGGGGATCGGCACGTTGATGCCGATCATGCCAACCTCGATCTCGTTCTGGAAGCGGCGAGCCGCTCCCCCGTCGTTGGTGAAGATCGCGGTGCCGTTGCCGTACTGGCTGGCGTTGATGAGAGCCACGCCCTCGTCGTAGCTCTTCACCCGCACGATCGAGAGCACCGGTCCGAAGATCTCGTCGGTGTAGACGCGGGAGGTGGTTGACACATTGTCGATCAGGGACGGGCCGAGCCAGAACCCGTTCGGGTCCCCATCCACCTCGATGCCGCGGCCGTCGACGACCACGGTCGCGCCGTCCTCGGTCGCAATGTCGAGATAGGAGGCAACCTTGTCGCGGTGCACCTCGGTGACCAGCGGTCCCATGTCGCAGGAGCGTCGGCCGTCGCCGACCACAAGGGTGGACATTCGCGCCGTGATCTTCTCGATCAACTCGTCGGCCACCGGCTCGACGGCAACCAGCACCGAGATCGCCATGCAACGCTCGCCGGCCGAGCCGAAGCCGGCATTGATCGCGGCATCCGCGGTGAGGTCGAGGTCGGCATCCGGCAGCACGAGCATATGATTCTTGGCGCCGCCGAGGGCCTGCACGCGCTTGCCGTGGTGGGCCGCGGTCTCATAGATGTACTTGGCGATCGGAGTGGACCCGACGAAGGAGATCGACTTGACGTCCGGGTGCTCGAGCAGGCCGTCGACCGCGACCTTGTCGCCGTGCAGCACGGTGAACACGCCGTTCGGCAGTCCGGCTTCGGTAAATAGGGCGGCGAGCCAGTTGGCTGACGAGGGGTCTTTCTCCGAGGGCTTCAGCACAACAGTATTGCCCGCTGCGATCGCGATCGGGAAGAACCACATCGGCACCATTGCCGGGAAGTTGAACGGGCTGATAATGCCGACGACTCCGAGCGGACCGCGGGTGGAATACACATCGACTCCGGTCGAGACGTTCTCACTGAACTCACCCTTGATGATGTGCGGGAATCCGGTGGCAAGTTCCACGACCTCGAGGCCACGGGTGATCTCGCCGAGGGCGTCGGAGATGACTTTGCCGTGCTCAGAGGTGAGGATCTCCGCGAGGTCGCCCTTGCGCTCGTTGAGTAACTCACGGAAACGGAAGATGATCTGCTGGCGCTTGGTGACAGAGGTGTCACGCCAGGCCGGAAATGCCTTCTTGGCGGATGCGACGGCCTCGTCGATCTCGGCCGTGTCGGCGAGAGCAACGTTCTTGGTCGCAACTCCGAGGGCGGGATCAAAGACCGGGGACGTGCGGCCAGAGGTGCTGACTCGCTCGGCACCATTGATCCAGTGCGGCACAACGGGGAGATGCGACATGGTTTCTACTTTCTACGCAGTGTTGGGTTTTCTGCCCTGCACGAGATCATCTCATCCCTCGCAGGCCTCTTGCGGATCCGCTCAGACAGTGCATCGCGGCACCGTTACGACCCACTGTCGCTGGCCACTGCCACACTGGCTTCATGGATCCGCTTCTCGCCCTCATCATCGGCCTCCTCCTGGGAGTGCTTCTCGGCGCCGTGATCGGACTTCTGCTCGCACGGGCCCGGCACAGTAACTCGACTCCGGCAGTCGATCCTGCCCTGATCGCCTCCCAGCACGAACTCGCACTCGGTGCGGTGCGCGCGGAGGAGGCGAGGGCTAAGTCCCTGCTCGGCTCTGAGCTGGCCGCCATCCAGGCCACCGCTGTCGCCCTCAAGGAACAGGTCGCCGCGCAGCAGGAGCAGTATCGCGAACTGGTGGACCGGCAGCGTCGCGAGCAGGCCGCCGAGTCCGACCGCCAGCAGCGCGAGAGCAAGGTGCTTCAGGCACTCACGCCGGTGCAGGAATCCCTCCGGTCGATGCAACTGAAGGTGACCGAGTTGGAGACCCAGCGCAGCCTGCAGCACGGCCAGCTGACCCAGCAGCTGCGCAACGCCACCGAGTCCGAGGAGCGCCTGCGCAGCACCGCGGAGTCCCTCGCCTCTGCCCTCCGCAACAACGCAACCCGAGGGGTATGGGGCGAGACCCAGTTGCGAAATGTAGTGCAGGCCGCCGGCCTCATCGAGAGGGTCGACTTCGACGTGCAGTCGAGCATCGCCTCGGATGCCGGGGCGGGCCGGCCCGACATGGTCATCCACCTGCCCGGGGGCAAGAACATCGCCGTGGATGCGAAGGTGCCGTTCACCGCATACCTCGAGGCGAGCCAGATCGCCGTCACCGCGACCGGTGAGGAGGGGGCGCGCCGCGAGGCCTTCATCAAGCAGCATGTGCGGGCGGTGCGGGCCCACATCGACACCCTCGGCAGCAAGGCCTACTGGGCCGGGCTCGAAGCCTCCCCCGAACTTGTGATCGCGTTCATCCCGAGCGAATCACTCGTGGCATCCGCAATGGAGGCCGATCCCGGCATCATGGACTACGCCTTCTCGAAGCGCGTCGCCCTCTCCTCGCCCGTGACTCTCTGGTCGGTGCTCAAGACCGTCGCCTTCAGCTGGCAGCAGGATGTCGTCACGCAGGAGGCCAAGATGCTATTTGACACCAGCCGCGAACTTTACAGCCGCTTGGCCACTCTCGCCGGCCACATCGAGAAGCTCGGACGATCCATCGAGAGCACGGTGAAGAACTACAACGGATTCGTCGGTTCGCTCGAACGCCAGGTGCTGCCCTCGGCGCGCAAGTTGAATGTACTGGACGAGTCGAAGGTGCTGGGAACCCCTGCCGAGATCGAGGAACTCCCCCGCGATCTCACCGCATTCGAGCTGGTCGCAGAGCTCGAGGTCACGGCCGGCCCGGATGCGGAGCACCTCCGCGCAGACCAGTAGGCTCGTGACAAACCTGCGCCAGACAGGTCGGTCACGCCCGTCCGGCTCTGCCCGATCGCTCTCGCGGCGTGGCACCAGGCGGCGTACGACAGACTGGGATTCTCACCCGTGACGACAGGACCCCATGATCACTCTCACCCAGGATGCCGGCGGCTTCATTCGCATGAGCAGGCACTTTCCGATCACCTCGCTCATCACCATTTTCTATACCGACGGGGCGTCAGAGGTCTTTTCGGGAAAGCAGTTGAACGCGATCTACGACGAGGCCCGCGCCGTCTTTCGCACGCAGAACCACCTGGATGAGAAGGGCTTCTCGCGCGCTCCGGCGAAAACCGTCCAACCCTCAAGCGATATCGCGTTTGTGGCTGTTCATGCCGGGATGGCAGCACAGTAGAACACGGGCACCGTGGCGCAGGAGTGTCTGCTTTCCACCGGAACCAGTAAGTGAAGGCGTTACAGCCACTTTTCCGCGAGATGGTCGGCGACGACGCGACGGATCGTGCCAGAGCGACCGCGCAACACGATGCTCTCGGTGCGGATGATCGGACCCTTCTTGCGCACTCCGCCCACCAGCTGCCCGTCGGTGACTCCGGTGGCAACGAAGTAGGTGTTGTCGCTCGTGACGAGGTCATCGATCTCGAGGATTCGCTCGAGATCGTGCCCGGCATCGATCGCTTTTTGGCGCTCTTCGTCGTTCTGCGGGGCGAGTTTCGCCTGGATGAATCCGCCGAGCCCCTTGAGCGCACATGCGGTGATGATTCCCTCCGGGGTGCCCCCGCGGCCCACGCACATGTCGATTCGGGCGTCGTAGCGCGCGGCGTTGATGCCGCCGGCCACATCCCCGTCGAGCAGAAGGCGCGTACCGGCTCCCGCCTCGCGGATGTCCTCGATGAGCTGCATGTGGCGAGGACGGTCGAGCACGGCCACGACGAGATCCGAAACATCCTTGTTCATCGCCTTCGCGAGGGCGCGGATGTTTTCGCCGATCGGCTTGCGGAGATCGACGACTCCGTGGCCCTCGTGACCGGTCACGATCTTGTCCATGTAGAAGACAGCGGAGGGGTCGTACATACTGCCGCGGTCCGCGACGGCAATCATCGAGAGGGCGTTCTGGCGACCGGCTGCCGTGAGAGAGGTGCCGTCGATCGGATCGACCGCGATGTCACAGGCCTGCCCCTGCCCCGTGCCCACGTGCTCGCCGTTGTAGAGCATCGGCGCGTGATCCTTTTCGCCCTCGCCGATGACGACCAGCCCGTCGAAGTCGACGGTACCGAGGAACTTGCGCATGGCATCCACCGCAGCGCCGTCGGCGGCGTTCTTGTCGCCGCGCCCGATGAACGGAACGGCTCGGATGGCGGCGGCCTCGGTTGCCCGAACCAACTCCATTCCAAGGTTGCGATCGGGATGCTGGAAGGTGGATCCGGTATCAGTGTTCACCTGACAAGGCTACCCAGCACCGACGACTGACTGGCTCGCAGTATCTCGAAAGATCGCCGCTTCTTTAGTTCAATAGACTCGACAGCACATCGCGCACCGAAGGAGATTTCCATGCCCATTGCGACCCCCGAGCAGTACGCCGCCATGCTCGACACGGCGAAGACCAAGAGTTTTGCCTACCCGGCCTTCAACGTGTCTTCATCGCAGACGATCAATGCCGTGCTGCAGGGACTCACCGAAGCGCGTTCTGACGGGATCATCCAGGTGACCACCGGTGGCGCCGACTACTTCGCCGGCCACACGGTGAAGAATCGTGCCTCCGGCGCGCTCGCGTTCGCGGCCTTCATCCACGAAGCGGCGAAAAACTACCCGATCACCGTTGCGCTGCACACCGACCACTGCCCGAAGGATGCCCTTGCCGGTTTTGTGCTGCCGCTGATCGAAGCATCCGAGGCCGAGGTGAAAGCCGGTCGCAACCCGATCTTCCAGTCGCACATGTGGGACGGCTCGGCCGTGCCGCTCGACGAGAACCTCGCCCTTGCGAAGGAATTACTACCCCGTATGCGTGCAATCCACGCGATCCTCGAGGTGGAGATCGGCGTCGTCGGCGGCGAAGAGGATGGCGTGAGCCACGACATCAACGAGCATCTCTACACGACGATCGATGATGCCATCGCGACCGTGGAGGCGCTCGGTCTCGGGGAAAATGGCCGCTATATGGCTGCCCTCACCTTCGGCAACGTGCACGGCGTCTACAAGCCGGGCAACGTGAAGCTGCGTCCAGAGCTGCTTGGCGAGATCCAGGCCGGCCTCCAGGCGAAGTACGGCACCGGAGCGAAGCCCCTCGACCTCGTTTTCCACGGCGGATCGGGTTCGAGCGACGAGGAGATCTCGACGGCCGTGACGAACGGCGTCGTGAAGATGAACGTCGATACCGACACCCAATACGCCTTCAGCCGCTCGATCGCCGACACGGTGCTCAAGAACTATGACGGCTTCCTCAAGGTGGATGGCGAGGTCGGCAACAAGAAGATCTATGACCCGCGCGCCTGGGGCAAGATCGCCGAGACCGCGATGGCCGCTCGCGTTATCCAGGCAACCCAGCAGCTCGGATCGGCTGGTCACTCAGGCGTTTAGCGCCGCACCGCCCGGCCCGTTTTCGTGAGCAATGACGAAACGTCGAGGGTGCTAGTGCCGCGCCCCGTTGAGGTGGGCGGTAAACATGGGGTCCGACTGAAGCAGGATCACCACAAACACCAGCGCCACGGTGGTCGCGGCAACTCCCCCGACTATTGGCACCCAGAATGCGACGCGGCCCCGGCGCAGCATCCAGGTGGTCGCGAGCACGGTGACGACGAACAGCGCGAGGGTGACGATGTTGAGTACGTTTCCGAGGGTCGTCGTGAGCGCGGTTGGCGTGTAAGCACCGATCCCCTGAGCAACGAAAAACTGCGTGACAATGGTCGCGAGCGTGTCGCGCGACACCAGTTGCGCGATCACGTTGACGCTGGCGTAGCCGAGGAATACGGCCGTGAGGACCAGGTCCCAGCGGCGAGTTCGACGCGGGGTAGCGGGGCGCACCGGTGCATTCGCGCTGACCCTGGTCGCGGCATCCGGAGGCCGATGACCGCTTCCGCCACCTGTCAGGGGTCGGGCTGTCGGGGGTCGGGCTGGCGGGGGCACCAGCAGCGCAGACACCGGGGGAAGCGAATCCGCGATGATCTTCGCCTGCTCCTGCGGGGTGGCGTATTCGCCGTACTGCGGCCGCGGGCGTCGTTCCCCGTATTGCGGCAGCTCCGGCTCGTCGTCTTTCGAGCGGTCGGTCACGGCCGCTGCCAGTCGAGTTGGCGGATGCGACCCCCGAGCCCGCGAACGTCCTCCCGGCCGTTCGCGTCCTTGCGCAGCTCCTTCGGGAGAGAGAACATAAGGTCCTCCTCCGCCGTCACGACCTGGCTCACATCGTTGTAGCCGGCATCGGCGAGATCGTCGAGCACCTCCTGCACGAGCACTTCGGGAACGGATGCTCCGGAGGTGACGCCGACGGTAGCGACACCGTCCAGCCAGTCCTGCTGGATCTCGCTCGCGTAATCGACGCGGTAGGCGGCCTTCGCGCCGTTCTCGAGGGCGACATCCACCAGACGGACGGTGTTCGAGCTGTTCGCGGAACCAACCACGATCACGAGCTCCGCTGATTCGGCGACCTTCTTGATGGCGACCTGGCGGTTCTGGGTGGCGTAGCAGATGTCGTCGCTCGGCGGATTGTGCAGGTGCGGGAAGCGCTCGCGGAGCAAGCGAACCGTCTCCATCGTCTCGTCGACACTCAGGGTGGTCTGTGAGAGCCAGACCAGATTTTCCGTGTCCGCGACCTCGAGCGTCGCGACATCCGCCGGGCTGTTCACGAGGGTGGTGCGCTCCGGGGCGTGCCCCATGGTGCCCTCGACCTCTTCGTGACCGGCGTGCCCGATCAGCAGGATGTGGAAGTCGTCGCGCGCAAACCGCACTGCTTCCCGATGCACCTTGGTGACGAGCGGGCAGGTGGCATCGATGGCCTCGAGCTTGCGCTCGGCTGCCGCCGCGACAACCGCCGGCGAGACGCCGTGCGCGGAAAACACGATGTGGGCGCCCTCCGGTACTTCTCCGACCTCGTCGACGAAGATGGCGCCCTTCTTCTCGAGGGTGGAGACGACGTGGATGTTGTGCACGATCTGTTTGCGCACGTACACCGGCGAGCCGTAGTGCTCAAGTGCCTTTTCCACCGCGATGACCGCTCGGTCCACTCCTGCACAGTAGCCTCTCGGGGCCGCGAGCAGCACACGCTTCGCGCCAGGGACGGGGTTGTCCCGTAGCCTGTTACGTACCGCGGGAACCCGCGGAATTCCGAGGCTGGCCGCCGCGCCGTTGGTTATTGTGCTCACCCAAGGATTCTACGTGGAGAGGCAGAAGGGCAGCTGATGACAATCGAAACCGCGCCCTCGACTGTCGATGCACCCTGGCCCGTCGCGCTGCTCTCGGCGAAGATCAAGGGCTGGATCGATCGCCTCGGGGCGGTCTGGGTGGAGGGCGAGATCACCCAATGGGGTCTCTCGGGTGGCAATGTCTACGGCAAGCTCAAAGACCTGGACGCCGATGTGACCGTCGGGTTCACCGTCTGGTCGTCGGTGAAGGCCAAACTACCCGACGATCTCAAGCAGGGTGACCGGGTCGTCGCCCTCGTGAAGCCAAACTACTGGGTCAAGGGCGGCTCCCTCACGATGCAGGTCTTCGAGATGCGCCATGTGGGCCTCGGCGACCTGCTCGAGCGACTCGAGCGACTCCGTCAGGCCCTGCGTGCCGAGGGCCTCTTCGACCTCGACCGCAAGACGCCGTTGCCGTTTCTGCCCGGCTGCATCGGACTCATCACCGGCAAGGATTCGGATGCCGAGAAAGACGTGCTGCGCAACGCCCAATTGCGCTGGCCCGCCGTCGAGTTCCGCGTGGTTCACACCGCCGTGCAGGGCGACCGCGCCAGTGGTGAGGTGACCGCGGCTCTTCGCACACTGGACGCCGACCCCGACGTCGATGTGATTATCGTGGCGCGCGGCGGCGGCGACTTCCAGAATCTGCTGGTTTTCAGCGACGAGACACTCGTGCGTACCGCTGCCGCCTGTGTCACCCCGATCGTGAGCGCGATCGGGCACGAAGCCGACCGACCGCTGCTCGATGACGTCGCCGACCTCCGGGCATCCACCCCCACGGATGCGGCGAAGCGCGTCGTTCCGGATGTCGCGGACGAACTTGCCCGCGTGCAGCAGGCCCGCGCCCGCATCGGCAACCGAATGACTGCCCAGGTGCGCACCGAGATCGATCGGCTCGAACAGCTGAGGTCCCGCCCGGTGCTCACCGCATCCGCCTGGATCGTCGACTCGCGAGCCGAGGAGCTTGGTCGCTATGTGAGCCGCAGCGCAGAGCTGATCGAGCGGCTAATCGACCGCTCGCAGACGAGCGTGCTCGACCTGCGTTCGCAGCTGCGCGCGCTCTCTCCCCAGCGCACCCTTGATCGCGGGTATGCCATCGCCCAGCTGCCCGGCGGTGCCGTGCTGAGGAGTTCGGCGGATGCCGTTCCCGGCACTCCCCTCCTCCTCACCCTCGCGGACGGCTCGGCTTCCGCGACGGTCACCGCCCCACCGGATGCCGACACCGGGGCCGGGTAGAATCACGAACGTGGCATCAACCCCTCCCACCCCCGCAGCGTCATCCGGCGGCAGCTCGACCGCTGGCGTAGCCGAACTGTCGTACGAGCAGTCGCGGGATGAGCTCATCAGGGTCGTGAACGAGCTCGAGCAGGGGTCGTCCACGCTCGAGCAGTCCCTCGCGCTGTGGGAGCGCGGCGAAGCCCTTGCTCGGCGCTGCGAGGAATGGCTTATCGGCGCGAAGGCGCGCCTCGATGCGGCCCGGTCTGCTGCGGCACCCCGCTCAGACGCCCTCCCTGACAGTGCGTCCTGAGCCCACCCTGTGGAAGCGCCCTGTGAAAACGATTAGCGAAACCGTGGAATTCTAAGATCATGGCAGCCTCACCGAACCGTCCGCCCCGCGTCGTCGCGGAGCTCGGCCGCCCCGAGACGCCGGACGAGACCGCCGCCCGCAAGGCGGAGAATTCCCGCAAACACCGGGCAAACCAGACACTGCGCAATCTCGTGCTCGCCCTTCTCGCCTCGCTGGCCGTGGTGCTGGTGCTCGTGCTCGTGGTGGTGCGCCCGGATGGCGCGCCGCGGCAGGCGGTGGACTACCGTGCTGATGCAGCGAACTCGCAACAGCAAGCCGGCCAGACGCTCGCCGCCCCTCCGCTTCCCACCGGCTGGAGCGCGAACGACGACGGCCTGTCAACGGGCTCGGATTCCGTCATGGCCTGGAGCGTTGGCTTCATTACTCCCTCCACCCAATACATCGGGCTCGTACAGGGTATCGACGCGAACCCCACCTGGGTCGCGAACGAACTCAAAAACACGCGAGCGACCGGCACGACATCGATCGGGGGCCACGACTGGAGTGTGCACGATCGTCGCACCGACCAGGACCCGGGTAACTATGCCTACGCCCTCAGCACGGTTATCGGTTCCAGCAGCATCGTGCTGCACGGCACGGCATCCCGCACCGAATTCGAGGCCCTCGCCACGGCGATCGCCACCCAACTAGACAGGCGCACCGAATGAACGCGACGGCAGAACTGCCCGGTGAGCGTGCCCTCGCCGCGCGCACTCCTGCACACGCCTGGGCTGAGCTGCAGCAGGGCAACCTGAGGTTCGTTTCTGGAGAGCCGGGGCATCCGCGGCAGGACGTCGAGCGGCGAGAGCAACTGCTGGAAAAACAGATGCCGCAGGCCGCGCTCTTCGGCTGCAGCGACTCCCGGCTCGCGGCCGAGATCATCTTCGACCTCGGCCTCGGGGACCTCTTCGTCGTGCGCAACGCTGGGCAAGTCATCTCTGATTCAGTGATCGGTTCCCTCGAATACGCCGTCGCCGTGCTGGAGGTGCCGCTGATAGTCGTGCTCGGACACGACGAATGCGGAGCCGTGAGAGCCGCCATCGACTCCCAGTCACCGGATGCCGTGCCCCTGCCCCCGCACATCCACCAACTGATCCAAAAGATCATTCCGGCGGTCAAGCGAACCACTGCCGCTTCCGCGGCCGACGGCGCTGACGCTGTGGTACCCGACTCGACAGAGGTGGGACGCGAACACCTCCGCGACACTGTCGCCGAGCTCCTCGAAACCTCCGAATTGATCAGCGACGCGATCGCCGCCGGTACGCTGGCTATCGTTGGAGCGAATTATCGACTGCTCGAGGGCAGGGCCGTTCCCGACATCATTGTCGGCACCGTTTAGGGCCACACCGTCCGAATCCACCTCAACTGCAAGGGACGCACACCGCCGTGACTGAATCCGACTATCGCATCGAGCACGACACGATGGGCGAAGTCCGCGTGCCGGTATCGGCCCTCTATGGAGCCCAGACGCAGCGCGCCGTCGAGAACTTCCCCATCTCCGGAAGTGGCCTCGAGTCGGCCCAGATCGTGGCACTCGCTCGCATCAAGCGGGCCGCCGCGATGGTCAACCTCGAGCTCGGTATTCTCGAGCAATCGGTATCGCAGGCGGTGGTGCTGGCTGCCGACGAGCTGATTGCCGGTCGTCACCACAACCAGTTCCCGGTCGATACCTACCAGACGGGCAGCGGCACCTCGTCGAACATGAACATCAACGAGGTCATCGCGACCCTCGCCACACAGTTTGCGGGCACTCCGGTGCACCCGAATGACCATGTCAACGCCTCGCAGTCCTCGAACGACGTCTTCCCCACCTCCGTGCACCTCGCCGTGACCGGAGCACTCCTCGGCGACCTCGTTCCCGCCCTCGACCACCTCGCCACTGCCCTCGAGGCGAAGGCCGAGCTGTGGAAGACGGTGGTCAAGTCGGGACGCACCCACTTGATGGACGCCACCCCGGTGACCCTCGGCCAGGAGTTCGCGGGCTACGCGGCCCAGGTGCGCTACGGCATCGATAGGGTGCGCTCCACCATCGTGCGCGTCGCGGAGGTGCCACTCGGCGGCACTGCCGTCGGCACCGGGATCAACACTCCGGCCGGCTTCTCACAGAAAGTCATCGCGCTGCTGGCCTCGGACTCCGGACTGCCGCTCACCGAGGCGCGAGACCACTTCGAGGCCCAGGGCGCGCGGGATGGCCTGGTCGAGGCATCCGGAGCACTCCGGGTGATCGCCGTAAGCCTCACCAAGATCTGCAACGACCTGCGCTGGATGGGATCCGGACCGAACACCGGCCTCGGCGAACTGAACATTCCCGACCTCCAGCCCGGTTCGTCGATCATGCCTGGCAAGGTCAACCCGGTGATTCCGGAGGCCGTGCTGATGGTGGCTGCTCGCGTGATCGGCAACGATGCCACGATCGCCTGGGCGGGGGCATCCGGATCTTTCGAACTCAATGTGGCGATTCCCGTGATGGGTACCGCGCTGCTCGAGTCGATCCGCCTTCTCGCCAACTCGAGTGTCGCGCTTGCGGACAAGACCGTTGACGGCCTCACAGCCAATGTGGAGCACGCGCGGGACCTCGCCGAGTCGTCGCCCTCGATCGTCACTCCGCTCAACCGCGTGATCGGCTACGAGTCCGCGGCGAAGGTGGCGAAGAATGCGGTTGCCAAGTCGATCACGGTGCGCGAATCGGTGATCGATCTCGGTTTCGTCGAGCGAGGCGAGGTTACCCTCGAACTTCTCGACAGCGCTCTCGATGTGCTCTCGATGACCCGCCCACCCGCCCGCTCCTAAGTGGGATCAGCCTGTGAGATCGGCGTTCCCTCGAGGGTGAGCACCGCCCGCTGTGCGACAGCGGCGCCCAGTGCGATGGGGATGAGCACCGACGAGGCCTTGTCGCCGGCCGCTTTTGGATTACACGGAGCGGCGAGGGCTTTCGTATCGAGGGGCTCCCCTGCGGGACGACCGTAATAGACGGCGATGACGATGGTGGTACCCGACTCGACGACGAGCACCTGCTGCGGAGTGCAGCGACTGTCGGCGCGCACCTGAACGACGATATCCGCGGTATCGAGCGCGGACAGCCCGATCGTGGGATCCGCGCCGAGATAGCCGTCGGTCCTGCTGGCGTGCGGGCGGGCATAGTCCGCGAGGCTGAACAGGTAACCGGGGCTCCGGTGCTTCGCACTGACCGCCTGGAATCTCAAGGTCGGCTCTCGCACCAGGCCGGCCGGTGCGGTGTTCACCGGCACGAAGACACGGTTGACAACCGAGGGATCCGGGCTTCCCCAGATCACTCTCACGGGATCGGTGATGACGCGAACCCCAGCATGGGCGGTCGGGTCAAAGAGCCCGCTCACCATGGACAGCCCTCCCACCGCGAGCCCTACCAGCGCGATGCCCGCCACGAGACGATGGATCCCGACGATCACTGCTCCCGGTTCGCCTCCGGTCGACTCTCGGTGACTCCAGCCGGTAAGCATGCGCCACTGGGAGCGCGGGGCCAGGAATCCCCAGAACGTGAGAATGGTGAGCCCGCCGAGCACGATGACGAGGGGTAGGTTCACTCTTAGAGCCTAAGCTGCCTACCCCGCGTCATTACGACCACCCAGGTCAAATTTTGCACTTCTCCCGGGCGGTTCGATCCACTAAGCCACTTCGTTCGATTCGAGCATCTCGGTGACGAGGGCGGCGATCGCTGAGCGCTCAGACCGGGTCAAAGTGATGTGCCCGAAGAGTGAATGTCCCTTCAGCGTCTCGATCACCGACGCGACCCCGTCATGTCGGCCGACCCGGAGGTTATCGCGCTGGGCCACATCGTGGGTGAGCACGACCCGCGAGTTCTGGCCGATCCGGCTGAGAACGGTGAGCAACACATTCCGTTCAAGCGACTGCGCCTCATCCACGATCACGAACGCATCGTGAAGAGAGCGCCCACGGATGTGCGTGAGCGGCAGCACCTCGAGCATCCCGCGCTCCACGACCTCATCGAGCACGTTCTGCGAGACGACGGACCCGAGCGTGTCGAAGACGGCCTGAGCCCAGGGGTTCATCTTCTCCGAGGCATCCCCGGGCAGGAAGCCGAGTTCCTGGCCGCCCACGGCGTACAGCGGACGGAACACCATGATTTTCTTGTGCTGCTGCTTCTCGAGCACCGCCTCGAGGCCGGCGCAGAGCGCAAGGGCCGACTTGCCGGTTCCAGCCCGACCGCCGAGCGAGACGATTCCGATCTCCGGGTCGAGCAACATATCGATGGCGAGGCGCTGTTCGGCTGATCGTCCGTGCAATCCGAAAATGTCACGATCGCCGCGCACGAGTCGCATCTCTCCGCGCGCAGTGACACGACCCAGTGCAGAACCACGATCCGAATGGATGACCAGACCGGTGTTGATCGGAGTGTCACCGATCTGGCGGGTGGTGAGCTTCTCCGTGTCGTAGAGCTTCGCCATCTGCTCGGAGCCCAGCGTGACATCCTCCATCCCGGTCCAGCCGGAATCGACCGCCAGTTCCGCGCGATACTCCTCCGCAGCGAGACCGATTGAGGCGGCCTTTACCCTGAGCGGGAGATCTTTCGAGACGACCGTCACATTCAGTCCGTCATTCGAAAGGTTGAGAGCGACGGCCAGAATGCGTGAGTCGTTGTCGTTGAGCTGAAGGCCGGACGGCAATACCGACATGTTCGAGTGATTGAGTTCGACCCGCAAAGAGCCACCATCGCCCACAGTGATGGGAAAGTCGAGCCGTTCGTGCTTCACCCGCAACTCGTCGAGGTTGCGCAGCGCCTGACGCGCGAAATATCCGATCTCCGGATCGTTTCTTTTACCCTCAAGCTCCGAGATCACCACCACCGGAAGAACGACCGCGTGTTCAGAGAAGCGGAAGATCGCCTTCGGATCGGACAACAGCACCGAAGTGTCGAGCACATAGGTGCGCTCGGCTTGCTTGGCGTTGGCGTCTGTCGCCCCATTATTCTGGGAACGGCGTGCGGGGCTGATCTTGTCGAAAGCGGCCACGTGAGCTCCATCCCCGGATGCATTCAGCATCCGGAACTAGTCCTCGTGACGGCCACCACACGTTTCGAGACGAACTTGCGTGGCCGTCTCGATCAGGCGCCATACCTGATACCTCGTACGCTACGTCGGCCGCCCTCCCGGGGATAACCGACACGCCCGGCGAGGCATTACGCGAAGATTAACGTTTGAAGAACCGACGGCGCACCTCAGACAGTGATAGCCGAGGCGTAACTCGTGAATGCCCCGCGCAGCATGTCGAAGGACTCCTCATCGGTGGAAACGTGCGGGCTCAGCCGCACGGCGCGGCCGCGAACGGAGACCGAGACTCCGTGGTTGAACAGGGATGCCGTGAGCATCGTGAGCTGGTCGGGGGCCGGTTCCAGCACGACGATCCCCGCGCGCTCGTTCTCGGCTCGTGACGATGTGACCGGCACCGCGTACTCGTCGGCGAGGTCGATCACGCGGGAGACCTTTTCTGCCAGCCGTGCGCTGATCGCCGGCACTCCCACGGCAGCGATCTCCTCGAGCGCCGCGGCGAACCGGGCCTGGTCGATCGGGCTCGGAGGGCTGATGCTGTACGCCGCGGCACCGCCCGCCGGCGGCTGTACCCCGTCAAGAGGCGCGCCGTCCGTTTCAGTTGAACTGAAGCCGCTGAACACCGGGGTGAGGCGCTCGAGTGCCCGATCACTCAGGGCGAGGAATCCGGTTCCCCAGCCCGCTCGCACCCACGACTGCCCGCCGCTGGCGATGACATCCGCCACTTCGAAGGGCGCGTCGACGATCCCGAAGCCCTGCATCGCGTCGACGATGAGCAAGCGATCGCCGATCACCTGCCGAATACCTTCGATGTCGGCGAGATAGCCGGTACGGAAGTCGACGAGGCTCACCGCTACCGCGACGATACTCGACGTGAGCTGGTCGCGGATCACCCCGGGTGTCACCGGTCCATCGGCAGTATCGAGCCAGCGAGGCGCAAGCACAGACAAAGAGTCTGCGGCGCGCGTCGCGGCGAAGGGAAGGGCCGGGAATTCCGCGGCCGACAGGAGCACTCCCCCGGTGATGCCGAACATCGCGTGCATGAGCCCGGAGGTCGTGTTCGGTTGGAAAACGATCTGGTCGGCTCGGAAACCGGTAAGAGCGCCGACCGCGTCGCGCACCCGGGCATCCTGCTCGTCAAGGCTAGAGAGGCTGCCGAACCGCGCCCGTCGCAGAAGCTCGACCTGGGCCTGTTGTTCTTCGATCACGGCACGACCAAAGGGTCCGACCGAAGCAAAGTTCACGTAGCCGGGCTCCTCGGAGAACCCGGAGGCGAAATCGTCGATTGTCGTCATCTCTCACCAACCGTAGCGGTTGCGGATAAACCCGCGGTGCGCGGTCTCAGCTTCCGAAACGGCGCTGGCGTCGGGCATAGTCGCGCAGGGCGCGCAGGAAGTCGACTTCTCGTAAGTCAGGTCCGAGTGCTTCCACGAAGTAGAACTCGCTGTGGGCGCTCTGCCACAGCATGAAATCGCTCAGGCGCTGCTCCCCCGAAGTTCGGATCACAAGGTCAGGGTCGGGCTGGCCGCCGGTGTAGAGGTGGTCGCCGATCAACTCAGGGGTGAGGATCTCTGCGAGGGCATCAAGTGTTCCCCCTTCGTCTTCGTGCTTCGTGACGATGCTGCGCATGGCGTCCGCAATCTCCCGGCGCCCGCCATAGCCGACCGCGAGGTTGATGTGCATCCCGGTGTTCGAGGAGGTGCGCTTCTCCGCGGACCTCAGCGCCTCGATGAGAGAGGAGGGCAAGCCGTCATCCGAGCCCACGTGCTGCACGCGCCAGTCGCGAAAGTGCGACAGGTCTTCGGCCAAATCGGCGATGATCTGCAGCAACTCGTCGAGTTCCTCCGTTGTGCGCCCGGAGAGATTGTCGGTGGACAGCAGGTAGAGGGTTGCAGTGGCGATCCCGAGATCATCGCACCAGATCAGGAACTCGCGGAACTTCGCCGCGCCAGCCCGGTGCCCATGGGCGGGCGTCTCGAGCAGTCGCTGCCTCGCCCAACGCCGATTACCGTCCAGGATCATCGCGATGTGTTTCGGCAGTTCCTGGGTGGACAAAAAGCGGCGAATACGGTTCTGATAGAGCCCGTAGAGGATGCCTCGTCCGAAGGGAACTTCCCGCTGTGCCACATCATTACGCTAGTACACGAGCCGCCATGTGCTCCCAGAAGCGGCCGTCGAGGCGGCACTAAACTCGCCTTCATGGCCACCGAACCGGATCACAATGCGCCCAACACGACGGATGACGGACCCGACCTGCCGAATATCCCACTGCTGGATGACGCGCTCGAGATCCGGTCGAAGCTGACGCGCGAGGAACTGCTGGCTGGCAAGCCGTCCTGGCGCGGCTGGATCCACGCGGCGACCTTCCCCGTGGCGATCGCGCTGGGGATCGTACTCATCACGCTCGCCGAGGGTGTGCCCGCGAAGGTGTCGAGCGCCGTGTTCGTACTGTCGTCGCTGCTGCTCTTCGGCGTCTCTGCGCTGTATCACCGTGTCAACTGGAGCGACCGAACAAAGCGCCTACTCAAGCGGATGGATCACGCCAACATCTTCCTGCTGATCGCCGGCTCGTACACCCCCATCACCGTGCTCGCTCTTCCCCACGACAAGTCGGTGCTGTTGCTGTGGTTGGTGTGGATCGGCGCCGGTCTCGGAATCGGCTTCCGGGTGTTCTGGATCGGTGCACCCCGTTGGCTCTACGTACCCCTGTACCTGTTGCTCGGGTACGCGTCGCTCGTCTTTATCGTCGACTTCTTCCAGGCCAACGCCGTGATGATGACGCTCATCCTGGTCGGTGGGGTCTTCTACACGATCGGGGCGGTCATCTACGGTTTCAAACGCCCGAATCCGGTGCCGGGTGTATTCGGCTTCCACGAGATCTTCCACGCCCTCACTCTTCTCGCCTTCCTCTGCCACTGGACCGCGATCTTCCTGGTCGCAACCAACCCCCCGGTCTTCTAGCGCTCCGCTCGCGCGGGGGGAGATTCCGGACGAGTGTGTTCACGTCACGTTCGGCGACACGACAGTCCGAAAACCGTCAGCCGCCATCGACTTGGTAGTTGTTGCGACTTGCAACGCCGAAAAGTCGCAACAACTACCAAGTGGATGTGCGCAGGCGCGGGAGTGACCCCATCGGCGTGCACAACCGGGGGAACAACATCCGGGACTGGATCAGTCCGTGCGCGGCTTCTCCGCCGCGGCATCCCGCTCCGCGGGCTCTCGTTCCGCGGCATCCCGCTCCGCGGGCTCTCGTTCCGCGGCATCCCGCTCCGCCTCGAGCTGTTCACGGATCTCCCCGCGGTAGCGCACGCGGCGCACGCGGCGCACCATGTCGATGCACA
>ENA-OFCD01000788-OFCD01000788.1-metagenomes-genome-assembly--contig:-NODE-788-length-18758-cov-7.256911_pt1 | contig 18758 bp, 14 predicted proteins | sample MGYA00153392_OFCD01 | MGnify analysis MGYA00153392
CATAAAAAAACGACAAGACAGGGCACCCCTACACAATTAACCTGTAGGGGTGCCCTTTATGGGTACCCTGGATCTTGGCTGAGTAATAGTGATTTCCTGCTGGTGCAAGATGTAAATCTACGAATTGAGATCTTTAGGTACTACTGTAACCAAGCGATTTTTGCCATCTCGTAAGATCCGCACTTGGAGCTGTTCGGCGACGTGACTATTTTCCATCACATCCTGCAATTGACTCGCATCGCGAATTACCTCACCATTGACTTCGAGAATCGCGTCACCACGGCGCATTCCCGCGATCGATGCGGCTGTATTCGGCAACACGCGCACTACCAATACCCCATTCACTTCAGGGATTTGGAACATGGCATTGGGGTCGTTATTATTTTCCGTGGCGATTGCTGGTGTCAGTGTCACCATTTGGACACCGAGATAGGGATGAGAGACTTTTTCGCCCCGTGCTAATTGAGTAGAAATTGTTTTCGCTTTATTAATCGGGATCGCGAACCCAATTCCCACCGCATCGGCACGAATCGCTGTATTGATGCCGATCGCTTGTCCCTGAGCATTGAGCAGTGGCCCCCCTGAATTACCAGGATTGATCGCGGCATCAGTTTGAATGAAATCAAGGCGTTTATCGGTCATGCCGACGGTTGCACTAGCACGTTTGAGCGTACTGACAATCCCTAGTGTTACGGTATTATCCAGCCCAAACGGATTGCCCACAGCGATCGCCCAGTCACCAACTTTGACACGATCTGAGTCGCCTAATTGAGCGACGGGGAGATCTTTCGCGCCGCTGACTTTGACAACTGCCAAATCGGTCACAGGATCGACACCGCTAACTTTACCTTCAAAAATCCGCCCATCCTTGAGCGTTACTGTTACCTTATCAGCTCGATCGACAACGTGAGCATTAGTCAAAATAACTCCATCTCGATCGATAATAAAGCCCGAACCCTGACCGCGCAATAGTTGCTGTTGAGGTAATCCGGTCATTGCTTCATCGCCAAAAAACGGGTCGATCCGCCGTGTAATCGTCCGTTCGGTATCAATTCGGACAACTGCTGCGCCGACTAGCTCGACAGCTTTACTTACAAAGCTAATCCCACTATTATCGGTAGTAGCAACTGCACCGATCGGCACCGCTGCTAGGATTGGTGATGAAAAAAAGGTAGCAATTACTATAGCGATCGCCGCGATCGAACAACCCAGTTTTGACAGTTTCATATTTCAGTCAGCGATTGTAATAACTCTTATTCCTTATTGTGGCAATTATTCATCACAAAAAGGGGGTGAAACAATGTTTCACCCCCTTTTTTAAAGATATTACAACTAAATTAACCGCGACCACTCGGTGCGTTATTTCTCGTTGGCGGTACTTCAGGTGGAATTGGTGCTGTCAGGATTGGACTTGGCTTACAGGGACAACCGATTCCCCCACCAGCAATTACCAGAAACTGATTGAAGTCGTTACCTTTACCAGAAATGCCATCATTCCAGCCAATTTTCACGCCTTGAGTGCCCAACGCAGTAGCATCGTTATCAAATTTGGCTAACTGTGCGCCACCATTTTTGTCTGGGACAGAGTATACAGTGGTTGTGCCTTTACCTTTAGTAGTTGACTCTAGGTAGAGTGTGTAGGGAGTCCCCGACTTGAAGGTATATTCGGCAAAAGGCTTCCTGACTGCTTTGCCAGCAGTACCAACGTGGTTTTTGCCCGGTCTATCTTGAGCGCGAGCCTCACTGATTAAGGGTACTTTCTCGCCAGTTGCGAGATTGAGGACTCCAAAGGTAGATTGAGCGGCATTATTAGAGCCAAGAAATTGAAATTCAATAATGGTATCCCGATCGAATTGAACGGTTTGATTATTGAATTGTTCCGCAGCACTGGCGGACTGGACTAGGCTACCAAAGGCTGTTGTAGCGATCGCGCCACAGCCAATTAGTAGCTTCCGAACTGTAGATATTTGGGTCATGGTTGTAGCCTAACTTTTTATAGTCGATTGTCGATCGTGGCAATTGCCACAAGTGATGATGTCGAGGTCGCAAAACGGAGATCGATCGCCGTTTTGCGTGAATTTTTACTTTGGCTTGCGAGTTAGATGGTGTTTACCACAGTGTGTTGTCAACTTGACGACCTGCATTACTGCTCATGACGGATTCGATAAACTGTTGCGCTTCGGCTTTAGCCGCAGCAAGTTCTGCTGATGTCGATGCTTCTGCTGCTCTTGCTGCTACCAATTCTGGACGCTCGGTAGGAGTATTACTGACATCCGCATTGGGACAGCCACAGCTTGCGAGATCGGCAACTGCTTCTCGACCATAACGGACGGGACTAGTATTGGCAGCCACAGGTTGTGCTGTCTGTGCTTGAGCGAGATTGGCGACCGCTGTATTATAATTGCTCTGCGCCAGACTAATTCTGGAGGAGAGCGAACCAGCCCGACCAGTAATTGAGGAGTTGTAGCCCCCAGTTGAACCGCCAGGTGAGAACGAGCCACTTGGAGAAGTCGTTACGCCTGCGCCACCAGAGTTACTCTGATTAGTAGTTTGAGCGATGAGGAAAGCACCTTGAGGCTGCATGTTTTGGTTGGTAAATTGTGCCGCTGCGCTAGCAGACTCAACGAATCCAGCCAATGATGCTGTAACAACTGCGCTACAGCCAACGATCGCTTTGTGATATTTAGATATATTTTGCATTGATATCCAACCTAGTTTGATGGTTAATGATTGATAATCGAAACGATTGTGTACGAGCGACATTTGCCATCGATTAACAAATATCGATCGACTTTTAGAAGTTAAAAGCTACACTGGCACCCAATACAAATCTGGCTCCGTCTCCAGCTCCAGTAATGTCCCGAAAAGCCGGAGTGATCACCAGTGGGAAATTGTCAAATGGTGCGACCGATACGCCTGCGGCTAGATCCTGTCCTGTCCATTCAACGATCGCGCTGACTGGTCTAGCCACCCGCACACCAACTGAACCGAACACATTTAATCCGCCACGATCGATGCTAGCATTGCGATCGAATGGTAAAAATACGCCACTACCAACGCCAGCCGTCAGTGCAACCCGACTGAATACATCGTTGATATCTTCACGCGTGCGGACAATCTTGGTACCGACTAGATAGTAAGAGTTGTTGGGGTAGTCAGAAGGCCCATTACCATTTCTACCGCCACCAAACTGAATTTTCGCAAATTGGTTCCAACCAATGGCAACCGCAGCATCCTCGCCGATCCGCTTGTGCAGCTTCGCACTAAATGCACCACTCCCAAATCCAGCACTAGAGCCAAAACTGTTGAGACTATACGATACTTCTGCACCGACTGAGTTGACAGCATCGCCCAATCCAATCCCGATTCCCGCTTCACCATCAGAGGTTTGGCTAAATCTAGTGCGACTTTGATAATCTATCGAAAAGAATACGAGGTTATTATCCGCACCAAACCCAACGGGGTTGAAAATCGAAAAGCTGGGCGAGATTTTTGGTCGATAAGTGTTAAGCTTGTTTCCTGCTGGAGTCTGATTATTTTGGATATTGTTTAGTTGATTCTGGATATCCTGGCTATCCGAATTTGCCGGAGCCGTAGGGGTTGTCGCTGGAGCACTCGGCGGAGCGATTGGGGTGGGGGGTGGTGGTGGCACTTGGGCTAGGATGTCTCTGGCAACCAATGGTGTCGCTGAGAACACTTGGGAATCGGCACTCGATAATCTGCCCAAACTAGCTGCGTTACCACCAGTTGTAGTAATTGGACTGGGTTTGATGTCAGGGCTAGCTTGACTTGCTGATGCTCCAAAGAGTGGCATCAAACAGCAGCCAACGTACCACATTAATCTCTTCATGATTGAAATTTCCCGAATATTTAATGAGCTGTTGTGTAATTTTTTGTCCTTAGCTGTAACTAGCAAGTCTATTTGAGTGACAAGCGGTAACGATTGCTTGGCTTCATTCAGATTATTGGCGATCTGAAGCCGTAATGGATCTCATTTAGGAGAAGTGTGCTCGTCCGCTAGGGGGTATGCTCGTGTAAATCGATGTAGTGTGTTTGGCAGAAGTATCAGCTATGGTGCTGAGTTAAATTCAACCACAAGTGCACTTTTTGTATTCTCATGAATGTTAACATGGCTCTGCTGAAGACAGTCAGCCATATTACGCAATCGAGACTACTGGAAGTATAGTTTTGATGTTTGTCGATCGGTGAAGACGATCGTCAATCGACCGATCTTCAATTGAAATGGCATAAATTACTCGATCGAGATCGAGCAATCTGTAGCTAGCTCAGTTGAGACGATCTACAGTCTAGAAGCTAATATTTAAAAATCATCCAGACGATAGATTTTATCGATCGTGCAATCCGAACACTCAAAATACTTACTCATAGAGCAGGCGATCGACCACTTCAGCAAAAATATTTGTAACAGATGTATTCATTTTACAAAGCTAACTTTACTCCCGATCGAATATCTATGGATATCTTCAATTGTACCCATTAAATCATCAGAAACATCTAAAGGTAAGCGATCGGCAAATGGTCATCCACAGCACACTACACATATATAAATAAAGATGAGCTTCATATTTTTATTGTTCCCATTCGATCGCCGAGATTAACACCATGGCAAGAAAATATCTATATTTTATATACACAAAAATAAAAATAGCCGCTTTTAGCGATCGGTCGTCAGGGGCTAATATGAGATAATTAGATCCAAGAGCCGATTTTTATCGAGAAAGGCTACGCCACCGAAACATTTACTACACAATGCCCACAGCGATCGCGACCTCGAATATTAATGCCTTTCCACTCACTGCGGTGGTAGGACAAGAAGCAATTAAATTAGCACTACTACTCGCGGCTGTCGATCCAACTTTGGGGGGTGTCGCGATCGCCGGCGGGCGAGGTACTGCCAAATCCGTGATGGCGCGGGCGATTCACTCACTATTGCCACCGATCGAAATTACCATCGGTGGGGTGAGCAATTGCGATCCCAATACTCCAAGTGAGTGGGACGACAAGTTATTAGAGTTGCAAGGGTCAGATCCCAATTTAGAATTACCGACAAAGATTATTGCGGCTCCATTTATCCAGATTCCCTTGGGCGTGACTGAAGATCGCCTGTTGGGTTCGGTCGATTTGGATAAATCAGTCCAAGCAGGAGCCTCAGTATTTCAGCCAGGACTACTGGCTCAAGCTCATCGAGGCGTATTGTACATCGATGAAATCAATCTCCTCGACGACCAAATTTCCAATCTCCTCCTCGGCGTACTCACCGATGGTCGAAATCAGATCGAACGGGAAGGGATTAGCTTTCAACATCCCTGTAAACCGTTGCTGATTGCCACCTACAATCCCGATGAAGGTGCCTTGAGAGAACATTTGCTCGATCGGATCGCTATCTCACTATCGGCTGATGGAGTGATGGAAATCGACCAACGGGTGCAAGCTGTCGGACAAGCAATCTCGTACTCCCGATCGCCGCAAGCTTTTCTCGAACAGTACGCCGAAGAAACCGACAACATCAAGACTCAAATCCTGCTGGCGCGGGAATGGCTAAAAGATGTCCAGATCGCTCAAGAGCAAATTACTTATCTCGTCACAGAAGCTCTGCGTGGCGGTGTAATGGGACATCGCGCCGAATTATTTGCCGTGCGGGTAGCCAAAGCCGCCGCCGCACTAGAAGGACGCACCAATGTCAATGCTGACGATCTGCGCCGTGCGGTAGAGCTAGTCATCGTCCCCCGCGCAACGGTCATTCAAACCCCGCCAGACGAAAATACACCCCCACCACCGCCACCACCACCTCAATCTCAAAACCAATCCGAGCAGGAGCAGGACGAACAGAACGAGCAAGAGCAAGATCGGGAACCGGAGCAGGAACAGGAAGAAAATGAAGATGACGATGCTGAAAATGAAGACCAATCCGAGGCACCACCAAGTGTTCCTGAAGAATTTGTCTTTGATATCGAAGGCGTAATCCTTGACGATACTGTATTGTATTTCGCCCAAACCGCCCAACAGAAACAGGGCAAATCCGGCAGCCGCAGTATGGTATTTTCGGAAGATCGGGGCAGGTATGTCAAACCGATCATCCCCAAGGGCAAAGTCCGCCGCGTAGCTGTAGACGCGACATTGAGAGCGGCAGCACCCTATCAAAAATCGCGCCGATTGCGTCAACCCGATCGATTAGTGATCGTCGAGCCAAGTGATATTCGTGGCAAGAAACTAGCACGTCGATCGGGTGCTCTGGTAATATTTGTCGTAGATGCTTCGGGTTCGATGGCTCTCAATCGGATGCAGTCGGCCAAGGGTGCAGTGATGCGACTCTTGACAGAAGCTTATCAAAATCGCGACCAGGTGGCATTAATTCCCTTTCGGGGCGAACAAGCTGAAGTACTACTACCACCGACTCGATCGATCGCCATGGCAAAACGCCGCCTCGAACGCCTCGCCTGTGGTGGTGGTTCTCCACTGGCGCATGGTTTGACTCAAGCCGTGCGAGTAGGTGTCAACGCTCAAAGTTCGGGAGATGTCGGACAAGTGGTAATTGTGGCGATTACCGATGGACGCGGAAATGTACCCCTAGCACGTTCCTTGGGCGATACAATCGATCCTGAAGACAAGCCAGACATCAAGAAAGAGTTACTAGATATTGCCTCGCGGATTCGATCGATCGGGATTAAATTACTAGTAATCGATACTGAGAATAAATTTATCTCGACGGGATTTGCCAAGGAATTAGCCAAACAAGCTAATGGTAAATATCATCATCTCCCAAAAGCGACCGAACAAGCGATCGCCGCCACAGCCATGAGTGCCATCGGCGATATGCGGTGATAGTTGATAGTTGATAGTTGACAGTTGACAGTTGACAGCGATTCAAGACAGCGATCTAAACTTGTCACCAGAAAGCAAATATAGCAATAGCTAAGATCGTTAGGACGTTTTTTAATTAGTCCGCGTAGGCGGACTTTGCATCACAAGCGGCTGCTTGGTGCAACACATGCGGAGGAAACCTCCGCGTGATTGCATCCGTGATTTCAATCGCTGGAGTGTCTGTAACATTATCGATCGCACAGTGTCACCTCAATTAATCGCCGGAATCCCCACTACAGATCCCACTTACTACCCACTCAATGGACATTGCCACAACCAAATCATTCATTTATCAACCCCCAGCATCCGCCCACAACGCCCAACACATTTTAGTCAAACCAAACCTCGGCTATCCCGTCTCAGCACCCGTCACCGTCAGCATGGGCGTACTGGGCAAAGTACTACAAGCAATCCGTCAAGCTAGTCCCAACGCCAAAATCTCGATCGTCGAAGGTGTCTGCTCTCCCGTCAGCCTCCACGATATTGCCAGCAAAAATGGACTGTACGCCCTGTTAGATGAAGGAATGGAACTTCTTGACGCTGATACCCTCCCACTAGTCGAATATCCCAACCTATCCCCCGCTCCCGTTCGATTTAAAACAATGTGGGCACCCGAACTACTCCAACAAGTAGACTGTCGGATTACCATCGGCGCATTCAAGCGGACGATCCTCAAAGACAAACCCCTAATTTCCGCATCTCTCAAAAACCTCTACGGACTCTTCCCGCGATCGAAATACCACGCCCGCAGCCTCAACTCACGCGGACAACTCCACCAGCCATCAGTCCCCAAAGTCCTCCAAGATGTCTACTTCTCGATTGGACATCTCTTTGAAGGCGCAGTAGTAGACGCAGACTTGCGCTTCATCAGTCCCGACTGGAAACCCGATCGAGGTAAAACGATCGAGTTTGGTAAAATATTCGCAGGTATCGATCCAATTGCAGTCGATCGAGCCGCCTGCATCGCCACCGGAGAAGCCATCCCTGATTATTTAGATGCGATCGACAAACTCCGACAACAGCCCAAGTAAAAAACTCACCAGCAACCTCTCCGCGTTCTCCCCTAACTCCGCGCCCTCTGCGTAATATGAAACTCCTCTTTGTCTGTCTCGGAAACATCTGTCGCTCCCCCGCCGCCGAAAACATCATGAATCATCTCGCGGCTGAAGCTGGCATCAGCAGTCAGATCGAGTGTGACTCCGCTGGAACTGCCAACTATCATAGTGGAAATCCACCCGATCGCCGAATGCAAGCCGCCGCCACCAACCGAAATATTCCGATGGTAGGAAGTGCCAGACAATTCACCAAATCAGACTTCACCGCCTTCGATCTGATCCTCGCGATGGATCGAGAAAACTACGCTAATATTCTCGCGCTCGACCCACAAGGACAATATCGAGACAAAGTTAAACTGATGTGCGACTTTGCCACTCAACACCCAGATCGGGAAGTTCCAGATCCCTACTATGGCGGTGTAGAAGGTTTTGACTACGTTATCGACCTACTCACAGATGCCTGTAGCGGACTCCTTGCCCAGCTAAAATCCACAGATTTCCAAAATACCTAGAAATTTGTTTGGTGTTTTCAGTCAGGTATGCTAATATTAGTAACTGTGAAACAAATGGGTCGATGGCCGAGTGGTTAATGGCGGCAGACTGTAAATCTGCTGGGAGACCTACGCTGGTTCAAATCCAGCTCGGCCCACTTTCACAAACGCCCGCATAGCTCAGTGGTAGAGCACTTCATTGGTAATGAAGAGGTCATGAGTTCAAGCCTCATTGCGGGCTTCTAAATTCTGTTCAAATTCGATCGAACGCTGACTGGATAGATTCACTCGTCTCCAAACTTTAAATGTTCGGACAATCTCAGTTTGAGTATTTCGATTAGTTCGGAATCCATATATTGATAATCATCATTGATATTGAGAACGACAATCGATTTTCCTTCGATCTGTTCGCCATAGTTGCGGTGAATTATCGCAACTATGGCGTTTCTCCATTACAAATATTCGATCTGCCCGGTTAATCAAACCAGCCGTAATTTTAATTCTCGCACTATCTGACGTACCTGCCGATCGAGCTGCATAGAGATCGTTATCTTTAAATAAAACTGCTGCGGTGGGACTCCGCCACTGATTACGGCTACACACAAATAATAATTGTTCGCGATACATGCGACTAAATACCTAATCAAAATAGAGGGTAGGGACAATTAATTAATTGCCCCTACCCTCTATTTTATCTAACTCGTATTAACTGAAACTAAGCTCCAACTTTTGCAGTTGAACGTTGTTTGCGACGACCGACTGGTGAAACACCAGTACTAGCACCTGCACCAACAGGAACATTAGCTTTACTTTCAGTAGAACCATCTTCAGGCGTTTGCATCATCAATACTAGCAGCGGACGACTTTGCAATTCGCGACGTACTAGACGTTGGAGTGCAGATTCTAACTCGGTCTGGAGTCCAACCCAGTCTATATCAAGCTGACCAGATTCAAATGTACGGGCAAACCTGTCCCAACGATCGATCAAGGTATTTTCGATGGTCTTTTGAATCAACGCTGCAATTAGCGATTGTTCGACAGCAGTAACGACACCCCGCAGGTTAACCTGTGGTTTGACCATCATTTTACCATCGAGTCCGATCGCGAGGGCTACAGTGACCACACCGTCTCCGGCGAGCTGTTTGCGTTCTTCCATCACCTGTGCTTGGTCGTGGACAATTCCGGCGTTGTCTACTAGTTGAATTCCTGAAGGAACTTTACCAGCTTTACTGATGCTATTTTCAGTCAGTTCGACGATATCACCGTTATCGATGATTACCATATTTTCGGCTGGAATGCCAGTGCTTTGAGCAGTTTGGGAGTGCTTGATCAGCATCCGGTGTTCGCCGTGAACTGGGATAAAGTATTTAGGACGAGTCAGACTTAGCATCAGCTTCTGATCTTCCTGACAACCATGTCCAGAAACGTGAATCCCTTTATCGCGTCCGTAGATGACGTTGGCACCCTGCATCATCAGTTTATCGATGGTGTTGACTACAGCGATCGTATTGCCAGGAATAGGGTTAGCTGAGAAGATAATGGTATCGCCTTTGCGAATCCGTACTTGGCGATGTTGACCATTGGCAATCCGTGTCATCGCTGCTAATGTTTCACCCTGGGAGCCAGTAGTCAGCACTAGGACTTTATTATCTGGAAGATGATTGGCTGATTGGAGCGGCTCAAACACGTCATCGGGACAGTTGATATAGCCCAGATTCCGAGCGTGAGCGATCACATTGAGCATCGATCGACCGACCACACAGACTTTCCGATTGTACTTCATGGCGATCTCGATCGTCATGTTGATTCGGTGTACGGATGATGAGAAGGTAGTTACCATCACGCGCCCAGGAGCTTGAGAGATAAACCTGTCGAGATTAGGGAATACCGAGCGTTCTGATGGGGTGAAGCCAGGTATTTCGGAATTGGTGGAGTCACTAATCAAACATAGGACACCTTTTTCACCATGCTCGGCTAGTTTTGCGTAGTCATACGCTTCACCATCAACTGGAGTATGGTCGAATTTGAAGTCTCCGGTATGGATGACGACACCTACAGGAGTATGCAGTGCAACTGTAAAGCTATCGGCGATCGAGTGAGTGTTCCGAATAAACTCGACGAAGAATGATTCACCAATTCTGACGATATCACGCGGTGCGACTGTTTTGATTTTGGTGCGATCGGCAACTCCAGCTTCTTCTAATTTACCTTGCAATAGTGCCATCGCCAAGCGAGGGCCGTAGATGATGGGGATGTCAAATTGCTTGAGGTGATAAGGAATCCCACCGATGTGATCTTCATGTCCGTGGGTGACGATCATTCCTTTGATTTTGTGCTGATTTTCCCGCAGATAAGTCATGTCTGGTAAGACAATATTAATCCCGTGCATTCCATCTGTAGGGAAAGCCAATCCTGCATCGAGTAGTAAAATCTCGTCGTTAATTTCAAAGACGCAGGTATTTTTACCTATTTCATGTAAACCACCCAATGGGATGATTTTGAGCGTAGGTTCGTTAGAATTTTTAGCGATTGTGGGTGCGGTAGATGATTTGATGATTGGACGCATTTAGATAAACTTGGATTATTTGGATTATTTTTAGAAAAAACTGATAATTTCGATCGATTAACTATTCATGGTTCAATGGTGCGTTGTTTTCCCCACTAGTTAAGATTGAAAAATTGTAGGTGCGATCGCAGCGATATCGATTCAGTTCGTTCGCAATAACTGCTATTCAACTGTGATAATGTTAATGATAGCAGCAGCTCTACGGCTCTTTCCGATCGCGAATAGATAATACTGTCTACTAAAACTATGCACTAGAAATTTGCACTGGCTATTATTAAACTAACTGAATATTTGCTATCAAAGCTAATAATACTAAGACTTACGCTTATTATCAACTTTAGACTTATTGCGCTCGAACAGGATTAAATCGGTGAGATTCTCACAGCTTATGATGCTAACTTGACACATTCTAACTTAGTGGCTTCTAAGCTGGTTTATACTTTTGCCTCATTACTCTAGTTGTATCACAATATCGGCGATGGGTCAATGAATCAACGATCGATTCTCGGTTGTATTTGTGTTCGCCGTTGCTGTTACCTTTGCTGAGGAAAACTCAATTAATCCCTGTTGTTGGAGTAACTGTTCGAGTATCGGCAATAGTCCGATCGGGAATTCACACATAGGTAGCCGAAGTCCACCAACTTCCCAACCTTGCAATTTCAATGCTGCTTTGATTGGCATTGGATTGGGTGCCATAAATAACCCTTTGAATAGGGGGAGCATTTTGATGTGCATCTGAGTGGCAATCCGATTATGACCGGACTCAAATGCAGCAATCATCGCTTGGATTTCATTCCCAACCAAATGACTAGCGACGCTAACTACTCCAGTCCCACCGACAGCCAGGAGCGGCAATGTCAATGAATCATCACCTGAATATATTGCAAAGTCTGGCGGTGTCAGGCTGCGAATCTGACTAGCTATGTCTAGATTGCCTGTGGATTCCTTGATGGCGACAATTCCATCTAACTGAGCTAACTTGCCGACTGTCTCAGGTTCTAACTGCTGTCCAGTCCGACCGGGAATATTGTAGAGCATCATTGGCAGGTCACAAGCAGACGCGATCGCGGCGAAGTGATGATACAAGCCAATTTGTGGCGGTTTATTGTAGTAAGGAACTACCTGTAAACTTCCATCTACTCCTAGTTTAGCAGCTTTTTGGGTAGCTTCGATCGCTTCACTGGTAGAATTTGACCCAGTACCTGCAATTACTTTAGATCGACCAGATACAGCTTTTTGGACGACTTGAAAAAGCTCATACTCTTCATCCCAACTTAAAGTCGGTGATTCGCCTGTGGTGCCACACACCACAATCCCATCCGAACCATTTGCGGCTAAATGCGCGGCTAATCTCTCTGCTTCAGCATAATGAACATTGCCTTCTTTATCAAAGGGTGTGACCATTGCCGTGATGACTCGTCCAAAATCGATTGTCATGGGGAAGGGGTTAGGTATTAGGTATTAGGCTTTAGGTTTTAGGCTTCAGGCGAAAAATTCGTGGTGATGAGAAATCCTTTCTACGGAGCGAAAAGGTGCTGATGGGTGATAGTCGGTGCACCGACAGATCTACGTTGGTTTATTTACTAGGTTTGAGCCAATTTTTCTCAATCAATAACTCGGCAATTTGGACGGCATTTAGAGCTGCACCTTTGCGGATTTGGTCGCCGCAGAGCCACAATTCCAACCCATTCGGATGCGAAATATCTTGACGAATCCGCCCGACTAAGACCTCATCTTTGCCGGAAGCGTCGATCGGCATCGGGAAATAATTATTAGTCCAGTCTTCGACCAATTTTACACCAGGAGCATGGGCGAGGATCGATCGAGCCTGGTCTGGATCGAACGGGGTGGCAAATTCGAGGTTAATCGCTTCAGAATGGGCGCGCAGCACTGGGACGCGGATACAGGTAGCCGTAACGCGCAGATCTGGCGCACCAAATATCTTGCGAGTTTCGTTCACCATTTTCATTTCTTCTTCACAATATCCATGTTCGTCGATCGGGGTATTGTGAGGAAATAAATTAAATGCCAGAGGATAGGGAAAAATTTCGGGTTTAGGTGTTTTTCCGTCCAAAATATCCCGACTTTGGGTTTCTACTTCCGCCATTGCTCTAGCACCTGCACCACTGGCTGACTGGTAAGTAGCCGCTACGATGCGTTGAATCGGCTGGATTTGGTGGAGGGGATAAATTGCGACAGCCATTAAAATGGTCGTGCAGTTGGGATTGGCGATGATGCCCTGATGATGAGCCGCTGCATCTGGATTGACTTCAGGAATGACTAGTGGCACATCGGGACGCATCCGAAAGGCACTGGAATTATCGATTACCACCGCTCCAGCCGCGACAGCCAGGGGAGCTAGAGCTTTGGATGTAGAACCGCCAGCAGATGCCAGTACGATATCGATACCTTCAAAAGATCGATCTCCCACTACTTCTACCGTAATTTCCTCACCTCGAAACTTTAACTTTGTACCTGCGGACTTGGGTGAGGCAAAAAGTTTGAGTTCGGCAATTGGAAAATTGCGACTTGCGAGTAGTGCGATTAATTCTGTACCAACGGCACCTGTAGCCCCTAAAATAGCAACGCGATATAGATCGGACAAAGAAAGCTGCCTCCACTGATATTAAATACTTGTAAAGCGGTCTGTGACAACATTGTCCGAACAGAACCTAATTTTACTCTGGCTGCGCGACTTAGCGACCTTTTACCGGATAAAACTCTAGGCACGATCGAATCTCCATCATGATGGATATATCAGTTGAGGATTTGAAATACTTAATCTTTAAATACTTAATACCGAACGGCAATGTACTATCATCAAATAGGTGAATCGTGCAGACAAACATCGCATCCATCAAAGTGATGCGACTATGATGACTAGATCCAGGTAGCGAATTTGCAATTCGACTTAGCTTAGAGCAAGCTACCCTCGATCGTCATACCAATCTTAGGTTTAGCATATCATAATTACGCGATTTCCCAGCCCCTCAAATATCGTCATTGACTGTTGTTAGATATACATACCATGAAAGTTACCCAGGAAAAACTCGAACAAAGCCGGATTGGTTTACAGATTGAAGTTACCGGAGACCAAACGACCAAATATTACGAACAAGCAATCCGCAAACTGACCACCAGTGCTAACATTCCTGGGTTCCGCAAAGGGAAAATTCCTCGCCAAGTAATTTTACAACGGATGGGTCAGTCGCAGATTAAGGCTATGGCTCTCGAAGCTTTGCTCGAACCAGCAATTAATGAAGCAATCAAACAAGAGACAGTTCCCGCCATCGGTAATTACCAGATCTCATCCAATTTTGACGACTTACTACAAACTTATGTCCCCGGACAGACTTTGACTTTTAGTGCTGTAGTAGATGTGCCGCCTGTAGTGACTCTGGGTACTTATACCGGATTGGCTGTCAAAGCTGAGGAAGTAGTCTACGATCCTGCCCAAGTTGAAGATTTCATCGATCGCCAACGCCGCGAAAAAGCGACAATTATTCCAGTAGTCGGTCGAGCTGCCCAACTTGAAGATATTGCCGTAGTTGACTATAGTGGCAAACTGGCAGACGGCACAGCCATCGATGGTGCTCAAGCTGAAGACTTCGACATCGAACTCTCAGAAGGAAAATTTATCAGCGATCTCGTGCATGGCATCGTCGGGATGAGTGTCGGCGAAACTCGCAACGTCAACGTTGTCTTCCCTGAAGATTACCCCCGCGAAGAATTGGCTACTCAAGCCGCGATTTTTAACGTTGTCCTCAAAGATCTCAAAGAGCAGGAATTACCCAGCTTAGACGATGATTATGCCAAGGAAGCTAGCGATTTTGATACCTTGGCTGAGTACCGAGAATCGATCGTTACTCGGTTCCAAGAACAAGCTAAAAAATCTACCGACCAGAATATCGTCGCAGCGATCGAAACAGCCCTAACCGATGTCGCTGAGGCTGATTTGCCAGAAACACTGATCGAACGGGAAACGATGAATATCCTCAACCAAATGGCTAATCAGTTTAGCCAATACGGGATGGATGTCAACCAACTCTTCACCCGCGAAACAATTCCCAAGATGAAGGAGAATTGCCGTACTGACGCAACTAAGAATCTCAAACAGCAACTCGCGATCGCCGAAATTGCTCAAAAAGAAGGTATTGTCGTCACTGACGAAGATATCGTGGCAAAAATGTCTGAGATTCTACCCCAATTAGCTGGCGAGAAGGTCGATGAAAATCGCCTTCGCAGCTACATCACCGAGGATCTTCAAAAGGAGAAGACCTTGGAATGGCTCAAGGAACGCGCTCAGGTAGAACTAGTACCTGAAGGCTCCTTGAAACCAGCAGGTGAAGCTGAAGATGAAGGTGAAGCCGCAGCAGGTGAAGCTGAAGCGATCGACATTATCGCCGAAGCAGTCGCTGAATAGATCGAAGCTGACTGAGGGATAAAGATCGAACAGTTGACACTTCGGCTACGCATTGCCTCCGGCAGGCTAACGCCAACAGTGCAAGCAGTTGACAGTTGACAGTTGACAGGGGGATTTTTAGGATGGGGATTTAGATGGGTACCCCTACAGGTTAATTGTGGGCATTGCTGATTCAAGGTCTGATTTTGGATTTGTCAAACCCCCAAGTCCCCCCGTCCCCACTGTGCCTACGGCAGGCTAACGCCAACGACTTCGCTCAGTGCAAGCCAGTCCCCAAGTCCCCCCGTCCTAGTCTGGTTTCCCGAACCAATTACAGCAACCAATGGCGGCAACTTTACAAGAGAGATTGGTATAATTCAATTAAGTAAGTGAATTTCACTTATTCAAACTCATATTCCGCCTTTGTTTAGAAATACTCCTATGCTAATATCCAACACTCACAGGTCGATTACTAGCTATAACCAGAGCCAAATCTATGCAGGTGCTAATGTGGTGCCGATGGTAGTCGAGCAATCTGGAGTTGGCGAAAGATCTTTTGATATCTACTCGCGATTATTACGCGAAAGAATTATTTTCTTGGGTACTCAAGTAGATGATGCCGTTGCTGATAGCTTAGTCGCCCAAATGCTATTTCTCGAAGCTGAAGATCCAGAAAAAGATATTCAATTGTATATCAATTCCCCTGGCGGCTCGATTACCGCAGGGATGGCAATTTATGACACTATGCAACAAATTCGTCCCGATGTGGCAACTACTTGCTATGGTTTAGCAGCCAGCATGGGCGCGTTTTTATTGGCTAGTGGGGCGCATGGAAAACGTAGCTCTCTACCCAATTCCCGCATTATGATCCACCAACCGCTAGGCGGTGCCCAGGGACAAGCTGTGGACATCGAAATTCAGGCGCGGGAGATTCTCTATCTCAAAAACCACCTCAATGGTTTGCTAGCACATCATACCGGACAACCGATCGAAAGAATTGCAGAGGACACCGAGCGGGACTTTTGGATGTCGCCAGCAGAAACTCAAGCGTATGGATTGATCGATCGGACGATCGATCGGCTCTAAATCTGCGATAGTTATTAGCGAGTAACCATCGATCGGCTTACCGTCACACCACAACATTAAGCTCGATCGCTAGTACTCCCATCGCCACCACAACTAACCGCCCGCTTATCGTTCATCACCCGTCCAGTTATCGGTACTCTATTTTTCTTCATGAGGCAAGCTCTCAAATATGCCAGCTACTAAAAACTATGACTCCCATCTCAAATGTTCTTTTTGTGGTAAATCACAAGAACAAGTTCGCAAGTTAATTGCTGGGCCGGGAGTTTACATCTGTGATGAATGCGTAGAGCTATGTAATGAGATCCTCGATGAAGAATTACTAGATCCCAACGGCCCCATCTCTCATCCTCCCGCAAAATCCGAGCCACAGCGCAAACGTCGCGAATCAGTGCCGATCGATCTTAGCAAAATGCCTAAGCCGCGTGAGTTGAAAAAATATCTAGACGATCGGGTGATCGGCCAGGATGAAGCCAAAAAAGTCCTCTCCGTAGCTGTCTATAACCATTACAAACGACTGAGCTACGCCCAGTCCAAAGCTAACACCCCTCAAGCCCCATCTACAGGTGTCAATGGCATCCACAAAGCTAACGCCACTGATGATGGGGTCGAACTCCAAAAGTCGAACATCTTGCTGATCGGCCCAACTGGCTGTGGCAAAACCATGCTCGCCCAAACCTTGGCTAAAGTCTTAGACGTACCCTTTGCGGTCGCTGATGCCACTACTCTGACAGAAGCAGGTTATGTCGGCGAAGATGTCGAGAATATCTTGCTTAGACTACTCCAAGCAGCCGATCTAGATGTAGAAGAAGCCCAACGCGGGATTATTTACATCGACGAGATCGACAAAATCGCCCGCAAAAGTGAAAATCCCTCCATCACTCGTGATGTATCAGGCGAAGGTGTCCAGCAAGCACTACTCAAAATGCTCGAAGGGACGATCGCCAGCGTTCCACCCCAAGGCGGTAGGAAACACCCCTATCAAGACTGCATCCAAATCGATACCAGCAACATCATGTTTATCTGTGGTGGGGCATTTGTAGGGCTAGATAAGACGATCGAGCAACGGATGGGTAAAAAGTCTATGGGCTTTATTCAGCCAGGTGATACCCCCAATCGCGAACAGCGGACAGCGGATATGATGAAACATCTAGAACCTGAAGATCTGGTCAAATATGGGCTAATCCCCGAATTTGTCGGTCGGGTACCAGTAATCGCTACCCTCAAGCCATTGGACGAGAATACCCTCGTCTCGATCCTGACCGAGCCTCGCAGTGCCCTCGTCAAGCAGTACGAAAAACTGCTCCACATGGATAATGTCGCCCTCGAATTTCACCCCGATGCAATTAGAGCCATCGCTAAAGAAGCTCACCGCCGTAAAACTGGAGCTAGAGCCTTGCGCGGGATTGTTGAGGAGTTGATGCTCGATGTGATGTATGAGCTGCCCTCACGCAAGGATTTGACCCGTTGTACGATCACGCGGGAAATGGTGGAAAAACGCTCGACTGCCGAATTGTTGATCCATCCCGCCTCAGTGCCAAAACCTGAATCAGCTTAGTGTCGATTCGCTGTTACTAGCCAAAACTAGCACCAGCCTAGTTTAGAATAAAGGCGATCGCTAAGGTAGCGATCGCCTTTGACGTTAAAATCGTAGCTCAGAAATGACAATCGATAAGCCAAATATCTTAGATAATTTGCTCGAAATGTCGCGATCGTCGCCCCAATCCAGTGCGCGATCGACCGTCTGAGATTGCTCGATCGCAGCTATTGAGTACCTCAGATCGTTACTCTGATAGCATTTGTCATTTAGTAGCAATAGCCGATCGTTTTTGCCTGACCAATATTACCACCCATGAGAGCATCCACTTTGGCGATCGATCTGTAAACAATTTCCATGAAATGGCTGATGTTAGAAGCTAGTCAGTTAGAATATATTACCTATATAGATTCAAAACGCTAATTTAAGTTTTTTAAGTATAGCAACACGAATTTTAATAATTCTTTTTTAGTAGTGCTGACCTAACTGTAAATTCACCATTACTAAGGGAAATCGGGGTTTAAGCTTTCAATGGCTGGTAATGTTATTACCAGTCATTTTTGTCGGCAATATCAGACATACTCTCCGAAATTACCGACTTATCAAAAATCAGGGGTCTGCTTGGTGGAACGCACTGATGGGCGGGTTCCCCGCCCATCAGTGCTGAGGGAACCGTCTAACGAGACGCTGTGCCTACGGCAGGCTTGCGCCAACGCCGGAGTGCAAAGGTTGCATCCGCTAA
>ENA-OFCD01000789-OFCD01000789.1-metagenomes-genome-assembly--contig:-NODE-789-length-18746-cov-3.268953_pt1 | contig 18746 bp, 14 predicted proteins | sample MGYA00153392_OFCD01 | MGnify analysis MGYA00153392
ATTAACTTATAACGTTGATATTCACGGCAATTTCAAACAAAATAAAAAAATTGCGGGTTACACGCCATTGCAGCGTTATTTTTTGGGTTACGCTTTGGGTTGGCTTGATCAACAAACGCAGGAAAGTTTAGCGCGCGCGATAATGACAGACGTTCATGCACCCGCTAAGTTTCGAGTCAATGCGCCGTTCGTAGATGTTCCAGAATTTTACGAAGCCTTCCATATTAAACCAAGCGATGCAATGTGGCGCGCACCCGAAAAACGCGTAAAGATTTGGTAGGCTTATGAATAATACGCTTTTCGGAACGCTGCAATTAGCTGTTAATAGTAGTTTCAATCTATTATTTCCAGTGTTGTGCCCAGCATGTAACGCGCCGTTGACTTCATCCAAAGATTTATTATGCCTACAGTGCGAACTCGATTTGCCGCGTACGAATCATTTTGAACAGCGCGAAAATATTTTTTTTAAGAATTTTGAAGATGGTTCAACTATTAAAAGTGCGACGGCTTTATTTTATTTCGCGCGAAAAACAAAAGTACAGCGATTGATTCATGCACTAAAATATAATAACAAACCTGAGTTAGCAATTTCGATGGGTGAGCTGTTAGGAAAGGAATTGAAAAAGTGTGCCCATTTAAAAAATTTAAAAACTATTGTCCCTGTGCCAATGCACGCTAATAAACTACGTTTGCGTGGCTACAACCAAGCAGAATTAATTGCACAGGGGATTGCTAAGGTTTTAGATATACCGATTGAAACACAACTTATTCAGAAAGTGACAGAAACAGAATCGCAAACGCACCGCTCCAGAACAGAAAGAAAAAATAATTTGACTACTACGTTTGAAAGTGTGTACAAAAAGTATTTAGAAAACGCTGAAATTCTACTGATTGACGACGTTTCAACTTCGGGTGCCACTTTAGAAGCAGCAGGTGATTCAATTTTGCTACATAATCCGACAATTATATTGCACTGCTCTACGCTGGCTTTTACGTACAGTTAGTTACTTTAAAAAAATAAATACATCTTTAAGCAGCGAATTTTAAATTTATAGCATTTCATATTTAGAAATTACAAAAATGTTTCTATCTTTGTAATCTTATTAGGGTAAAGACAAAACTATACACTTTTCTTTCTTTTCTGAAAGCTCCCCCCAGAGCAACACGCACCGTACACACATCGAACTTTAATTTTTAATTCACAAACAAAATTCAATGACAAGATTGTTGACATTTCTTTTTTGTGTAGTTCTGAGTGGCATGGCAAGCGCAGCTTCGCTTTCACCCGATACTACAACGCAATGTGCTAAACCGCTAAAGATTTATGTATCACCTTCTGTTGAAGGCAAATCGGCATTAATTTATGCTTACAACTCCACCGCGACGGATTCGAAAGTAACATTTACTTATGAAATTCAATATCATGCATCAACGGATTCAGTTTGGAAAGCTGGCGGATTCATTACTTTTAACTCGCCAAATTATATTCCTGACACTTTGCTCAATCTAACACCTTGTAGTAGATATGTTTTCAGAATTAGAACGGTTTGCTCATCAACGCAATCCAGCGATTGGGTGCTTGGCGATTTTGCAACTTCTGGCTGCCCAGTTCCGTGTACCAAAGTTCAACAAATTGCTTTTTCTGCTAATGATACCGCTACTGCTACAGGTAAATGGAGTCAAGGTGGTTCTGGAAAATATTACATTCAATACAAAGTCGCTGCCGATTCAGTAACAGGTTGGTTGAACGATTCGACGACGCAAACGACTATCACGTTTAAAAATTTAAAGAAATGTACACCTTACGTTGTGCGTATCATTACTTTTTGTAACAATAAAGCCGATACAATTGCCACGCGCTTTCAAACTATTTGCCCTGCGCCAGTTTGTCTTGCGCCAGTAACTTTAAAAGCTACGGTTTCTGCCGATACTGTTGTAACTTTTAGATGGACAAATACTGTAGCGAATGCAAAAGTTATTTTACTTGTCTCTTCTCCCTCAGGTGATTTCAAAAAAAGTTTCGTTTTAACGGGTTTGCCAAAATGTCAACTTTTTAACGCAGTTGTTGCAACTTTGTGCGATTCGACGCACTATTCATCACCATCAAATTATGTTCAATTTTCTACAACAGGTTGCGTTGTAACGTGCCCAAAAATAAGAGAACTTTCTTTTCAAGGCGTTGATACGGTTTCAGCAGCAGGTTCTTGGAATTCGACAGGTTCGACTAAATATTTTGTAGAATATAAAATAGCGACTGATTCCAGTAAAACGTGGTTGCACGATTCTACTTCTCAAAATTCTATTCGCCTTAAAAACCTAAAACCTTGTACTATTTACAGCGTGCGTGTACTTTCGGTTTGTAACAGCAAGTTCGATACGAGTGTTGTTTCAAAATTTCAAACGCTTTGTCCTATAGTTCCGTTTATTTGTAACGCACCTAAAGGTTTAACTGATACTATCGTTTCAGATACGGTTGTTGTTTTAAATTGGGCATCGTCAGGTATAAATTCTGTTTATTCAGTATCAATTTACTTTCGTGGTTCAACGGCTAAAAAAACGTACATCGCTACAACAAATTCTTTAACCATTAAAGATTTGCCAAAATGTTTTAGTTATTATGCTTTTGTTCAATTGCGCTGCGATTCAACGCACATCAGTGAGCCGTCAAATGCTGTTCAGTTTACAACCAAAGGTTGTGTGGTTGTGCCACCGACGTGCAATAAAATTGGTCTTATATCTGTCTCGGATGTTACGACCAATAGTTTAAACGTTTCTTGGAATAAATCGGGATCGGGTAAATATGTCGTTCAGCACAAAATTGCCGTTGATTCTATTAAGATTTGGTTGAGTGATACCGTTTTCAACGAAAGTTTTACCATTAAAAATTTAAACGCTTGTACCGCCTATTCTATGCGCGTGATTGCAAATTGTAATGGCAAGTTAGATACGGGTAGCAGTATAAGAATTATAACGCTTTGCCCACGCCCGATTTGTATTCAACCTTTTGGTATAAATGTAACGGTTAGTGCCGATACGATTGTAAATATTTCTTGGCGCGCCAATGGTGGTAAAGGTTTCGTTTTGCAATATCGCGAAGCGACAACAACAATTACTTCAAATTGGATAAGTATTGCGCTTACTGATTCGTTTGCGAATTTAAAAGTGAAAGCGTGTTCTTATTACCAAACGCGCTTGCGTGCTGCTTGCGATAGTTTAAATCCGAGTTGGATATACTATGAGTTTAAAACGACGGGCAGTTGCTTAGCAACGGTTTGTGCGAAACCTTCGAACATACAAACGCAATTTGCAAACAATAGTGCGTATGTTTTTTGGTATTATCCAACGCCAGCCAACGCAACGCAACCTATATTTGAAGTGCAATTTAAAGCCACAAACGATACCGTTTGGAGTGGAACTATTAAATCAAATTCGGTTTATACAATTCTGACAGGTCTAGTAAATTGTAAGCAATACGTTGTTCGTGTTCGTGCGGATTGCTCAACCACTTCGTCAAGCGATTGGGTAACTTATACTTTCTACGCAGGCCAACGTTGCAGCCCAATTGCTAATCCAAATCTTGTTCAAGCGTCGGTATTGAGCAACGTGGGTGTTTCGCCGAATCCAAGTTCGACAGATCCAACCGTTGCTTTCGATTTAGCGCGCCCTGCGAAAGTAACAATTAACGTTTATAATGTAACAGGTAGTAGTGTAATTAGTGTCAATCTCGGAACTCTATCGTCTGGTACGTATTACGAAACGATCAATAATGCGTCTTTCTTAAATTCTGGATTTTATATTATTTCAACGCAAGCGGACGGTGAGGCACCGGTGACGACGCGTTGGATGAAACTTTAATCAATACTAATTACGAATTAAAAATTACGGCTGCTCTCGATTTCCTGTTTGGCGATTGAGAGTAGCCGTTTTTTATTCATAAAATATTTTCAAATAATCGATTTTCTTGGTGTTGCAATTAAAATTAAAGTAAAACCATGTACTTGATAATTCCTAACTTGCTCCAAAAATAGTAGCAAATTAGTGATTCAAACGCTACTTATACTTTCCCATTTATTAAATTGATAACAAGTTTAATCATTAATTCTTTTTCCATCGGATTACTTTGAGCTACTAATAGAGCTAAGACAGTCAAGCCGTTATTAAAGTTTCAAAGCCGTTATCATTAATTTTTGGTTCGCCGTCGTGTTTAAGCCTATGTTTGTTTTTTTCAAGAAACCATACAAATAAAAAAGCACCAATGCGTTTATTACCATCAGAAAATGGATGATTTTTTATAACAAAATATAATAAATTGGATGCTTGTTCTTCAATACTTGCATACAAATATTGCCCACCAAACGTTTGAACAACGCTTTTTAGAATTCCTGAAAAGCTGTCATCCTTCTCATTGCCAAATAATTCAGAAGCTTGTTTTTGAGCAATTAATTGTTTTTTTAATTCTGTAATCGCATTTTTAGCTTCGTCGTATTTAATTTCGTAAGTAATTTGGTCATTCAACCAATCGGTAGAAAGTTGGTTGCCATCGTATTGGTTAAGAATAGAAAAACTTTTGGCGTATTTACCTAAAATATCGAGTAAACCTTTAGCTTCATTAAGTTGTAAATTTTCTGCGTTGCGCGTAATGAGTTCAATAGTTTGCTGTAATTGCTCTAATCGTTTTGTGTTAACGGCATAACCTTGTGTCAAATAATCTTTCAACCGCTGTGTTGCCCACTGCCGAAATTGTGTACCGCGTTTAGAATTAACACGATAACCTAATGATATAATTACATCAAGATTGTAGTAATTTACAGGTTTGTCAGAATTTGCAATGTGCATTTTTTGCACATTGCTTTTTTCATCTAATTCTCCTTCCCTAAAAATATTATTAATATGTTTAGTAATTACTGTTCTATCGCGCTCAAAGAGTATGGTTAATTGACTTTGTGTAAGCCAGACAGTTTCGTTTTCAAACTGCACATTTATTTCAGTTTGGTTATCTTCAGTTTTGAAAATGAGGATTTCGCTCATAATGATGTTATTCTTGAAAATTTTGTATCACAAATTTACAAAAATTTTACCGATTTGAACAAAATGAACAATCGCAAATATAAATTTGCTTTCTTCCCATTTCTGTCTCAATTTCGGGGTAAATTTATTATTCAAATTCATGCGTGTAAACATTCCAAAACCTTGCTTCGAAAATTGGGAGCAAATGATTGTCACTTCCGATGCTTCGCGTTTTTGCGCATCATGCCAAAAATGTGTAGTTGATTTTACAAATTTGAGCGACAAAGAAATTCTGCAAAAAATAAATGTGGCGAATGGCAACGTTTGTGGACGTTTTTCAAGTTTTCAACTTGAACGCGTGTTAGAGGCACAAACTTACAAACCGCGAAATTATTGGACTGCGTTTTTTTCTTTGGCATTAACTTCGGTTCTAGGTTTGCAAAATACGATGCAAGCTAAAGTTGCTCTAAAAATGAAAACTGAGAATTCCTCTCGAATTATTGATTCAATCCCAAAAAATACTACCGAAACTTTTAAACGAGATTCAATAGTTATTAAAGGAGTGATTTGGAACAGTACAAGAAATGGACCATTGTGCCACCATTCTATTTTCGTTAAGGATTTCGAAATAGGTACTCAAACTGATTCAGAAGGAAATTTTGAGTTAAAAATAAATAGAAATCAGTTTTCAGACAATATAATTTTAGTGACCGTTAATCCATATTTGGGAAAGAAAGAATTTATTTTCTCAAAAGAAGATTTGAAGCGACCCATTAAAATATTATTAGGCGACCCAGTTGGAGAAGTGTATTTTGTAAAAGGGATGGTAATGGTTTCTAACAATGACTCATTATTAAATCGGTTAATAAGAAATGTGCTGCCTAAAAATAAATAAATTTTCTTCAGAAAATCTTAAAGTTTCCAAGAAATTTGACGAGCACCAAAATAATTTATTGATTAACCACTGGCGCAACCCGTTTTCCGATAAGCGCAATAGAGTTCAACAGTTTTTTTTGTGGCAGCGCCGCATTATCCATCTGAAACGTTATACGATCCACGCCACCAAGTGCTGCGCTGTGTCGTAATATTTTTTGAGCTACTTCTTCAGGATTACCAACTATTAGCGCACCTTTCTCACCAATCAGTGCGTTGAAATGTGATTTAGTGACAGGCGGCCAACCGCGCTCTTTTCCAATCCGCGTAAATGTTTCGGCGTAACCAGGATAATAATCGTCTATTGCTTCTTGCGTGGTGTTAGCCACATAACCAAGCGAATGCAAACCCACTTTTAATTTTTCGGGTGCATGACCTGCGCGTTTTCCCGTTTCGCGATAAAGATCAATAAGCGGACGAAAGCGATGCGTTTCGCCGCAATAATTGCGACCATGAGTGGTAAACCTAACATTCCTGCGCGATAAAAAGATTCTGGCGTTCCTCCAACACCGATCCAAATCGGTAGTTTATTTTGTAACGGGCGCGGATAAATCGCTTGTTCTTTCAGAGCAGGTCTGAATTTACCCGACCAAGTAACGATTTCCGAATCCCGAATTTTTAAAAGCAAATCTAATTTTTCTGAGAAGAGCGCGTCGTAATCGTTAATGTTTAAACCAAACAACGGGAAAGATTCTGTAAACGAACCGCGACCGACAACCATTTCTGCGCGACCACGCGATATTAAATCTAAAGTAGCAAAGTTTTGAAACACACGCACCGGATCAGCGGCACTTAAAATGGTTACAGCACTCGTTAAAATTATACGTTTTGTGCGCGCAGCAGCAGCAGCTAAAATTATTGTCGGTGCAGAATCTAAAAATTCTTTTCTGTGGTGTTCGCCAATTCCGAAAACATCCAAGCCCACCATATCCGCGTGTTCCACACGCTCCAATAATTCAGCAACGGATTGCGCATTGCTTTTAGCGTCGTTATTTATATTTGCTGCTGCAAAACTATCAATTCCAATTTGCAAGATTTTTATTTTTTAGGTGTATCATTAATGACTAAAACATAATTTTAAAATTGTTTGAAGCAGACTGCAATGAGAAATTGAAGTAATAACAATCACCAAAATTTCCACCATTTTTCGTTGAGGGTTTTTATTTGAAATTATGCTGATTTCTCATCATGCTCATATTGACGTAGTACATAAACGACATCGTTACCAAAGCAAAAATTAAATAACAAAGGAACACTGCTAACAACAAAACTATTATGAATTGCCAAGCGGTTAAATCTGAAAGCTTTTTTTTGAACATGGTTTTGGAATTTATATTTTCAAAGCAAATCAATTAACGAGTTATTACTCTGCCGTGTAGATCAGCTAATTCAGCGCGAAGCAAAAGACTTAATTTGCGCAGTGCCGCATCCAATTCTTTACTTTTTGAATTTGAAAAAAATGAAATTAATATTTTAAATTAGAATTGTGAAGATGCAATAAACTTTACTTTTAGTCAAGTTTATTGTAATTTTTATTTTTTACTAAGCCATGTTTTGAACACGCGACCTGAAATTTAACGCTACAGTACTATTTACCGATTTAGAATAAGTTCTTTAAGTTTTCTGAGAATGAAAATAATTTCTAATTGAAATGTATTTGCCAAATCACTTAATCCGAAACTAACGCGACCAGATTTACGAGTAGCCATAAGCACCGATTTTTTGCAAAATTAATGAAATAAATCTTAAGAAATTAAAAATTAGTTGCCATCGTGAACAAAGGCACTGCACTTCCTAAATTAAAATCACTCAATTAACTCAACCGCAAAAGTTAATCCTCTATTTTAGTTTTTGTTTTCTTAGGTTTCCGCTCTCTCAAATATTTACTGAACGTGTTTGTATAATGATCGTTAAATTTGACTAATGTAATTTTGTCCCAAGTGATTTCTGTTGGTTCATCATCTAAAAAACCTTGCGCATTGAAGTAACGTATGAATACAGAGTTGCGAGTAATTTTGGTTATTGGTCCAACATCAAAAGATTCATCTTCGGGATCTTCATTTTCAATTATAATATTGAAACCCAAACTTTTTATGGATTCAAATATGTTATCCCAACTCGATAAATCAATTTTATGTTTATTGTAAACGATAGTTGTAAGTAAACTGCATTATATAATGATCACTTTTATTATTCAGTTTTGTTCGGCATTGAGCCTCACAAAACTGTCGGAAATTATAGTTTTAGGTCGGCTTCGCCTTCCTAAAACCATAATTTCCGAATACCGTGACACAAAAAACTTTTACTATAAATTTTTAATTGTCGTTTATTTAATAACAACTACTTAACTCCTTCTAATCGGAGTATTTTATCGAAATATTTATCGTTTCTGTTAAACCCAATCTTCGAAATTGAAGTTAATGGAAAGATTAAATAACCACAAATTAAAAAATCATGATTCTCTTGAACCACTACGAATGATTCATTATAATCAACGATAAAACCGTGCGTTTTTTCGTAAGCATGTTTCCCAACTTTCCTCGAAATTTTGCAATACTTTTTATTTTCGCAGTGGTATTTAATTTTTTCAGAAACATTCATGAGCAATTTAATTTTAAACAAAATTAGACTTTTATTCTTTTACTTTTCAAAGGAATTGCTGCATCAAATGAGGTTTTCCTAAATTAGAAAAACTTGGTTTACCTTTACGCCTCAATATAGAAATACCCTTATGACTAAAACCGACATTTGTATTATTGGCGCAGGACCTGGCGGCGTAGCAACAGCTTTGCGATTGGCGCAACTCAATATTCCGTGTGTACTCATTGATAAAGCATTTTTTCCGCGCGATAAAGTTTGTGGCGATGGGTTAACAGGCAGAACGGTTGCGATATTAAACAGAATTAATCCCGAAATTATAAATACACTTGGTGCTGAGCCTTATGCGATAGATTCTTGGGGTGTAGAATTTAAGATGGATAACAAAAAGTCGTTTCCGGTGCCGTTCCGAAAAAACTTTACGAAAGGAAAAGATATTGCGCCGTGCTATGTATCGAGACGCATGGATTTTGATAATCATTTAGTGGAATTTGCGCGTAAAGAAAAACTGATTACGTTTATTGAAGGTGTGGGAATTGATACACACCATTTTGAAAACGGCGTTTGGACTGTTTCCGACAAAACCAAAACACACGTTCTTGAGTGTAAAATTTTAATTGTTGCCAACGGTCCGCTTTCGCCGTTTGTGCGACATACTTTAAACGTAAAACCAGATCCGAAACACAATGCTGCAGCTGTGCGCGCGTATTATAAAAACGTGGGCGGTTGCCACACCGATAACTTCATTGAGCTTCATTTTTTAAAAGATTATTTGCCCGGTTATTTCTGGATTTTCCCGTTGCCGAACGGCGATGCAAACGTTGGATTTGGAATGCTTTCGAGTACGATTAGTCAGAAAAAAGTAAATCTTAAACACGGTCTGGAAGATATTATTGCGAATAGACCCGGCATTAAAGAGCGATTTGCGAATGCCACACTCGACGGCGAAGTTATCGGGTTTCCGTTACCGATGGGTTCAAAGCGGCATCAACTTTCGGGCGATAGCTATATGCTCGTTGGCGATGCAGCCAGTTTAGTTGATCCACTCACAGGTGAAGGCATTGGCAATGCCGTATTTTCTGGTTTTATTGCTGCCGAGCAAGCACAAAAATGTTTGGAGACGAACAATTTCTCAGCAGCGTTTTTAAAAGATTACGACACACGCATTTGGCGCGTGATGGGAACGGAATTGAATTTAAGTTACCGTATGCAAAAACTAGGTAAATTCCCGTTGGTGTTTAATTCAATTTTATGGATGGCATCGCGCAATGTGCAAGTTTCGGAAATTGTGTATTCCATGTTCAATAATATTGATATTCGCAAACGCATTTTAAATCCCATTTTTTGGATGAAAATGTTGGTGAATGCGAAATAAATCAAGTAATAAATAGAACTTACAGCGCGGAAGATTTGAGGGATTCGACAGCGCTAATCGAAAAAAAATAAATTATTTCAAAAGAATTTATTTGTGTTTTGCCTTTTATAAATTTCTATTATTTTCATAGCCTTTATTTTAAAATTACCCAGAAAATCGCTCCACGTAATTATTCACGAAATTTTTCTTAATTCACAAAGAATGGACTTAAGGAATGGTTTCAAAATTAATTATTAATGTTACGCAGGGTGGTGCAGAGCACGACAACCTTTGTAGAAAACCAGAGATCAAATCGCAAAAGGTGCAGCGCACCTTAATAGGGTTTGCTTTAGGTTAAGGTGCGCTGCACCTTATGAAATTTAATTTTACAAAGTTCTACAAATGTTAAGGTGCGCTGCACCTTGCGTAACATCAGTAAATAATAATCAAGCTTTTAATTAAAAATTTGATTAAGTTTTACCGGTTCCGATAGTCCTGTCCCCACGAAAGTTTTTCGCGCAGCGTTTTTAAATAGGTATCGCCTTGCAGTTGAACAATTGAAATGGTGAAATCGCAACGGCGCACTGCCAAACGCATGGAGCTTGAAAAAGACTCAAAGCGCGAATCGAGCGTACATAAAAAACTATCCGCTCTGCCTTCAACTTCAAAACTCACTACCGATTCATCGCTCACTATCACGGAGCGCATATTTAAATTGTGTGGCGCGACAGGCGTAATAACAAAACTTGGCAAATTGGAAAAAACAACCGGCCCGCCGCAACTGAGCGAATAACCCGATGAGCCCGTTGCAGTGGCAACAATTAAACCATCTCCCCAATAAGAATTTAAATACGCACCATCTAAATAGGCGTGAACTGTTATCATAGATGATGTTTCGCGTTTCAGAATCGTAAAATCGTTGAGTGCAAAACGACAATCACCAAAAAGTGGATGGTCGCATTCGAGTTGTAGCAAATGGCGCTGCTCTAAATTGTAGCGTTTTTGAATGAGTAACTCCAACGCTTCTTCAATTCTGGTTTTACTTATAGAAGCTAAAAAACCCAGCCTTCCTAAGTTTATTCCTAAAATAGGTACTTGACTATCGCGCACAAACGTTACTGCTTCGAGCATCGTGCCGTCGCCGCCTAAAACTATTACAAAATCGAAAGGATGCGTTTTAAAATCGAGATGACTTTCGAACGGTGCTACATCGCGTTTAAAATTGACGACACTTTTTATCTGTTTAAGATAATCCGCAAAAATATAGGTGTTAACTTCGTGTGCGTGCAAAACATCGAACAGCTTTTGAACGTATTGTATATCTTCGGAGTGAAGGACTTTACTGAAAATGACAACTTGCATTTTTCAAGGAATAAGTGATAGGGAATAAGGAAAAGTAAAACATAAATGGAAAAAAATTCCTTAAAATTTATTCCTTATTCCTCAAAGACTGCAAGATAGTTATTTTTAGAATGTTTGTGTTTAAAAACCCGTACGACCTAACAGTTTTAAAAATCCTGCTAGGTTTGTTATTTAAAATTTGTATGAAGAAACTTTTTACGCTAAGCCTGTGTGTCTGTTTAACTTTATTTTCATTCATTCCAATACAAGCGCAAACGGCGGCGGTGTTCGGGAAAATTACGGAGCGTAATACCAATGTCCCGATTGAATCAGCTTTGGTATTTATTATCGGTACTAATAATTCGATTGAAACAAATGCGAGCGGGGAATACGCGTTAACTATTCCTGCGTCAAAAGTTTGTACGCTCAAAGTGCAACGCCTTGGCTATAAAGATTTTCAAATTGCGATAGAAAAATTAGACGCTGGTACGCAACGCCGATTCGATTTTGAATTAGTGGCGAGCGATGCAAAGCAAGAAGTAATTGTGCGCGAAAACCGCATGAATAACACGGGTGTCATCCATGAAGATGTAAAAGATTTTAGATTATTGCCGTCCACAACGGGGAATTTAGAATCGCTCCTACCCTCTATTGCGCTCGGAACAAATATGGGAACAGGCGGTGAGTTAACGTCGCAATATCAAGTGCGCGGTGGAAATTACGACGAAAACTTGGTTTACGTAAATGACTTTGAAGTTTATAGACCACAACTTATTCGCGCAGGACAACAAGAAGGATTAACGTTTGCCAACCCAGATTTAATGCGCGATTTATCTTTCAGCAGCGGCGGATTTGAAGCGCGATACGGCGATAAAATGTCTTCTGTTTTAGACATTAAATACAAACGCCCCGATTCAATGCGCGGTTCTGTGTCTGGAAGTTTACTCGGAGCAACGGCGCATCTTGAAGGTAGTTTAAAATTAGGCAGTAAAGAAAGTCGCCGCAGACTGCGTTACTTGATTGGTGCGCGCTACAAAACGACAAAATATTTACTCAGTTCTCTTGATGTAGCTGGTGAATACGTGCCGACTTTTTTAGATTTTCAAACTTACATCACTTACGATATTTCTAACACCTGGCAACTTGGTTTTTTGGGAAATTTTAATTCCAGTACTTTCAATTTTACGCCCCAATCGCGCAATACAGCGTTTGGTCTGTTCACCTATTCACTCGGAATTACGACAGTTTTTCAAGGAAAAGAATCGGATGGATTTAACAACGGCATGGGTGGCGTTTCGTTAACATATTTGCCAGAAAAACAAAAAAATCCGATGTTTCTCAAGTTCTTAGCGTCGCGCTATCAAACTTTAGAAACGGAAGGCATTGATATTTCAGGAAGTTATATTATCGGCGAAATTGAAACTGATCCGAATAAAGCCAACGCGGGACAAATTGTAAACAGTATTGGCGATGGCACGCAGCAATCGTTTGCGCGCAATCGGTTTTGGTCGGCAGTGACAAATTTAGAACACAAAGGCGGTTACGAAATGCAACTTGATCCGAAAAATCCACGCGTGACGGCAACTAATTTTTTTCAATGGGGTGTGAAATATCAAAATCAATTGGTGAACGATCAACTCATTGAATGGGAGCGTATAGACTCAGCTTTGTATTCATTGCCGCGCAATGTTGATTCATTGCTTCTGAAAAAAAGCTATAAATCTCAAAACGATTTTTCTAACGATCGCTACTCCGCTTTCGGTCAATTAACTTATACGCGTCGCACGGATAGCGTCGGCGAATTGCAAGCTACTTTTGGTTTGCGCGCATTTCATGCAACGCTCAATGGCGAAAGTTTTGTAACGCCACGTTTTCAAATTTTGTATAAACCACTTCGCAGACACAGCGATGTGTCGTATAAATTGGCTGGTGGTTTATACTACCAACCGAGTTTTTACCGCGAGATGCGCGCACCAGACGGAAGTTTCAATCCGAATGTAGTATCGCAAAAATCGGCACAAATTATTGCGGGCGTTACTTACGATTTCAACATCGGCTTTAATCGGCGCATTCCGTTTAAATTTATCAGCGAACTTTATTACAAAAATCTGTGGGATTTAGTATCTTACGATGTTGATAATGTTCGCATCACTTACTCTGGCAAGAACGATGCGACGGGTCATGTCGTTGGTTTAGATATGCGTTTGAATGGCGAATTGGTACCTGGCGCAGAATCGTGGGTAAATCTTTCGATTTCGCAAGCGCGCGAAAGTATTGACGGCAAACAGCTCTACGCTTTTAATTTAGGCGATAGTGCGGGTACAAAAGTGAGCAGCGTTCCACGACCGACTGATCAAGTTTTTACGCTGTCAATGTTTTTTCAAGATTACTTACCGAAGAATAAAAATTTTAAAGTTCACCTCAACGCAACTTTCGGTTCAGGTTTACCATTCGGTCTGCCAGACAATAATTATGTTTTCAGAAATGCTTTTCGCTATACGCCGTATCGTCGCGTTGATATAGGTTTTTCTGTTTTGGCATGGGACGCTGCTTGGCGTGGACGCAAAAAAAGTTTATTCAGCTTTTCGCGTCAAACATGGTTGAGCTTAGAGGTCTTTAACTTACTTGGCGTGCAAAACGAAGCTTCTAACACGTGGGTAAAATCTATTTACAATACGCAATTTGCCGTGCCGAATTACCTCACTTCGCGCCGTTTAAATTTGCGCGCCAGAATTGATTTTTAGCACTTTAAATATAAATGGACTTAAACTTCCTATTCAACTGATAAATTTTAAAAACCCGTTAAATTAAACGCAATTAACTTAACGGGTTTTTAAAATCTACGCAATTTATTTCTCAAGCTTTATTTCTTCTTGAAAGTTTTTTTTGCAGCTTCCACTTCAGGTGTTGCCGCAGTTTTAGCCTCTGTTGTTTTTGCAACCGTTTTCTTTTCTGTTGCAGTTGCCATCACATCATGCTCTGGTAAAGTTATGGGTGAATGCCAAGCATTTTGTTTTGTGCGTTGAAAAATAGCAAACAGAAACAACAGTAACAACGCAATGGATGTAAACAAACTTACTTTTTCACCAATCACGTAAGATACAGGTGCAAACTCCATCAACATTGTATGCGTACCACTCGGCACGCGCGCGGCGCGCAATAAATAATCTACTTTTTCCATCGGCACTGTGTTGCCATCAATTTTAAGCGACATCCCTTTTTTTTCTGGGTAATAAATTTCAGAAAAAACGACGCACTGCTCGCCGTTAGCGGTGTACTTATATTCCATTCTATCTGGATTATATTTCGTGAGTTCTACTTTCGCCGTCGAATCAAATTGTGGCGTAAATCCGCGCAGTGTACCAGCATATTTTTCATCGTAAATTGCGTCAGTTTTCGGATTGAGCGAAGCTAAACCTGCGAGTTCAGCATCAGCATTCGCGACAGGGCGAATATTTTTGACAAACCAAGCATTGCCACAAGCAAACGGATTCGGTGCAACGCCAGCAATATCATCTTTCGAGATGACGTATTTGGCATTCAACATTCCGTAAATCGGCATATTTTTTTGTTCGAAGAGGGCAGGAGTTTTTTCATCGAACTTAGAAAGATATTTATCAATTAAATCTTGGTAGCGCATGAGTTTTGCCGCGTGATAACCACCGACAGATTGATGAAATGCTGAAGTCGAAGCATCTAAAAAAGGATTTCCTTGTCGCAAATCTAAAACGCGGAAGTGTGGGTCTTTATCTTTTTGAATAAAGAGGTCAGCAGGTTTAGGCGTGAAAACATTTTGTACTTCTTTTTTCGTCTCAAACTGATCATTATTGACGATGCGTTTGCCAATCGTCCATGAATCGAACAAAGTAAGCGCAGCAACGCCAGCCACTAAATAAACACTTTTCAATCTTCCTTTTATATAAAACCACACCAAGCCAGCACCTGCTAAAATTAAAAATAAGGAGCGCATAACATCGGCGCGCGCTAAAGCAGCACGGTCAGCACTGATCATGCTCACTAATTCAGGTTGAAGTTGCGCATCACGCGCACCTTTGTCACCCCCAAATGAAGCAAACAAACAAAGTAAAACGCAAATTCCCGTACTCCACAAAAGGCTACGTTGTTTTTTGGCTGCTTCAATTTTTGGATCGAACAAAGCCTGAATACTTAATGCTGCTAAAACTACCAGCAACAACTGACCAAGCCCTAAGGCTTGCGTTACAGCTCTAAATTTATTAAACAAAGGAAAAGTATCGAACATGAGTGTAGCAAAGAAGAAATTTTTCCCCCACGAAATCATTAACATTACCAATGAACTAATTCCGAGCCACCATTTTGTTGCTCCTTTCAATAAAAATAAACCCAACACACCGAAAAATATAAGCAAAGCACCCCAATAAATACTTACGCCAACAAAAGGTTGATCGCCAGTGTAAAACAATCCAGAAATTTGTTGATCTACAGCGTGACTAATTTTATCGTTCGGCACACCTTGTTGCGCCAAACCCGATGCGATTTGCGGGCGCAGTTTTTCAAAAGTTTCTGTACTTTCGTGCGATTGCGACGCACCACCACCATAGGCGTTTTGTGCAATCAGTGTGAGTGATTCGCCTATGCCATAACTCCAACTAAAAGCGTATTCTTTATCTAAACCTCCCCCTTTCGGATGATCCGAATTTTGCAATTCCGATGTGCCGCGAATTGTTTCCGAACTGTATTCATTCGTCATCCAAACAGTTGGCAGGTTTGTGCCGAAAGCTAATAATCCTGCCAAAACCAACGTCACCGCCGATTTTCCAAAAGCCAACCAATTTTTAGATTGTATCGTGAAAACTAATTGCGTTATGCCGAGAATCAATAAAATAATGACCGTATAATACGTCACTTGTAAATGGTTACCGTAAAGTTGCATCGCAAAACCGAGTGCAAATACAGCACCGCCAAATAAATATTGTCCGCGAAAAACATTTATCGCACCCGCTAAAACCAAAGGCGCAAGTGCTAAACAAACCATCTGTGTTGAGTGTCCTGCTTCAATAATATCCATATTGAATGAACTTAAACCAAAAGCCGCTGCGCCAATGAGTGCTACGCGCCAATCAACGAGGAGCGTGATGAGCAAAATATACATACACAACATCGCTAAAAATATGTTCGCGTGTGGTGCTGTTATCCCTTGACCTAATTGCATTGCTCTGAAAACAGGCGTAACCATATTTCCAGAAAACTGCGAAGCAATCTGTACTGCTGGCATACCCGAAAACATAGAGTTCGTCCAAAGCGGCATTTTACCCGTTTCTTTATAAAAAGCGTTCGCTTCCGTTGCTGCTGCACCTGCTTTTTGGTTGTCGGGTTGTGGCAAAACTTTGCCTTCAAATGCAGAAGCGGAAAAGAAAACGAAACTCAAAGCCAACATTACTGCGAGTGCAATTATATGTGGAAAAAATTTTTTAAAATCGAATTTCATAATTTAATTTTTTTAAAAGAAGCTGTTAGCAATTAGCTTTGAGCCTTGAAATGCAAATTGCGAACTGCAATTACGAGCGAGGCTCATAGCTCAAAGCTCATAGCTCAAAGCTCTGAGCTTTGAGCGTGTAAAAGTATAAAACGTGCACCGTGTTTAGGTGTGTTGCATTTTTTTTATTTTATTGGAGTAAAATTATCTTTTCGGTTTGAGGGTTTTGAATTTACGATGGAGAAAAATTATTTTACCACAACTAAACTACAAGAGGCTACTTCTTTCGAAGTAGCCTCTTGATTAAAAGTATGTACTAAGTAGTTTTAGAAAGAATGTTTATAGCCGAGCGACAATGAATTGCGAATAAATACATTTCTGCCAGGGCTGTTCGAGTCGCCGTTTAAAAAGACTAATTGGTTATTGTCGTAAAACCAATCAGACTTGAAAATGAAGGAGAAATTTTTAATGATGTTGAAGTCTAAAGTATTGTACCATTCAACCGCAATATTTTGTGGGTCGCGCAGATAATTTGAATATAAATCGAGCGTACCAATGTAGCTTATTCTATCCTTCGCAAATTTATTATTATAATCTAAGCGCACTTCAGCACCTAACTGAAAGTCTATCGTTTTATCGTGATTAGGGTTTGGAAAAAAACGTTCCGTGTTAGCCAAAGTCTTATCGGCGCAAATGATAGTTTTAATAGCGATGGGTGATAAAAAAATCGAAAGATGCGGATCGTACTTATAAATAAAACCTGGTGATAGTTTGAGGGTAGCAGGTGAGAAGAACGAACTCGTAAGTGTGAGCGTTTTTAAGATAGTTGGGTCAACGCCTTGCGGCGTTAAACTCAAATAATTTGAGCCGTAAGTAGAAAGCAATTGTGTTTGAAAGTCGAACAAACCGCCAAGATACCATTTCTCTGAAATTCTATGACCCGCTTGAGAAGTGAATTGTATTACATCGCTCGCTTTTGTGTACGGTCCGCCGGCTGTGCTGACAATAGCTTCTTGCAAACCAAATTTATTTGTCCAAATGACACTTGTGTCTTTATAATTAGCAAGATACGTTATCAATCCGCCGAACCCAAAACGATTGTCGCCTGCGCCAGGTCTTGGATTAATTAGCCACAGCGACGCTAAATCTAAACCAATACTTCCAACCTTCGTCCAACCGTTCGAATCTTTAGATTCCAAAATTTTGACATCCCCCGTAGCATCAACTGTTTTTTGCGCATTTATAGATAACAAAGACAAGCAGAAAATGCCTACCAATAGTAATTTAACCTTCATAAAAAAGTAAATGTTTAATTTAATTAATTTCGTTTCTGACGAATTAAGTTTGATAAGGTAACAGAATTAATTTAAATCAAAATTTACACTTCAATTTTGAGATTATCGCTTGGCGTAACGATGATAGCTTCGGAAAGTAATTTATGCAAAGGAAAAATAATGAGTTGCTCGCCCGATTGGAGTTTTACTGTAGAATTATCGATATGAATGACTTTGCCTTTCAAGTTTCCAATTTGAACCGTATCACCAACCGTAATATTTCCTTTAGAATAGTAGGAAGCCATTAAATTGAGCATCACTTCTTTTGATGCCAATCCGTATCCTAAAGCAAAAGCCGCAACAACGCCCCCGAGAATGACCGTTAAGTTATTTCTTAAAAAAGTTGTATCAATTTGCGCTTGGTTAAGCGCGCTAATGCCAACTGAAATAAAAATAAAGTAGAAGACAGCATTCGATATTATACCCGCGCTCGGAATATTGAGCGAGCGACAAGTTTTGAAAATTATATTTTTCATCCCATTAGCAGCTAATAAACCAACTAACAAAACGATGAGTGCCACAAGCGCATTCGGTATAAAATTTACAACCTTTATCACCAAATCGGAAATAGCAGGCATTCGTAGCGAATCGGTAGCAGCAATAATGAACACCAAAAAAATAAAATAATAAACCGTATTCGCAATTATTGAGCTCAATTGAATTTTTAAATTGCTTTTATGAACTATGTCAATATCGTTTATTTTTTCGGTAATCGAATCTAAAC
>ENA-OFCD01000790-OFCD01000790.1-metagenomes-genome-assembly--contig:-NODE-790-length-18741-cov-4.986889_pt1 | contig 18741 bp, 15 predicted proteins | sample MGYA00153392_OFCD01 | MGnify analysis MGYA00153392
GTATCGGTTGAATCGCTTCGACTTGCTCTTGCGCCCGTGACGCATGTCCTTGTCCTCGACCGACACGCGCCGGTCCACCGCGGTGCCCTTGCCAATACGCGGCTTGTTGTCGGGCGGGTCCGGCTCGAGATCCTGTTGGCGCAATGGCTGGAGTGTCGCCAGGGGCTCGGCGAGCGGCGATTCTGCCACTTTGGAGCCGAATTCCTTTGCAATCCATTGTTCGAGTCGGTCGAGCTGTTCCACGAGGGTCCCAATCGCTGATGCCTTCTGCTCGCGGTCACTCCATTCGATGTCGAGTGCCGACTTGATGCTCGTGTCCACGAGCCATGGGGTCCCGGCACGCTCGGAGATCTCCTTCGGAGTGACGTCCGCCAAACGTGCGGCGCAAGCGATCAACTTGCGCGCGGCGTGGGCCAACAAGTTGAACGTGTCCTCGACGCGTCCAGCGCCTTCGATGGGCCTCGAGTCGATCGCGACGCGCAGCTCTTTGGGAAGTTTCTTCCAGTCGAATGCTTGTGAGTTCCGCGCAAGCTCGATTGTGCGTTCGAGAAGGCGTCGATCCATGTCATGCGCCATGAGGCGTTGGCGAAAGGCGGGTAGTGCGCCTTGGGAGAACGGCGCGTCGTCTTCGCCGATGATCCCGAGCACCCTCTGCCAACGAGCGTCGACGATGGCGAGCTCCACGGCCTGCGCATCCGAAGCGCCCGTATATCCCTGGAGTAGGACAACCATGGCCAACAGCGCCGGCGCGACTGGCTGTTTGCCCTCGCCAGACTCTCGGTACATCCCGTCGAGCTCCGACTGGAACGCGTTGTCGAATCGCTCGTGGCGATAGAGTCGCAAGAACGCGAACAGCTTTCCCGTGCGCTTCATGCGGCCAATCAGAAACTGCTCGCGCTTGCTCAATGCAACACTCGGAACCCAATGCGGAACGACCCTCGATAACCTCCGCCGAACGCTCGGCGGACCCCAAAGATCATGCCGCCGTACCGATGTCGATCTTCTCGTGTAAGTGATCGGAATGATCGGGAAAGTGAACTGATCGATGCTCTAGGTCTGGATTGTTGGGGCGTGTTTTGTGAAGATGCGGCACATGAAGTTTACGAAGCTCGACGTGACCACTGCGGACGGAACTATGGATGTTTACGTTCATGCGCCCGCGGGTGCTGGGCCGTTTCCTACCGTCATCCTCTATCCGGACGCGTTCGGGGTTCGCGCGGCTATGCACGAGGTTGGGGAGAGGCTTGCGAGGGAGGGGTATCTCACGGTGATCGTGAACACGCTCTATCGCGCGGGGAATTTCGCGCCGTTCGACATCGCTAACACGTTCACCAACCCGCCCGAGCGGGCTCGGATTGGGGCGATGATGCAGAAGGCGAACGGCGAAGCGGTCATGGCCGATACTCGGTCGCTCCTCGATGTGCTCGCGAAGGAGCCGCGCGCCAAGACGGATCGGTTCGCTTGCTGCGGCTATTGCATGGGCGGTCGATTGGCGTTCATCGCGGCGGGTACGTTCGGCGAGCGCGTCGCGGCGGCTGCCTCGTTTCACCCAGGAAACATCGTGACTGACACGCCGGAGAGCCCGCACCTGAACGCGAGCAAGGTGCGCGCGCGCCTCTACTTCGGTATCGCGGACAACGACTCGAGCTGCACGCCCGAGGCCCAAGCCAAGCTGAAGGCGGCGCTCGACGCCGCGAAGGTCCGCTACGAGCTGGAGGTCTATACGGGGAAACTGCACGGATTCGCCGTCACGGACTTCCCGCCCACGATCTACGACGCGGGCGCCAACAAGCAGCACTGGGAGAAGCTGCTGGGGCTGCTCGAAGAAGCGCTCTGATCGCGGCTCGGACTCCGACCCCGACTCACATCAATCGCGGCCCCGCAATCGGTGCTCGCTGGCCCGGGTTTTCCCGCTATCCTGGACGAATCGCCCCATTTGTGACGGACGGACAGGGGTCCGGCCATCTGTTGGGAGGAGACCGCGCGCACCCCTATGGACTTCTCACCCGCCGTCGTGATCGAAGCCGAGGACGCCTGCGCAGGCTCGCCGAAGGCCGAGGGCTGGGTGCGCGAGTCCATGCGCGGAAGCGTGGCGCCTCGCGGTGTTTGGACGGTGCGCGTGTCGAGCCCGTCGCCATCGCACGTGCTCGGTGTCCTCGAGGACGAGCAAGGGCGTCCCGTGGCGCATCGCGATCTCTACTTGAAGAACCCGCACGAGTGCGAGGGCACGATGCATGCGGTGGGCGTGTGGGCGTCGCTCGTGCTCGACACCGAGATCGATCGCGCCAAGCAGCGAGAGCGCGAGCGCGAGGTCGCGGCCAAGGAAGACGCGGACAAACTGGTCGCGCGGCGAGCGGCAGACGCAGACTCGAGCTCCGTGGCTGCCCTCCAGAAGCGTGACGGTTCGTCGGAAGACGCGGACGCCGGCGCGCCGAACAAGAAGCTCCCTTCGCGGATCGAGATCGGCGCCTCCACGGACCTCGTGAGCGGGCTCGGTGGGCCGACGGCGACGTACCTTGGTGTGAGCGCGTACGTGTTCGTCGAGGCGGGATTCGGCCTGTTCTTACGGCCTAGCGCGAGCTACGCGCACTCGCTCGGCGACATGCCGATCAACTGGGGAAGCGGACGCCTCGATTTCTGCGCGCGCGTCCCCGGAAATTACCAAGATCGAAAAGGCCTACAGCTCGACGTGTGCTTCGGCCCCGAGGCAGGGGCGATGAGCCTCAAGGGGAGCACCGGCGACAACCGCGTTCGGCCGCTCTTCGGGTTTGGCCCGACGATGAGCCTACGGGGCGATCTCGTGAGCGCGTTCGGCGTAGTGGTGCGCGTCGCCACCGCCTACAACATCGTTCATGGCGAGGAGCTCGATCCCATTGCGCCCGTCTCCGTGCGTGGAGAAGTCGGCGTTTCTTGGGGAGTCCGATGAGCAACCACAACACCGTGTTTCGAGCGCTCTACGAAGCCCACGTGGACTTCGTGTGGCGAAACCTCCGGCGCCTCGGCATCCCCGAGAGCGACGCGCCGGACAGGACGCAAGAGGTTTTCGTCGTCGCGCACCGCCACTTGGCGCAATTCGAGGAGCGTGGTCACGGCCCGCGCGCTTGGCTGTTTCAGATCGTGTTGCGCGTCGCGTCCGAGGCGCGCCGCCACAAGCGACGCCACCCGGAGGACGCAGACGGCGGAGTCGCGCAAGATCGCCAGTCGATCGGCCCTGACCAGACCGGCGCGATCGCGAGGCGCGAGGCGATGGAGCAGCTCGACCGCGCGTTGGCGACCATCGACGTCGGACGTCGCGCCGTCTTGGTGCTGCACGAGGTGGAAGAGATGACCGCTCCGGAGATCGCAGAGTCGCTTGGCATCCCCCTCAATACTGTCTATTCACGGCTGCGCGTCGCGAGGCTCGAGCTCGAGCAGGCGCTTCGCAGCAGCGGGGAATTCCCCGCCGTTGAACCCACTTCGATTCGGGTAGGAGGTGCGCGATGAACATCCAACGGTCGAATGCTCGAACGAAGTGGAGCATGAGAGCTGATGACATGAGCGCAACGACCGAAGGGAGAGCGTCATGAACGGCGAGGGACTTGGACCGCAGGCAGCTAGCTTGCTTCGCGAGGCGCACCGCGACGTGCCGTCTCACGCTCGCCGCGCGGAGATGTGGCAAGGCATCGAGACTGGCGTAGTCGGGACTGCCGCCGTGGCCGGCACCTTCAAGGCGTTGAGCGGACTCACCAAGGTGCTGGTAGGCGTCATCATCGGAGGAGCGCTCGTCGCAGGGCTCACCGCCTCGCTGCTGCCGCCAAAGCTAAACGATGACATGTCAGCGATCGGCAATCCGTCTCGGCCCGTGATGGTCGAACGAGACGTGCCGCTTGCCCCCGCCGTCGACGTCGGCAGCGGTGAGACGACCGAGGTCGCGGATCTCGAGATCGGCAACGAGGGTAGTGGGGACCCGCTCGTCGTGACGAACCTGTCGAACAACGGAGTCAGCGGCGGTCATCACAACACCGCCCTCAGGAACGGAGCGGGCCGAGGACCGAATCGCTCCGGCAACTCGAATGCAGGCACCAACGCGAACGTCAACGGCGCCCCGACCACCCACGAGGATCCGATGATGCGAGAGTCTCGGCTCGTCGCTGAGGCGCGCGGCGCGCTCTTGCGTGGTGATCCGAACAAAGCGCTCAAGATCGTGAAGCTCGCGCGCTCCACGCCCAACCCGGGCCTCGAGCCCGAAGAACTCGCGTTGCAGGCGCGTGCGCTCCGCGAGCTGGGCGCCAAAGCGGAGGCGGATGCGGTCGAGAAAGAGCTCGCGCGTCGCTTCCCGGAGAACTCCCTCGGCCGCTGATCATTGGAGTCCTGCTCGTCGGCGGCTACCATCGACACCTCGAACCCAAGCTAGAGCTTGTCGTGGCGGTGGTTGGCTCCTACAAGTAGAAAAGGTCAATGAGACTCATTCGAATCGCGACTGCGAACATCGACACTACGGTCGGCGCAACCAGAGACAACGTGGACCGCGCGATTCTCGCATGCGAGCGCGCCGCGAAGGACGATGCCACCGTGATCGTGCTGCCCGAGCAGGCGATCGGCGGATACGCGCCGGAGGATCTAGTGCAGTGGCGCGCGTTCGTGGAGGCCCAGTGGGTCGGCCTCGAGCGCCTCGCCAAGGCCACTGAGTCCTCGCGATGCGTTGTGGCGGTTGGCGTGACCGTCGCGATCGATGCGCGCCTCTACAACGCCGCGGCGCTGTTGTTCGCCGGCAAGATCGTCGGTCTCGTGCCGAAGGAGAAGCTGCCCACGTACAACGTCTTTTATGAGGCGCGCACGTTCGCCCACGGGGCACCGGGCATGCGTGAGCAGGTGCGCGGTGTTCCCTTCGGAGATCTCGTATTCGGCTTCGACTTCGGCATTGTGGCGCTTGAGGTCTGCGAGGACTTCTGGTCGCCCGACGGACCCATGCGAAGGCGCTGTTATGCGGGCGCGGAGCTCGTGCTCAACGTCTCGGCCTCTCCGTTTCGCATCGGCGTCGCCGGGACACGGCGCGAGATGATCGCCACGCGCGCGGCAGACAATCAGTGCACGCTCGCGTACGCCAATCTCGTTGGTGCGAACGACGGTCTCATCTTCGACGGCGGCGGGTTCGTCGCGCAGAACGGGCGCGTCGCGCTCGAGGCGCCGCGATTCCGAGAGGGTGTCTCGACGGTGACGGTCGATCTCGATCGCACGCGTCGCCTGCGCACGGAGAACACGACGTGGCGCACGGACCGCGACACCTTCGCCGCGGCTGAACACGGTCCCGAGCTCGTGCGCGTGCACGGCGAGACGGCAAGCCGTGACAAGCTCACATACCCGTTTCCGGTCAACAAAAGCTTCTTCTTGCCGCAAGACGTGACGACGGTCTCCGCGCGGGCCGCGTTCTGCGAGGAGATCTTGGACGCGCTCACTCTCGGCGTCGGCGGCTACTTCGAGAAGACCGGCGCGTTCAAGACGATCGGCGTCGCACTCTCCGGCGGTCGCGACAGCCTGTTCTGTCTCTTGATAGCCCGCCGATATGTCGATAAACGCTTCGCCGATCTCGACAAGGCGGGTCGCGACGGCAAGGCGCGCGAGATGCTGCGCGCGTTCTTCATGCCCTCGCGCTTCTCCTCTGCGCGCACCGCGGCGGCCGCCGACGAGGCAGCAAAGGAGCTGTGCGTACCGTTCGCCGTGGTCTCGATCGACGACGGACTCGATCGCGAGATCGTCGAGGCGAAGAAGATGCTCCAACCGGGCGAGACCCTGACTCCCACGGCCAAGCAGAACATCCAAGCGCGCCTTCGCTCCGCGCGCATGTGGACCTGGGCGAACAACGCGGGCGGACTCTTCTTGCAGACGAGCAACATGTCCGAGAAGTCCGTCGGCTACTGCACGATCGGCGGCGACATGGAAGGCGCGCTCAGCGTAATTGCCAATCTGCCGAAGACGGTCGTCAATTACATACTCGATTATCTCCTCGAGACGACCGGCTCACCCGCGATCAGAATGACCCTGGAAATGCCGGCCTCCGCGGAGCTCGCCGCAGACCAAGAGGACGAGAAGGAACTGATGCCGTTCCCCGTGCTCGACGCGTGCTTTGCGCTCTACGCAGGCGAGAAGATGTCTGTGGCCGAGGTGAAGGAGGTGTTGAAGGTGATGTTCCCCGAGCACGCCGGCAAGACCGACGCATGGGCGGACAAATTCGGGCGGCTGTTCGTGCAGTCGATTTATAAGTGGGTGCAGGCGCCGATCACGCTGCATGTCGGCAATCTCGATCTCGACCGCGAGCGCGCGCTTCAATTGCCAGTAGTGCAGAAAGTACAGTGGTGAGATGACCTCACAGAAGCCGCCGCGACCGTCCAAGCCGCCTTCGCGCAAGGAGACCGTCGAGGTTCAGCTCGAGTGGCTCGAGGAGGCAGGTACGAAGTTGAAGGCGAAGTCGAAGCTTCCGCCGCCACCGCTACCGAACGCGCGCGTGCAAGCACCGCCGATGCCGGTGACGCCGAGCAATCCGCCGCCCGCGCGATCGACCAAGCCGCCTCCGCGCAACCCGCCGACGTTGGAGGTCGACATGCGCGAGCTGATCATCGTGCCGACGATGCCGGTGCCGCCGCTGTTGAAGTCCACGCGCCCCACGGGCAACCCGATCCCGCGTGAGGAGGAAGACGCTCCGCGGCCGCCGCGACGCACCAAGCCGCCGCCCGCGCGACGCACCAAGCCGCCGCCTCGTTGATTTCCGTCACCGAGTCGTGAGGTGCGCCAGCGTTCCCGCTTGCTGCGTGGGCGGACCGAATTGCGGCAGGGGGAACGCTTGCGCGAACGTCAAAAAGAAGCTGACCGGGCCGATGTCCGGCGTCGGCGTGCGCGAGATGGGGAACCCCACGTCCGCGCGGAACGCGACGCGATCGAACTGCGGGAAGAGCACGCGCAACCCGAACCCGACGCTGTGGTGCGGGTGAAGATTCTTCCAGCCGTCGAACGCGTCGGCGACATCGTAAAACAACACACCGCCGAAGTGCACCTTGAAGAGGTCGACGTTGCGTGAGCGAAACTCCAAGTTGGAGGCGACGAGATCCTTGCCGAAGTAGTAGCTCGTCGGAAACCCGCGCAGCCGGTTGTTGCCGCCGATGGTGCTCGTCGTGTTGAGGTCGTTCGCCCAGCGATCGATCGCGAGCGCGCTCCAAACGAAGCGTCCGATCGGCGTGCGCGGCGAGGCGAGATATGCGTTCGCCTGGAACACTCCCTGAAGGACCTCCTGGTCGTTCCACTCGGTTGTGGACTGCAGGTCGACGCGCGCGACGCCGTCGTGAATGGGGAGCGTGTAGCCGGCCTCGGCGAAGAGCCCGAGGAACGTCCGCGTCGAGCCCAAGTTCTGAGACACTGGGTAGACCTTCGCGGTGAACCAGTGCCCGAGGCGGATGTCCTCTTGCAGGCCGAGCGTCTCGAGGTCGAGCACGCGCGTGTATTCGGTCGTATACGAGCGCCACTCGATAGCGGGCCCGATGCGATCGTCGGAGACGGGCAAGCGCAACCGCTTGAAATCGGCCACAGCGATGGGGTTGAAAGGTGATAAGTCATCCGCATGGTAGCGACTGCGCGTCACCTCGAACGAGAGGACGAAGTCGTTCTTGTACGCCCAGCCGAACGAGCGCGTGACGCCCGCGAAGGCTTGAACGACCGCGCTCCTGAACGCGTCGGGGATGTCGTCCTTCTCGGGTGTGAGCTTGCTGTCGAACTTGGCGAGCTGCCCGCCCGAGTACCGGCGGGTGATCTCGTCACGCCACTGCGCCGAAGCGCTCGCCGCCCACTCCGTGCGCGTCGACCAGAGCGGCTGACCGATGCTGAGCAAGCCGAACGAGCCCTCCGGCGAGCCCGTGACGTTGTTGACGATGACGTTGCCGCTCGCGTTGAGCTGCACGCGCGAGTCGCCGACGCGAGGGATCGTGTAGCGGAGACCGAGAGACGTCGAGAGCGGCTGATAGACGAATGTGCCGCCCGCCGTGTGGTGAATGCCGCCGAGGTTGATCTCCGAGGGCTGGAGGATCAGCTTCTCGAGGCCGCCGCTCGTGAGCCCGATGTCCCACTGAACGCGCAGGCTCCAGACGTCCTTGGTGATGACGAGGATCTTCACCTTGTCGGCCGTGGACCCTTTGAGCGGGACGATCAAGACGAGCGAGAGCTGCGTGAGCGCGCGGAGGTTGCGCTCGGTCTCGTCGCACGCAAGCGCGTCGTACTTCTCTCCGACGGACGTGAGCACCTCGCGCTCGATCACGAACGCGCGGCTCGTCGCGTGGAAGAAGTTGACCGCCGACAGCACGAACTCCGGCAAGAAATCGCGCTTCTCGAAGACGGCTAGGCGCACCGTGCCGATCGACTCGATCGTCTTGCCCTGTGGGGTCGGATCGATCTGCGCGCCGAGTCGCTCGGTCACGATCTTGCGCGTCTCCATTTCGTAAGGCGAGAACCCGAACGTTCTCGTCTGGGCCGGGCCCGCAGCGAGTGCTTCGCGACCGAGCGTCAGCGCGGCCAGCAGCACGATCGATGCAGTAGACAGCTTGTTCATTCGCGCTCGCTCGAGTCCGAGCCTCCGGTGAAGCTCGCGAGAAGCGCGAGCGGAGCCCACATCAAAAAGAGCGCGGGGCAGGTGCGGCTCACCATCGCGAGCGCCCTCAGGCCCGTCGCGCGCGAGCCGTCGCGGCGGATGATCACGATGTGGTGCCCGCCGACCTCATCGGGCTCCCACGCTTTGATCTCGTAGCGCGCGAGCCAGTCGAGCCCACCCACGAGTCGCGCGTAGAGGCGACCGAGCGTGCGTGAGGAGTCGAAGTACAGCTTGCGGCCACGCGTGTCGTGCGTGGCGAAGAGCGCGTAGATGAGCAAGGTCAGCCACGTGAAGCCTTCGACCGCGGACGTGCCCTCGATCACGATGTGAAACCACGCGCCTAGCCAGAGCGCGAAGACGCGCGTGCGTGGGTGCCACAGGCCGAACGCCAAGAAGAGCTCGGTGCCGATCGCCATCTTCGCCAAGAGGCTCGTGGACTCCGCGCGCGAGAAGAACTCGATCACACCCTGCGGCACGCCCTTGTCGATCGCCATGTAGCTGTAGCGCGCGAAGCGATCGAACAGCACGCGGCCGCCGCGCCAGTCTGGATCCAGCAATTTTGAGCCGCCGGACGCGAGGTAGATGATCGAGCACTGCAGCTGCGCGAGTCTCGCCGCCCAGAGCGGCCCGGACTTCTCGCCGTCCGGCTGGGTGATCGTGAGGCTGCGATCGCACGGCGAGAACGAGAGCAAGAACGCGTAGCAGTAGAGCGCGTAGCGGTTGTGGTGGAACTGCAAGCGGTCGCACAAGAGGAAATACACCCCGAGCGTCGAGGCGACGAACAGCGCGGCGCGAGCGTGATGCCCCGCGGTGACGAGCACAGACGCGAGCACGAACGCGACGAGCAAGGCCGCGTAGACGGCGCGTGTCGGCACCATCGACTCGGGAAGGAACGGCATGTGGAACACGTCGCCGAAGTAACCGACGGTCGCGAGCTCTCGCAGAAAGCCGAGGCCACGGACGAACAACAACACGCCGAGCCCGATGCGCACGACGCCGAGCACGTAGGTGGCACCGCTCTCGGTGCGCAGGCGCGCGCCGATCGACATTCAGGGTCGCCTTCGACTGGACAGCGTCACCGTGATGGGGTCGCGGCCGTTCTTGCGCACGCTCACCGTCGCGATCAGTCGGCGCGTCTCGACGTCGTCATCGAGGTGCGTGATCGCGTCGTCGAGCGCGGCGGCGAGGCGCGAGAGCTGAGCGTCCGAGCCGTACGCGGCGTTCACCGTCACGTCGAGGTTCGAGAGCACCGCATCCTTGACGCGATCGGACCACGCATGATCGTGGGGCGCACCGTGTGCGTCGTGCGCGTGCCAGCGACCTTCCTCTACAGGAACGGCGCTCCCGTCGGCGAGCTCCCGCGCGAGCGAGATGGAGATCGTCGAAGACTCGGGGAACATGCGGAACGCGAAGGCCGCGTCGGGTCTTTTGCCTGCCGTGAGTATCAGCGCCGTTTGCGCCGCGATCCACGCGACGACCAGCACCGCCCTCGCGGCAACGCTCAATTGTTGCCGCCTTCGGCGGACGACAACGCTTGGTGAAGGGGCTTCGCCCGCGGCAAATCCATGATCGGCCGAGCGAGACTATCTCGGCCAAAACTCGCCCAGCGCGAAAAAGTGTGCTTCGGTTGGTAGGTGTTGCGTCCTTGGCTTCCCCTTCCGTCGATTATCGTACTGGCGGCGTGCGGCCAGTCCGGCGCGTTCTCCGAGAAGGGCGTCAAAGACCCCGAGATCGCCGCACCCGCGCTCGCGACCGTAGCGCTCGTAGACGCGGCACCCACAACGCCACCCGCGTCGATGGCATCGGTGGGCCCGCTCGACAACGCATCGGCGCTGAAGCACTGGTTCGAACGGCTGGCGACGCTGGACGACGGGGGATCGAATCAAGACGTGCGCGTCGTGCAATTCGGCGACTCGCACACCGCGGCAGATCTCGAGTCTGGCACTGTGCGCCGCTCGTTGCAGGCACGCTTCGGCGATGGCGGGCGCGGCTTCGTCGAGCTCGGGCGCCCGTGGAAGACGTACATCCAAGACGGCTTGAAGCTGCCGGGGATGAACAAGGATTGGTCTGCCGAGCACGGCAAGCTCGAACACGGCAGGTTCGTCGGAGACGGCTGCTATGGGATCGGCGGCGTGTGCTTGGTGACGAACAAGAAGGGCGCGAAGGCGTGGGCGGACATCGTCTCGCCCAGCTCTAACGTGGAACTCGAGTATCTCGAGCAGCCCCAAGGCGGCACGCTCGAGCTGTTCGTCGACAACACGAGCGCGCTCAAGGTGTCGACCAAGGGCAAAGCGAATGCGTCAGCGTTCAAGGCCGTCAGCGTGCCAGACGGCCCGCACCATCTCGAGGTGCAAGCGCTCGGTGACGGCGACGTTCGCTTCTTCGGTGTGTCGCTCGATCGGAACCAGATCGGCGTCGTTTGGAACGCGCTGGGCATCAACGGCGCGCGCGCTTCCACGCTGCTGCAGTGGAGCGAGCCGCACATGGCAGACCAGATCCAGCACCAAGCTCCCGATTTGGTGGTGCTCGCGTACGGCACCAACGAGTCCGCGGACGACGGCTCGCTCGAGGCCTTCGAGCGCCAACTGGTCGACGTGCTCGGGCGCGTTGCTCGCGCAGTGCCGAGCGCCTCGTGCTTGCTGTTGGGACCGCCCGATCGCGCGATCGAGACGAGCACCGGTTGGATGACGGCGCCCAAGCTCGAGCAAGTCGTCGAGGTCGAGCGCGCCGTGGCGCACGCCGCCGGATGTGGGTTCTACGATCAGCTCAAGGCGATGGGCGGCAACGGTACGATCGCCGCGTGGGCGGAGGAGACGCCGCCTCGCGCACAAAAAGATCACGTGCATCTTACACGTGATGGTTACACCTTCGTAGGACAAGCCTTCGCCGATGATCTGGTGCGCGCGTACGCCGCGTGGCGCGCTGACAAGGGGATGACCCCCGCACGTGCGCCGACGCCGCGCGTACCCAATACGGCGCCCGAGAACCACGACGACAAGCCGCCCGCGAACTCTCCGTTCGTCGCTATCCCGATGTGACGATGCGTCCGCGTTGGGCGCTCTTGCTACTCGCCGCGTGCTCGCGACCGTCCGAGCGCGCCGCGGATGCGTTGCCTCCCGTCGTCCCTGCGCAGAGCGCTTCGCCGCGATCGGGCACGACGCGGCGATCATGAAGTGCTTGCCCGTCGTCGCGTCCGCTTGCGGCTGCGTCTACTCGTGCGCGCCCGGTGTCGAGACGTCACCCGGTCACTTCTCGGTGAGCCATCCGTTCTGGGCGCCGTCGAAGCTCAAGGCGACGGTGACGAAGTGGTGTGTCGACGAAGACTGCACGGACGCGTTCGACGCCGAGATCGTATGCAGCGTAATGTGCCTCAAAAGACCGGCAGACCACACGTGTCACTTCGAGTCGGATCGCTGTGTCGGTCACTGACGTATCGCAGTCGAACGACTAGGCGCTCTTCTTCCGGCGACGCGCGCCGACCATGACGGCGAATGCGGCGATCACGATGGCGCCGACGTTGCCGCTGTTGCCCTCACCGGTGGTACAGCCCTCGGTGGTCGTGGTCGACGACGTCGCGGCTCCCGCATCGGGGGCACTCCCCGCGCGACAGAACCCGCGGTCACAGAAAGACTTGTTCGGGCACGCGTTGGTCGGGTCGCACGCTTGGGTGCAGGTGAAGGTCTGGCCGTTGTCGAAGGACTCGCAGTCGTTGCTGGCGCAGTCGCTCGGGCCGTTGCACGACCCGCCGAGCGGCGTCTTGTTAGGCATGCTGCCGTCCGACGGAACGCTCGAGTCCACCTTCGGCATGCTCGCGTCCATCTGTGGCGGTGCAGGTTGCGTCCACGGGGGCATCGGGTAGCCGCCATCGAGCGACCCCTGCTTGACGGCTTGAAGGATCAACGCGCGCCAAGCGTCCGTGCGCGTGTAGACCGCGCCGACGCAGTTGTTCCCGCTCACGCCGCCGCGCGAGAGGATGCCCATCGTCACCGGAGTGTTGGCGTTGAAGTTGGACTGCTCGAACGCACCCGAGCCAGAGTCGCCCTGACACGTGCCATCGCCGGCGATGTACTCGTTGCTGTCGACCTGTCCCATCGGGCAGTCGAGCTTCAGGTCTCCGGGGATGCAGACCACCTTGATGTTCTGCAGGATGTGGCGCGTTCCTGCGTCGTTCACGCCTGCGCTCGTCTTGCCGTAGCCAATGGCCGTCTGCGTCGTCTTGTAACGAGTGTGATCGGTCATCGAGTATTGACCGACGGGCTCGACCGGGGTCGCCTCGCCGCCTGGCACGTTCGCAGAGAGCTCGAGGATCGCGATGTCGTTGCCGCAAATGAAATTGTTGTTCGGCAGCGTGATGCTCTTGACCTTGTGCCAGCCCTGCGAACTTTGGAGGAGTTGGAAGTAGGTCGTCACCCAGAACTGCGGCGCGTTCTGTGCGCCGAACTGATCGGTCTGGCAGTTGACGGCGTTCGGGTCCGGCACAGCGTCGATGCAGTGACGCGCCGTGAGGACGATGTTGGGCGTGATGAGCGTCCCCGAGCACAGCTCGCTGCAGTTGCCCGCGCCGTTACCGATGCACACGCCAACCGCGTACGGATGCGATTGATCGACTTGCCCGTTTTGGATCGAGCTCGCGGTGAACGAGGTGGTCTCGAACGTCGGCGGTCCCGCCGAGTTGCACGCAGATGCAATCACACCGGCGAACGCCAAAACCAAACTGCCGAGGATGGGAGCGCGCATATGGGCAAAGGATCGCTTGGCCCTTCCGCCAGCGCCACGACAATCGACTGCCGCAACGCGACAATGATGCGACTTACAAGGTGCGCGAAAAAATCTTCTCGAGCGTCTCTCGCTTCGGCGTGACGCTGACGACGGCGGCCTCGGCTTCGTAAGCGGCGTTGATGACCTCGCGCACGTTCGGGCCGGCAGGCACTTCGAGCACGAAGTGTTCGCCCATGTTCTTGCCGCTCCACCCACGCTCGGACAGCTTGCCAATGAGCTCCGGACTCACGCCATCGAGCGCGATCTCCACTACGCGAGAGGCGTTGGCGAGCAGCTCGTCGAGCTTGCCCGCGACCGCGACCTCGCCCTTCCTGAGGATGCAGACGCGATCGCAGAGCGTCTCGACATCCGACAGGATGTGCGTGGAGAAGAACACTGTCTTGCCGCGCGCGCGCTCGTCCAAGATGAGATCGCGCACGTCTTTGCGACCCACGGGATCGAGTCCGCTCATCGGCTCGTCGAGGATCAAGAGATCGGGATCGTGCACGAGAGCCGACGCGAGGCCCACGCGCTGGGTCATACCCTTCGAGAGCGCTCGCACGGGCCGATCGATCGCTTCGGTCATGCCCACGCGGTCGATCACGCGCTCCACCTTTCGCGAGAGCTCCGAGGAGGGGATGCCGCTGAGGCGCGCGCACATCGACACGAACTCGCGCGGCGTCAGATACGGGTAGATGTACGGGTTCTCCGGCAAGAAGCCGACGCGTTGCATCGCCTCGGGAGACGGCGCAGGCGTGCCGAAGATCGACGCGGTGCCGGACGTCGGGAAGATCAACCCGACGATCATCTTGATGCTCGTGGTCTTGCCCGCACCGTTCGGGCCGATGTAGCCGAACACCTCGCCGGTCTCGACGACGAACGAGACTCCCTTCACCGCCTCGACGCGCGTCCCGGTAAACGGCTTTCGAAACGTCTTGGCTAGCTTGTTCGCCGTCAGCGCCGCCGTCATCGCTCTTCCCTCTCGTCTGGGTCAGACGGTTTCTGGTCGCCTGGCGAGGCGTACTCGTGGAGCTTGTACTGGATCTTGCGCGTGGAGATGCCGAGCAACATTGCCGCCTTCGATGTCGAACCGCCGCATGTTTCGAGTGTCTTCGTGATGGCGTAGCGCTCGAGCTCCGCGATCGTCGAGCCGGGGATCGGCGGCGGTCCCTCCAACGCTTCCTTCGGAACGAGCGACGCGGGCAGGTGTCGCCCCTCGATCGATCCGCCATCGCACAATACGACGGCGCGCTCGATCGCGTTCTCGAGCTCGCGCACGTTGCCGGGCCAAGCGTACGACGAGAGCATGTCGAGTGCCTCGTCGCTGATGGAGAGCGTGGGCCTGCCATTTTCGGTGGCGTAGCGCTTCAGAAAGAAGCTCGCGAGCGCAGGCACGTCGCGCTTCCGGTCGCGGAGCGGAGGCAGCTCCACCGACACCACGTTCAGCCGATAGAAGAGATCCTCACGGAACGAGCCCCGCTTGATCTCGGCTTGAAGGTCGCGGTTCGTTGCGGCCAAGATGCGCACGTCGACCTTGACGGTCTCGTTGCCGCCCACGCGTTCGAACGAGCGATCCTGCAGCACGCGGAGCAGCTTGACCTGTGTGCCTTGGGTGATCTCGCCGATCTCGTCCAGGAACAGCGTTCCGCCCTCTGCCTGCTTGAAGCGACCCTCGCGCCGCGCGACCGCGCCGGTGAACGCTCCGCGCTCGTGGCCGAAGAGCTCGCTCTCCAAGAGCCCTTCGGCGAGAGCGGCGCAGTTGAGGCGCACGAGCGGCTTGTTCGCGCGCGTGCTCGCGGAGTGGATCGCCTCCGCGATGAGCTCCTTGCCCGTGCCGCTCTCGCCCATGATCAACACGCTGGCGCGGCTTGGGCCGACCTGCGCGACGAGGGCGAGGATGTCTCGCATCTTCGGGTCGTCCGTCACGATGTGCCCGAAGACGTTCCGCTCGCGTAGTCGTTCGCGGAGCTTCTGCGTCTCTTGCAACAGGCGAGACTTCTCCATCGCACGGTCGACGACCGCAGAGAGCGCCTCGAGCTCCAGCGGCTTCGTGAGGTAGTTCTCGGCACCCTTCTTCACGGCGAGCACGGCGCTCGCGATGGTGCCGAACGCGGTCATGACCACGAACACCACGGAAGGCGACGCGGCCTTCGCCTTCTCCATGAACTCGATGCCGCCCATACCGGGCATCTTGAGATCGGTGAGGATGATGTCTGGCCCGAACTCCTCGAGCTTGCCGAGTGCCTTGAAGCCGTCCGCGGCCGTCTCCGTCTGGTAGCCCTCGTCGTGCAAGATCTCGGACAGCGCCGCGCGAGCGTTGGCCTCGTCGTCGACGATCAGAATCCGCCCGCGCGATGCCATGACTCGATCATACCTTCGAAGGAGGCGAGCAGGGCACGGCGAGCGTGGCACCGCAGACGCACGATCGAAGCTCGATCCATCCATCGCGGCCCGCGTCGTAACGACCGCTCGCGGGGAGCTCCACCCACTGCGTCTCGGTCCAGCTCTCGCCACAGCTGCACACGCGCGGCCAGGGTGCTCGCGTCGCCTCGTCGGTCTCCACTTCGGCGTCTGTATCACAAGGGCGTGGCGCATGACTCACTGCGTGAACGGCATGCAAACGCCGTCGCGGCTCGTTTTTGCGTCCTTTGTTTGTTTTCCCTCGGGCAAAAGGGGTGTTACAACGCTGCCCTCATGAACCGCCGCGCTTCATTCCTCGTGGGTGCTCTTCCTCTTCTGGTGGCCGTCGGTGCCACGCCGCGCGATGCATTCGCGCAGAAGATCACCTTCGGTGGTGGAGGAGGAGCCGCGGGTGGAGGGGCCGCCGGTGGAGGAGCCGCAGCGCCCGCAACCGCCCCGAAGCCGGCGAGCGCGACGCCCGCGGCAGTCCCGGCCAAGACGGAAGAGACGATCGTGGTGCCCGACGAATGGAAGGAGCGCGACCAGCTCCTCAACGAGGCGAGCTCGCTCGCCGGAGGCGCGGGCCTCTTGAACACGCAGCATGCGCAGGGCAACGCTGCGGGGCAGTTCCGCCTCGGCTTCATGACCGAGTTCTTCAGCTCCGGCTTCTTGTGCACGTCGACCTTCCCGTGTCGCAACAAGAACGGCGGGCCGGCCGTCACGAACGACTCTCTCAGCCACATCGGCGGCACCATCAGCCTCGGCGTCGGCATCACCAAGTGGCTCGAGGCCTACGCCAACACTGGCGCTTACGCGAACAGCGACGACGTCAACAAGCCCTCGCTCCTCCAAGTGCTCGGCGACACGACGTTCGGCCTCAAGGCTTACGGCAAGGTCGCCAACACGTTCCACGCCGGCGGCTTCGCGGAGCTGCTGCTCATCAACGGAACCGGCGCGGTCGGTCTCGCGGGCGGCGCGACGAGCGCGCGCTTTGGCATCGCGGCGACGGAAGACCTCCGCGACCTGCGGCCCAGCTCGAACATCCCGCTGCGCGCCAGCCTCAACCTCGCGTACAGCGTCGACAACACGGGTGCGGTCGTGAAGGACACCGAGGACCTCCGCGGCGGGGTCGCTACCGGTGGCACCGCGCAGCCCGTCACGCGCATCGAGCGCTTCGGCCTCAAGGTCAACCGCGTCGATCACTTCGACATCCACGTCGGCGCCGAGACTTTCTTCGTCGATGATCGTATCCGGCCGTTCGTCGAGTACTCGATCTACATCCCGATCAACCGGCAAAACTACCTGTGCAAGCCGAACAACCCGAGCTCTGACAACTGTCTCGCGAACGACAAGCTCGCGCCGAGCAAGTTCACGGTCGGCAGCAGGTTCTTCCCGTGGAAGGGCGGCTTCAACCTCACCGCCGCGTTCACCATCGGCGTGACCGGCACGGCAGACTTCATCGAAGAGATGAGCCCGGTGGCTCCGTGGACGCTCTTCTTGGGCGCTGGATGGAACATCGACACGCAAGAGCGCCCGCCGGTCGAGAAGCTCGTGACCAAGGAAGTGAAGATCGAGGGCAAGGCCCCGGTCCGCGGCCACATCAAGGGCCTCGTCCACGAGAAGGACAAGACCGAAGAGGTCAAGGCCGCGATCATCGCTTGGGAGAATCACCCCGAGCTCGAGGCGCTCTACACCGGCGATGACGGACGCTTCGTCACGCAGGAACTGCCCGAGGGCAAGTACGCGTTCACCGTCAAGGCCGACGGCTACAAGGACGGCGCTTGCGAGACCACGATTCTGAAGGGCGGCGCCGACGCGACCGTCGACTGCGCGGTCGAGGCGCTGCCCCGCGTGGGCACGATCATCGGTCACGTGCGCGACGCGGAGAACTTGGCGCCGGTGGCGAACGCCGTCATCAAGCTCACCGACCACGAGAGCAAGCCGCTTCAGGTCACCGCGGACTCGAACGGCGCGTACCGCTTCGAGGGCGTGGCGCCCGGCGCTGCGGTGCTGCAAGTCGACGCGGAAGACTACATGACGTTCGTCGACTCCACGGACGTGAAGGTCCGCCAAGAGGTCACGGCGGACTCGATGATTCGCCACCGCCCGAAGCAGGGTCTCGTGCAGGTCGGCAAGACCGAGATCACGATCAAGCAGCAGATTCAGTTCGCGGTGGACCAGGCCGTCATCCTCCCCGAGTCGACGCCGCTGTTGAACGAGATCGCGGACGCGCTCATCCACAACCCGCGTATCAAGAAGATCGAGATCCAGGGCCACACCGACAACAGCGGAACCCCGGAGCACAACCAGACGCTCAGCGACCAGCGCGCAGATGCCGTCCGTCAGTGGCTCGTCGGTCACGGCGTCACGAGTGATCGCCTCATCAGCAAGGGCTACGGCCAGAGCAAGCCGCTCGTGCCGAACGTCACGCCGGCAATGAAGCAGAAGAACCGCCGCGTGCAGTTCATCATCCAGGATCAAGAGGCCGAGGTGCCGACCACTGGAGCCGCGGGCACTGGAGCCGCAGGCACCGGCCCGAAGAAGCCGCCGCCGTTCTGATCGAAATCGATTGCGACACGAACGAAGGGCCGCGAGTGATCGCGGCTTTTCGCGTTTAAGCGCGGGCGAGCTCGATGAGTGGCGCCTCCGTTGGGCAGTTCACGCGAAACGGAAACCAGTGCCCAAAGCCGCTCGTCGTGTAGAGGCGCGAGCGACCGACCGAGTACGGGCCCCACAGGTACTGGTCGGGCCAGATGCGCTCGAACGCGCTGTGTCCGTTGAAGCCGATCTGGCCGCCGTGCGTGTGCCCGGCGAGCGTGAGGTCCACTCCCCACGCTTGCGCGGGAATGAAACCCTATGGTCGGTGACACATCAAGAGTCGGAAGGCGTCGGTGGGAGCACCGGCGATCGCGCCGCGTATGGAGCGCGTGAGGAACGGGACGGGATCTGCGCCGACGAACACCGGGTCGTAGGCC
>ENA-OFCD01000791-OFCD01000791.1-metagenomes-genome-assembly--contig:-NODE-791-length-18738-cov-5.518172_pt1 | contig 18738 bp, 22 predicted proteins | sample MGYA00153392_OFCD01 | MGnify analysis MGYA00153392
AATCCCCTCATACACCGAGCCGATTTGCTCTACATCCAAAGTCCGGTAAGAAAGCTTCTCCCCATTCAACATCAATAATTTATCCAATACCCGATAAATTACCCCGTCAGGGATGCGCGGTACTTCACTCCCCGCTGGGTGAGCGGAGTCGAACCCAGCCCCTTCTAAAAAGGGATATTCGCTCGGATCGAATAATTGCCCATGTCTGGCGGGTAAATACGCTGATGTCGCTCCCCCACCTTCATACACCAACCGAAATAGACTCAATAACCACGCCCAAGCCCCATAACGTTGCTCCATCGTATCGGGATAGTTACTCAGATCGTCCCGTAATTGCTCGTACAAACCGCTCACCGCATAGTTCCGCTGATAAACCGTATCCCCTGGCATCAACCCCCGATCCTCGGCATACAGCACAAATACCAGCCGCATCAGGGTAGTAATCAAGCCGCCATAGATATCCGTCGCCGCAGTAGTCGCCAATAACTTCCGCTCCGTCGCCTCATCCGCCAGCCCGAAACCGCGTAACAGTTCCCACAAAGCTTCTAATACCTGCTCGGCTAACTGATTCGATACCTCGGCTTGATAATTGCGGCTTTCTGCCAACAGTTTGGGTAAACGGTAATGGATCGGCACATTAAATAAACGAGGTGTCATGCTCATCTAAATCTTGCCCCGTTTCGACTAATTTAATTAATAAAATTCGCTCCTTAGTATCGGGATCGACAACCACAAAATCGGGAGTTAAAGTTTCTCCATAATCTGTTAAAACTATCTCAATTCCATCTGGAGATCCTAAATCTGTCGCCTCCCAACCGAGTATTTCTTGCACCAACTGGCTAAACTCGACACTAAACGGAGCATCAGTATCGATCCGATTGTCAATCTCCCGCAATTGAGCTTGAATCTCGATTAACTTGGAGCGATCGATAATTACCCCCTTGTTTTCCAGTACGATCGGCGACACCACCAAACCTACTGGTTGCAATAAACCCAACCATTCTTTATGTTGGTAAGCGATCGAATCTGTAACCATAGGAACAAAGACTTTTACACTAATAATTTGACACCAGAATACTTGAGAATTTTTTCATCTGCTGTCAGCAGAGATATCCCCAAAACTTTGGCAGTCGCCACGATAATTTGGTCGGCTGGATCTTTATGAAATTCAACCAGCCTAGTTGACTCGATCGCAATTGGTAAAGTTAGCTGAATTAGTTGAATGCCAGGATAGGCAAATGCTCGATCGAACCAATCCTCTAAGCTATATGGCAGTGTCAATCGCTTGTATTCTACCAACTTGGCAATTTCCCAACAGGAGTAAATACTGACCCCTAATCCCGCTGTTTCATACTCGCTGAGATAATTTTGATGTTGTTGAGTTAGGCGCGGATCTCCCTGTACCCACCAAATCCAAATATGTGTATCTAAAAGAATCATTGCATTACTTCCCAGTCCTCAGCAGGAACCGCAGGCTCAAAGGGATCTGGATAAGAGTAAGGCTGACTTCCTTGGAGTGGATATCGATCTGACGTGGCTGATTTATTTGGTGGTGATTCCATTACTCTGCCCCGCACAATTATTTCTACAGTATCTCCAGGGGTGAATGGTAAATCTTCTAATACTAATTGCCCACGATCGTTAATTACTGACTGGACGACAATGGATGGTAAAACTTTGTAAGTTGTCATTGGTAAACTCCTATTTATTGGCAATCCAATTATTACTATTATCGCTCATCCTGAGACGGGATATAAATAAACAATCCCCACCGGATCGATCCGACTGGCTTTAACTTGATAGATGTGTTCGATCCGTTGAGGTTCGCTGTCCAACTCGCGATCGATCTGCGCCAATCTTTTCTGCCAGTGGCGAATATCCGCCCCTAATTGTTCTTGTTCTTTGAGATTAAAGAAGGACAACTGGGTGGTTTTAGATTTTGCTTCCTGCTCCAAAATTCGATCGCGTTGTTCGATGAGCAGTTGAGTCATTTCCTTCGCTTCCTTCTGTCCCCGATCTGAGAGTTTTTTCGCGGCTCTAGCACTCAACTCCTCAGCGCGTTTATCCAAATGGGGTAATAATTCCGCCACATCTTGCACCGCATGAACTTGAAACTGGGTGAGTAACTTAGGCGGTACATCCCGCAATCGAGGATTAGCCAAAGAGGTTTCTACCAGCTCCAGAGCGGTGGCTTTTTCCGTTTCTGACAGTGGACGTAGTTTACCCTTTCCCCGTGCCTCTGGAGAGAGCCAGTCCGCCGCTACAACCACAATTTCATCGTGGAGACGGGTAGCTCGATCGCCGTAGATCGATAACCTCCCCAAGATTAACACTTGTGGCACCGCTCGATCGGTCAAACAGACACAGGCTCTACTCAATTCGTGGTGAGTAAAACCCTGCGATCGAAATCGACTCAATAACCGCTGTACCAACCGATGTTCGAGGTGAAGATGAACTACCTCCCCATCTAATGTACCCGGATCGCGGAATACTACCGGACGGATTTCATTTTCTTTGCGCCATTCCCACAATTTCTGCCCCTTTTGACGACTGGGGCGGAGTGTATCGAGGGTTTGCTCCCAGACTGGATTATTCGCATTATCTCCCAATGGTAATGTCCATCGCGCTCGATCGAGATCGGCAATTGCGGCTTGAGAATCGATCGGTGCTAGCGGTTTTCCTCCCACCATTTCCAGGGAAACATTCAGAGCCTCCCGAAAATGCTCGGTACGCAAATTCAACCACTCCTGAGAAGTTTTGAGCATATCTTCTAACTCCTGCTGTTGTTGTTGGAGTTTTTGCAAATGGGGACGAATTACCTCTAATTCCCCTTGAATTAAGTCATCTCGTTCCGGTTCTAAATCGCTTACCTGCTCGATTTGTTCGATTAACCGATCGGCTGTAGCAGTTTCAATCCCCCGTTCCAAATATTTATGAATATTTTTCTCGATCACTGGAGATAAACTACCCAATTCCCGTTGAATCGTGGCAGTTTTAGCGACTAATACATCCAGTACCCGATCTTCGGTGCGTTGGGTGAGGATGAAATAATAACAGCGCACCACCGCTTCCCGTTGTAACTTGCGATCGATCCGTCCATTCCGCTGCTCCATTCGGCTGGGATTCCAAGGGATGTCAAAGTGGAATAAGTCCGCACAGTGATTTTGGAGGTTGATCCCTTCCCGCGCCGCATCGGTAGCAATTAGAATCCTGAGCGGGTGTTGAGTAGGATCGCTATTGAAAGCAGCTTTCACCCGTTCGCGTCGCTGCTCCCCACCCATCCCACCATGAAAGCTATCGATCCTTTGATTCTCTAGATCCGAACCCGCGATCGCCTCTTTTAATTGTTGCTCTAAATAGCGTTTGGTATCGGTATATTCGGTGAAGATAATTACCCGCCGCTCCAACCATTTTGCTCCCGCTTTACCTAAATCGGGACATTGATGTTTGCGGATCCATTCAATCAACTGGTGAATTCTACCATCGGTTTGATAACGGGCACGGTCGGCAATTTCCCCCATCTGCGCCAATAAATCTCGTTCCCGCTGACTAATCTCAATTCCCCCCGCTTGGGTGGCTCTAGCCATTTGACTATCTTCCTCGCTTTCGATCTCTAGCTCTGGGAGTTCGGCGCGATCGTCATCGCTACTTGTAGACTCCTGTAATAGCGGAAATTTACTAGCTGTTACCACCTTACTTGCTTGTTTCTCAATCGTCTGACGATGTACCTTGAGGGTGCGGCTAAAAGCTTCGATCGATGAAAGTAGCCGCTTTTGCAGACAAATAATTACCAACATCGCCGCAGTTTGCTTAGTCTTCGATTTATCTTTGAGGCTTTCTTCCCGTAACTGGCGATATTCCTGGAGTAATTGGGCGAGTACGAGTTCGGGTGCGTCACTGGGTAAACCTTCTACCCGCAGCGGAATAACTTGACGTTCGGGAAAATCTCGATCGCCCAATTCCCTTAAATCTCGTTTGAGTCGCCGTACCATCACGCGATCGAGGATTTTTTGACTTTTAACGGGAACCCCTCGGCAAAACCGTTGCGGATCGAGCATTTCCAATAAAGCTGCAAAACTATTGGAATGTCCGTTATGCGGAGTAGCCGAGAGAAATAACTTATGCTCAAACTTAGGTGCTAACTCCCGCACACTTTTAGTCAATTGAGAGTCGATCGCATACCTAGCACTACTCGCAGGTGCCGCATTATGCGCTTCATCCAAAATCAACATCGCTCCTGGCGAGGGCGATAAATCTCCCAGCCAGTCCCGCAAGGATGCCGCATAACTTTCATCCCGCAGCAGCGCGTGAGAAATAATACAGCACTTCCGGCTGTTATGAGGTACACTTAATAATAATCAATCTAGATATTTGGATAATGAAAGCATCTTCACTAGATTTACGAGAAAAAATAGTAATAGCATATTTTCTAGATAATATGTCTATTAGACAAACTGCTGCTAAATTTTCTGTTGCCAAGAGCTTAGTTCAGAAATTGGTGAAGCAACAAAGAACAGAGCGCAATTTAGAAGCTAAAAAGCCGGGTAAACCTCAAATCAGTTATCTGAAAACTGCTGAACCAGAACTCAGAGAAATTGTCAGAGAAAATCACGATGCAACCTTAGCAGAGCTTTGTGAGATTTTTGCAGGCAAGACTGGAAACTGGGTTGGAAAAAGTGCGATGTGTTCTGCCCTACAGCGAATAGGTTTGAATCGTAAAAAAAAACTGTGCGTAGTAGTCAAGCCGAGACAGAGCGTGGCGGGTCACCCGCCCAGCAAAGAGTCCAGAACTTGAGGCTGGAGTATTGGGATAAAGTCAAAGATATAGACCCAAAAAACTTAGTTTTTATCGATGAAACAGGTGTATTGCTGGGTTTGACGAGAACTCATGCTCGTTCGCAACAGGGGGCAAGAGCGTATGATTCAAAACCATTTTATCGAGGTGCAAAAGTCACCGCTATTGGAGCAATTAGCATTGATAAAGTAGTAGCATTAATGACGATGAACGATTCGATGGATGGAAAAGCTTTTGAAGTATTTGTCGAGAAGTTTTTAGTTCCTAATTTATGGGCAGGAGCAGTAGTCACAATGGATAATTTGTCAGCTCATAAATTGGCTTCAATCACACCAATGATTGAAGCTGTAGGTGCTTCAACTCTTTTGTTATCACCATATTCTCCTGACTTTAATCCCATTGAGTTGTGGTGGTCGCAACTTAAATCTTTTTTGCGAGGATTCACTCCAACTACCATAGAAAAAGTTGATACAATAATTGCAGTCGCACTTGAGTTGATAAATCCGCAACATTTGCGAAACTGGTTTGCTAATTGTTGCTACTGTACCTCATAACAGCCGGAAGTGCTGTAAACCGAGTATGAGTAGTCCAAGGATTCACGCCATAGCCCCGCTCACGTCGCTTGGCTGCAACGAACTCGCGATCGAAGACTTGGAAAATCAACCCAAATCTACTCTCCATTTCCTCTTGCCACTGTCTGACTACCGAAGGCGGACAGGAAATTACCACCCGCCGAATCTTCTGCCGGATCAGCATTTCGCGGAGAATTAAACCAGCCTCGATCGTTTTCCCCAAACCGACATCATCGGCAATAAATAGTGACACTCGCGGCATCTCCAAAGCTTTCCGCAATGGCTCTAACTGGTAAGTTTTGACCTCAATCCCCGCTCGATAGGGAGCTTGAAATAACTTAGGATTTGTGGAAGTAACGCAGTTCCAGCGCAAGGTGTGGAGATAAGCCGAAAAGTAGCGCGGATCGTCGAATCCCCGATGTAAGATTGTTTCCCAGTTCGCTCCACCCAGAATCTTGGCATCTATTTCTCGTTCCCAAAAGACTTCCAGTTGTTGCCCCTGAGCATCATCTTCCACACAGGACAATCGCACTAAAGTATCGCCATCTGGGAGAGGAGGATGAGTAACTTCCTCGACCAAGTACTGGCGAGATCTGACTCGAACGATTTGTCCTAATTCAATTGCTTGCATTTTATGAGAAAACGGGGATTTTTAGCTTAGGAATCGATCGTAGTCTGAAAACAGAGTGATGATTCGCTCCATTTGGCTCTAGCCATTAATACTAAGTAGTAGACATTGGCTTTTGCTAAATATGGTATGGCTGAACTGTATTAATCGATCGAGTTATGGTTCAGCCAGAGTCGCTTCAGGCTTAGGTTTCTTCTCGAATACTTGAATGTTCGGTTGGTCTAGAATGAAGCCATGTGGGGTTATTGCACCGAGTTGTCCTGCAATCGCACCTACCCACATCGTCCAGTTCACCTGAGCATCTGTGAGCTTCTTCCAAACTTTGGGTTTGACAGTCACAGAGAAGATCCGCCCATTGCAGTCCAGCTCAAAATACTGCAAGCCGTTCTCAACAGTCTTGACTTCTGGTAGTTCAGAGATTTTAATGGTAATTTCTAATTTTCCATTGGTAGGCATAGGTTTTAATATTTAACGCGATCGTTCACAATATAAATTGTCTCACGCCATCACCCCAAAACATGTCGATCGAACAGCACTATCCTAAGCCCCGTCACCGACACTCAGAGAAATCAAAACGAGCAGATTCAACCCCGCCAGTTTCAGAGCCAGAGGTATCGACACCACCAGATCGAAACCCAACTATATCAGTATCGTCTCAAGTATTTTCAAATGCCGAGCCAAGCGGACAAGCTTTGCCCGAATCGATTGAGATCTGTTGTCCCGTTTGTAGTTACAGCAGTTTGAGTCAAGATGAAACCGGACAAACTAGCTGCGAGGAATGCGATTACGTCGAAGCAGGTGAATTTTACTATTAAAATAAATATATAACTCAATTTGACAAAACCATGTTACTTATTAAAACCTGTTTTGGGAATAATAAGGATACATAAACAGGAGAAATCATGGGCTACAAATCAAAACTAAAACAGATGAAACGTTCAGGGCAAAGCATAATTCCGGCGATCGGTAACAACGATCGGGAAGAACTTTGCACTTTTTATACTGGAAGAGAAACACAAGAAGAAGATTATTGGTTATCGATGAGGAAAGAATGTGATGCTATCGTAAAAAATAAGTACGATATTCAATCTTCTTATCAAGCGGCAAGAGTTCTTTTGTACAAGACTTTACTAGAAGAAAGAGATAACCTCGAACAAGATTGCATTACAAGTAAAAAGGTTGATGTAAATATTAGAAAAGCTGGTGAAATGCTATATGCTTCGGGTGGTATGAATTATATGCACGACCCCTTACTCTGGAGTTTTATACCTCGACACATCCGAAGACACATCGATTATATTTGGAGTGGTATCGGGGACTGGTTAGCATAAATGTCGTAGTTATTCAGATGATCCTATCTACTTAGTGCGATCGGTAAACCAGCGATAAGACTAGACCAATTATGTAGTTTTCAATCTTTGATGTAACGTTGTCTAAGTTATCACTGATGATGCAATCAAAATAAAATAATAATGGCGAAACTAATTCCGACTCTAAATAGCAGTCTATCAATAATGACTGGCGGTGAAAAGCGGATGGCACAGAGTCTGGAAGATAATTTAGAAGATGATTATACGGTCTGGTACGATGTCTCGGTTGGCCCAAAACAAATGCGTCCCGACTTTATCATCCTCCATCCTCATCGAGGAATACTCGTTCTAGAAGTTAAAGATTGGAAACTCACCACTATCCAAACAGCTAACCGCAAATCATTTGAGCTGTTGACAGAAGACGGGATTATGAGTGTGACAAATCCAATCGAACAAGCACGGAAATATGTTCTAGCCATTAATCAAGTACTTTGTAGCGATCGAGATTTAGTTCAGCCTGTGGGTAAATATCAAGGGCAGCTAATTTGTCCTTATGGTTATGGAGCAGTCTTAGCTAACATCACCCGTAAGGCATTCGAGCGCAGTGATTTAGGAGATGTCCTCAGCGAACACCTAATTATCTGCCAGGACGAAATCAAACCAACAGAAGCAATCGAACTACAAGAAAGGCTGTGGAATATGTTTCCCTATACCTTCTCTAAGTCGATCGCACCGCAGCAAGTCGATCGCATTCGGTGGTTAATGTTTCCCGAATGCCGTCTTCCTTCCAAACAGTTATTGTTATTTTTGAAGGAACATCCGCTCGTGGTTCCCGATCCAGATGGCGATCTGGATCTACCTGTGACACCTCTAGAAATTCCTACCGATCTGATCCAAATCTTCGATCTCAAGCAAGAAACATTGGCTCGAAGCCTGGGCGACGGGCATCGGGTCATTCATGGTGTTGCTGGTTCTGGTAAAACGATGGTATTACTCTACCGTTGTAACTATTTAGCTGCCCTTAATCCAGACAAACCGATTCTAGTCCTCTGTTTCAATGTCTCTCTCGCAGCTCGACTTAAAGAAGCGATCCTCAGTCAAAATCTCAACGGCACCGTTAACGTTCAACATTTTCATGATTGGTGCAAATATCAACTTAAATCTCATAATATTCGCCTGCCACAGTTTTCTGATAATTACATTGCCGATCTCGAAAATACCGTTCGAGAAGCGATTGCCAGCGGTCGAATTCCAGGTAAACAATACAGTAGCATCTTGATTGATGAGGGACATGACTTTGAACCAGAGTGGTTCAAAATGTTAACTGGCACCTTGGATGAGCGAGATTCGTTGTTGCTGCTCTATGATGATGCTCAAAATTTATATGGTCATCAGCAGAAACGACAGAAGTTTTCGTTTAAGAGTGTGGGAATTAAAGCTCAAGGACGAACTTCGGTGTTGAAGACAAATTATCGTAACACCGTAGAAGTACTAAATTTAGCCTATGAATTCGCTAAGGATGTGATGCAGCCGAGTGAATCTGATGATGACGATGCGCCAGTTCTGGTTCAACCGCTGAGTGCGGGACGGCATGGGCAGCCAGCTCAATTATTGTCATGTAGAAGTTTTGATGATGAAGTTAAGCAAGCGATCTCGATCGGGCAAAAATTGCACTCTGAAGGTGTCCCGTGGAATGAAATTGGGATTCTCTATCGGGTGAAATTTATGGGAGAAGCAATTTATGCTCAATTTCAGGCGGCGAACGTGCCGATCGAATGGCTCAATAAAGACGCAGCTAGCCGTTCGTATCAGCCTAAGCTTGATAGTATCAAATTGATGACGATGCACTCTTGTAAGGGTCTAGAATTCACCACTGTCATTATTCCTGGACTCGGATATTTGCCAAATCAGTATAGTACTCCAGCGGATGAAGCTCGACTGCTATATGTGGCGATGACTCGCTCGACCGATCGATTGATTTTGAGCTACCATCAAGAGTCAGGTTTTGTAAAACTTTTGCAGCCGTTAATTGTTGATATTTGCTGCAATAATTAGCGGCTTTTTGGCACTCGTAGGGTCAGATGCGCTGAAATTATTCTCTCAATCACCCATTTTTAGAAAAACTATGCCCAAACTTTCGATCGTCACAGTCACTAGATCGCGTCCTCAATTACTAGCGCGAGCGATCGACTCGCTTAAATCTCAATCTAGTCAAGATTTTGAGTGGATCGTAGTTAATGACGGGAAAGACATCGCGACCAAGCAACTAATAACTGATGCAGGAATCGAATTTCCCTTTACCTATTTGGGTATGCTACATCCAGAACGCGGATTTGCTCTGTCTTATGGTAGAAATAGAGGCTTAACCGTTGCAGTGGAGGATATTGTCACCTACCTCGATGACGATAACACCCTCAAGCCCAATTTTGTGGCTGAAACACTTGCTTTTTTTCAAAGCCATCCCCAGATGGACTATGCCATGCCGATTCAACAGCGGCGGAAAGATGTCATCCGAGATGGTCTGGTCGTCGGCAGTGGGAAGGAATTCTTTTCGCCTTCTCCAGATTGCACAATCGAACAGTTGATTCGTCACCAGCAACTCATCGACAGTAACGGATTTGCTCATCGTAATACAAGAGATTTGTCGCTGATGTGGAATCCTAGCCTCAAAATCTATATCGATTACGACTTCCTACTCAAGTGTATCAACCGCTGGGGACGATCGAGCTTTAAGATGAATCCAGCAACTTTGGTAGATTATGTCCAGACGAATCAGGGCGCGATCGGCAGTTCGAGTTATCGACAGTGGGCTGAGGAATTAGATTGGATAATTGCTCATAAACAGTTATATCCCTGCCTCAAAGAGACGGATATTCATAATCTCTATCAGTTGATGAGTGAATATTTAATACGTCACAATAAAATCAAAAATATTAACAGTTTTGCAAGCTTAAATTAAAGTCTGCTGTTATGACAAATAGCTGAGGTATTTAGCTTATTTTCAATATAAAATTGAGTGAAAAGGCACTGCAAGATTATATTTATGTTTGATAAAGATTCAGCTAGAGTTAGATTCCCTTTTGTTGCGTTTATCAGTCAACCGATTGGACATCCCGACCCTAAAATAAAATTAATTATCAACCCTGTTAAATTTAAAAAACTATATCAAATCTGGCTCTTAGAGAATTGTTTGCGGTATGAAACAAGAGTTAAAGATTTTTCTTAACCAATCTGATACTTTTGATGGCGAAAATACATTGAAAATAATAGATAATGAAAAAAAGCTTCAAATTACAATTTGAAGCTTTTTTTCATAACTTAATTAAGAATCGAGTCTAGGATTTTGTGAATTGTCATCACAATTAACTAATGGAACCTCCCCGTTTCCTTCGACAACTTTTTCCAAAGATTCTGGTGTACTAGGAGCTTCAGTGCTTCCAGCAGCCTCAGATGCTTTAAGAGCAGCCTCAGCCTCAGCTTGAGCAATTAGAACCGCTTCGGGAATATAGTCGGGGTGATAGGGGAGCAAACCCGTGCTACCCAGAGCCTGAGTTGCTTCTCTAATACATTTGGTGAGTCGGCGTTTAGTAGAAAAAGGAATCCAATCAGAATTTAACGCTTCACCCCAGGGGATATACTCGCTGAGGATCTTGTTTTTGTCTTCCGGTGCAATCAGAATTTCAGGGAAGTAGATCGACTGGAATTGATATTTGTCGAGCAGGGCTTGAACCTTACCATCCTCATCGAATCGATTCCAACGGATATTAGTAGCCGCACCTAAGTTCTTCACCAGAACGTGAGGAATTTTACCTCCAAAGGCTTCGACTGACTCCTCAAATAAATCTAAGGATTCTGGAGTACCATTGGTAATGAAATAATAGACAAACTTCATCGTATTTTGAGGATCTGCCAGCATTGCAACCACATCATTCTGATAAAGCCAACGATTCACATAGCTGGCTACTTGGGAAGGTAAAACAATCATCACATCAGTCGTTTTAGCGATATCAAAGATTTTATCAGCTAGGAAATAGTCATCACTACTACCCGTAAAAGTAATTCGTTCTGGTGTTGAAGTCGCTGTTTGAGTACCAGTATTACTGGGATTGTAGAGACTTTCAGGTAGATTATTATCTTTAAATTCTACCTGTTCGCGGAATTGCTGATAGATCTCTGGACGATAGGTTAAGCCCACATTAGGAGTCGAAGCATCGGCATCAATTAGGTAAAATGGATGATCTGCTGCCGTCATCTGTTCTGCTGCTAGTGAGGCAACAATGGTTTTACCCATCCCACCTTTTTCACTACCAAAAATCGAAATTAATGTCTGTTTCGGTTTAGTCACTTCAATCTTTACTTCAACTGGTTTTGGATCTTTCACCTTATTGGTTGTTTTAGCTGTTTTGGTTGCTTTGTCGGTAGTCATAATCTCTATTACTCACTTTTATTGGTTTTAACGATGATTTTTGGCTGTGGCATTAAATATTTCCACATACAATAGACATCCGCCATTCGCGACTGATACTCATCGGGTACGTCAAGAGTTGGTAGCTTGAAAGTACTACTGTTGAAAATCACATATTTGTCTTTGTAGCGCGGATTGGGTGTTAGCTTCTCCACGAAATATTCAATCAGTTCTGCTTGGAGAACATCTCCTACCCCACCAGCCAACATTAGCTCGTCGATCCGGTTGGGGAGTTGTTCGTCTAACCAGTCAAAAATTGAGGTGCAGTAATTATCATGAGCCAGTTCGATTTCTCGAACTAGAGCTTGTAATTCATTAGCTCTCAACTCTTCTGTGCTATTTCGCAGAATTGGTTCGAGATGAGTTATATCCTTCTGCTTGAGCCAATAATTAGCGATTGCCGAGGAGAGATTAGGCAAATCGTAGTTGTAAGTTACCGCTTGAACTGCCTTCACCCAGTGGTTGAATCCAAAATCTGAAGTGCCCACCGCTACGATCTGATGAAATTCACTGGCATAGAAACTTAAATTCCGATGCCCCGCCATCAAGATGATGGCAGTCCCAAAACTTTCCCGATTATCGACCTGCAATAGATGAGCGATTCCAGTCCCTTCAGGATAAAAATTGCACTCAATCAACCGGACATTAAATACCCCAATGGGAGTATCAAAGTCAGCTAATGCAACTGTTAAAGCTGTTTGGATACGATCTCGATCTCGAAATTCTCCAGGCGGTAACAGACAGCCCAAACTCAGATCGAAGCTGGTGCCTAAATTAAGGCGTTGAGCCATCATTGACACCATGCCTAAGATTTTATAGACGATGGTTTCGGATTTGAGGGGCTTGAGCGGTTGAGTTGCACCCAATCTGGTGGCTAATTTCCCAACTGCAAAATAGTTGCCATCAACGCCCACAAACGATCTAGTTGTCAGATCGCCAACCTGCTGGCGATATCGATCTAGAGTCTCACTGCGTTGTTCGATTACGGCAGAGGACATCACGATTGTGACTAGTTCTTCACCACTCGATCCAATACATTTAAAGGAACTCGCTCCATCATCGCAACCCAACTGTAATTTTTTCTTTCTCCTTGCCATAAATATTACGTTCCGTTTAGAAAGTCTGCGACTGATGATGCAACTTTGAATCCCCCGATCTGAAGATTGCCATTGCCCTCACCACTATCGGCTTCGTTATCATCTTCTTCTAATGAAGAAACTGGACTATATTTGAGTGGCTCGACAGGATTTTCTTTTAGCTTGGGAAGCGATGGCTGTCTAACTACCAAAGGCTCTTGAGACATCATCGCTGGAGACGATAACGCTGGAGCTACAGGAACTAACCCACATCGGATTAAAAACTCAGAGGGTAGGACAATCTGGCGATCGATCCGGTGGAAATTGAGCACTCGGTGAATTTGACCACTCAACATCAGCACCGATTCTGAAACTGCTAATTCAACCGCTGCATCGGAAACGGTTCGATCTGCGGCTAGGGCTTGGGAATAATAGAAAGCATCAGCCGCTCCCATGAGCTGAGAAGTGATTCTTCCTGTCTCCCTCAAGTATCTAGCTAGCAGGACTTGGCGAGGGTCGGTTTCAGCGATACATACCCTGATTGCATCTTGAGGCTTTCTGGTAGCCATAAATATAAATGTTAAAAATATAGATCGTAATGAAAGTTCTAAACTCTGTTACTATCTATTAAAATTTGCTGAGGAGCGTTATTAGAGATAGATATTTTGATTACGTCATGAAATAGTGCTTGAGTCATAAAACAGCTCTAAGATATTCCTAGATCATGCCAGTATGACAGTAATATGAGTGCAGTAAAATAGCTGTAAGATAGGCTGATACTGCTATCATACTCCAGCCAGATGACCGATATCACCGCCCGATCGCCTTAATTCTCATTAGTAACTCCACCGAATATTACTTAGCAACTCTAGAATTTATCCGCAATTGTGCCGATCCGAATCTATTAGTGAAAGCGTAGAATTGAGTACGACCTGGAGCTGGTTGTGGGGAGGAGGAGCCAGCAGTACCTCTCGTGTTGCACACTCGTCGAATCTGGCGATTCGATCGGTAGCTGGTAAGGGCGTTCCCCCCTTAACCCCCCTCTCCGCTAACCCACAATTGAAGCTTCCAACCACCTTGATTAGCCCCTAAAATCTCCCTAAAATCATATTACTTGACGTAACAGTACCGTCACGATCTGCATCGCGACGGTGGGTAAAGCAAATTCAAAATCAGCCGATCTCTAGTAAAGCGTAAGCGATAGTGTCAACAAAACAGACTGGATCGACAACCGAAGAAATTATCTTACTCCAGCCCAAGAGAGTTAATAACATTACGCTCCGGCTCACCGATGACGAATTAGACACGATCGAAGAACAAGCCCGCAAGCTCAATCTAAATCGCTCTGACTATCTCCGCCACCAGGCGTTAAAATCCGTTCGTCGTTTTAAACCCAAGCCGATGAAAAGTCTCGATACTCTCCAATATCGAGAATTAGCACTGATTAGAAAAGAACTCAGTTGTCAGGGGAATAACCTCAACCAAATTGCGAGAGCCTTAAATACTCTGCTCAAGATGGGCGTACCTGTCGATCTCGATATTGCACGACTAGAACAGATTGCCAGTGAAAGCTATCGAGCCACTCAATCGATTTTGAGACTTCAAAAAAAGCACAATAACTAAGATGATTGGGAATATCGGTGGTGGTGGTGGTTTTGGCGGATTGCTTGGCTATGTCCTAGATAAAGAAAAACAGCCGCGTATCCTCAGTGAGAATATGGCGAGTGATACTCCTAGCGATTTAGCACGCGAGTTTAGGAGAATTAGTAACGGTAATCCCCGCATATCTAAACCCGTCAAACACATTTCAGTCTCATTTGCTCCCGAAGATGGGGTGGTTGAGGATTGGCTCAAGGAAGCGATCGCCTTGAGACTGCTAGATGGTTTGGGCTATCAGGAAACCCCCTACCTTGTCGTCGCACACGATCGAGACGATCCTGGACACGACACAATCCACGACCACGATCATATCCATATCATCACGAGTGCGGTTGACTACGATGGCAAACGTGTCGATCCATCTTGGGAAGCTTATCGGATGCAATCGATCCTCCGCGAAGCTGAGATTGACTTCGGACTGCGGCAAGTAGCATCATCTTGGGATGTTAAGCGCGAGAAAGCTCTGGGGCTGAAGCTAGATTCCGATCTCGCTCATTTTGTTGCTGATTCATTCAAAGATCGTCCAGATCTCAAAACTTGGCTCGATCGATTGGCGCAGTCCGATATCGATGTTAGATTCAACATCAGCAAGAATGATAATATCATGGGCATTACCTACCTCAAAGATGGAGAAGTCTGTAAGGGTAGCGATATTGGCGCGAGTTGGGCTGTGGTGAACGATCGATTGTCTGTCACTGCCGACGATCTCCCGCTCATGAAAGCGACCAATATTAAGAGCCAAGAACAACCCGCGCGGCTGAGTCAGGTCGATCGGGCAATGTTCGATCGGGCTGTGGAAATGGCAGTGATGAAATTAGGACGGGACAAAAAATTTAAGAACAGTCGGGCAGATATTAAATTAGATGGGGACACTTTAACCGTAGTGCGGATGCGACCCCATCGGTTAATGCTCAAGGCGACTCAAACACAGGATGGTAAGTGGGAACCTGTTGGCTTCCCCCATGTTGAAAAGAGAGATGTCGAACAACTCGAACGCTTTAATGGGGTGGAGTTCAAAAAGTTTGAGACTCTATCTCAGCATGAGGTGTTAGACGTGGATGAATTTATCTACATCGATGCTTATGTCGTTAACGATTTAGACCAAGAGCAAGACGAATACTTTGAAGAAGAAGGTCTGTCCTGCTGACGATTGCTAACAAATTTGTCCTTTTTATGGTTCAATCAATCGTGTGGGACAACGTTGTCCCACACGATCTGTAAAGTTCGCACATCTACCTCATGACCTTACAGCCAAAAAGTAGCCAATCCAAAGTGGCTAAAAGACAAATTCGGATTTGTATTGCCAGTAATGCTGGTGGCTCTGGTAAAACAACCGCTGCCGTCCATTTAGCATACGCGATCGCTCACAAAGGATTCAAAGTCACAATTATCGAACTCGATATTTCTAGTTCCCTGAGTACCTTTACTGGATTGCCCATGAATCCAGATCCACAAGACTCGATCGCGACGGTCTTTGAACCAGATTTTGCTGGAAATTATCCACTTAAACCAGTCTGGGCAGAAAAAACTGACAAAATTACTGCAATTCAAGGTGGTGAAGCGATCGAGCGGGTAATTCGCGAAATCCCTCTCAATCCACGCGGACATTATTTATTGCAAGATCGGCTTGAAGATTATCCCCTAGCTGCCGATGTGATTTTATTTGACACCCCAGCGACTTTAGAACCAATGGGAGTTGTGGCATTGGCTGCTAGCACCCACGTTCTATCGCCAATTAAGCCAGAGAATAAGGATGCTGAAGGCTTTGCTGGTTTTATCCGATGGTATTTTAGGCAATTATCAGAATTAAGGCTGCGCCCCAAACCAGAAATATTAGGATTCGTTCCCAATCGAGTAGATTGGGCTGAGACTTCTATGCACCGTAACTTTTTGGGACTTAATAAGCAGGGTAAGCTCCGTACAGATATTGACTTGAGCGATACCTTGCCAGTACTAATTGAAGAGATGGGGATTCATTGCTTCCCAGCGATCCGCCAGTCTAATTACTATCTCAACGCCTCTTTGGAACGATTGCCGCTTCAGCTTTACCGCCCTGGCTGTGATGCTGCTAGAGATTTCGACCCGATTACTGACAAAATTGTGGAATTATTAACCGAGGCATAATAATATGGCTAGTCAGACTAAAAAATTAAGCGGATTGCGCGATTCTTTCCAAGGTGCGCGGGAGTATCAACAAATCGAGGGTTTACAATCTCAAGTAGAGAATCTTCAATCTGAAGTTGCTAGGCTCAAGTCACAAGAACTCGATAGTGTCCAGCAGTCTCAACTCGAAGGGCAGATCGAGCAGCTCACCGCACAATTAGCTGCTCGATCTGGAGTTCATCAGATTTTAATCAGTGAAATCGATCGAGATGAAGCTCAACCGCGAACTGTATTTCCCCCTGCTCTAATTCAAGAACGGGCGGAAAGCCTTCGCACTAAGGGTCAACTCACGCCGATTATAGTAATTCCGAATGGCGATCGATATAAGTTGTTTGAAGGTGAATTGCGCTGGCGCGGTGCTCAAAAATTAGAGTGGAAGGAGTTGGATGCGGTGTTTTTAACCTCAGCAGAATCCTTGAATGCTACTGAGATCTTCGAGCGGCAGGTAGTTACCAGCATTCAATCGCAACGTCTCCACGATCTAGATATCGCCGAGGCAATAATTAAACTTACAGTCGATCGTTATCCTAACTGGGCTGGAAGCGAAACTGATATTCCTAAAACTCTTAATGCTGCTCTGCGCCAAATGGAGCGAGAAGGAACTAATCCAGATTTTAATGCTCTCAAAATAGCCGATCCCCAGACTCAAAAGTCGTGGTTGGATAGTCTAGAGAACAAAGATGAGGAAAAACAGATTTTTCAGACGATCTTAGGCTTACAACTTCATCCCGCTAGTATTAATAAGCATATTTTGCCCCTCTTAAAAGTTGCCGATGACGTTAAAGCGGCAATTAGAGAGTACGGGATCGAAGGTAGCAAGGCGAAACAAATCGACAGACTTACTCCCGAATATCTAGGACAGTCAGATGAAGATGCCTTGAAAATTAGGGCTGACGTAATTCAACAAATAACTGAAGATAAATTATCTTTAATTGAAACCAAAATGTTAATTGAGGAGATTGTCGATACTCATGTCCCCACTCCTGTAATTAAACCGGATCGGGTGGTTCGAGTAACTGGGAAGGTGAATAAGTTGCTGGCAGATATTAAAACTGACCAAGAGCTATCCGACCTCGAACGCGCACTCAAGGAAATTCAAAAGGCATTGAAAATCAAGCGTTCCGAGCTTCAACAGTCAACTTGACATCCGCCATCGATCTTAATTGTGGGACAACGTTGTCCCACAGATATTTGCGGGGCAATCGATCGATCTATTTTCTCCATCAACTTTAATCTTGAAATCGACAAGTCTAATTCCAGTTGTCGATGCAATTCCACTGATAATCGGGGTAATCGATCGATCAAATCGGCAAGGGTTAACTGCCAATTTTGCTTATGTTGCCGCACTCGACGCACTTTTGGCAGCTTTAACTTCAGCGACAGTTGCCCTGGAGTCGGCTGAGGACGATGGCGGTGCATCCGCAAATGACACCCACTGCACAGACAAACCAAATTAGACTTATCATTCTGAGCGGGATTTCCATCTAGATGGTGGACTTGCGCCGAGAGTTTGCGTCTGAGTGATAAATCTAGGTGGCGGTAACTATTATTTGGCGGCAGACACTTCAAGCCACAGCGGTTACAGCGATATCCTGCTGCTTGCTTAACTGTGGTGGCAATGTCCGACCAATTATCTGGATATTCCAGCGTTAAAACCATAATTCTCAACTTACTCGGTAAACTGTGCTTCAGCCTTTGCTTGCCGATCGAACATTTGGATCTGTGGTGGCTCTAATCCCAAGTCTTCTGGACTCGATTCACCCTTCACTATCATACCAAGATCGATCCGATCCAAATTCTCCATCGGTCAGGCTACCCCAACGTCGAGCTGAATCTAAAATTTCCAGCATAGTAGGAAGATCGAGATCTTCCTACTATCCAGAGGAAGATAAAGTCGATCGAGAGCGCACTCAAATACCAAGCACTTACAGGCTAAAATAAAGCTAAACTAGTCCCTTCAGCAAGATCGGCACCCTGAATGAAAATTCTGCACGGTACATGGATTCCCAACTCCAGTGATGAATTTATCCAAGCAGGAAACTTTTATCTGTGGGTAGAAACCGATACGCC
>ENA-OFCD01000792-OFCD01000792.1-metagenomes-genome-assembly--contig:-NODE-792-length-18664-cov-3.237842_pt1 | contig 18664 bp, 18 predicted proteins | sample MGYA00153392_OFCD01 | MGnify analysis MGYA00153392
GATGACGCTGGATGCCCTTACGCGTGCCAAAATGTTGCAGATTCCGGAGCGCATAGAAACCGAGCGCTTGATATTGGTAGCCTCTGATGCGACGCAAGTAGAAGCCACTTTTGCTGCCGCCTATGCGTCCCGCGATGAACTCAGCTTATGGATGCCCTGGGCGCATCCGGAGCCCACTTTGCAAGGCGTGACCAAACATCATGCGGATGCGCGTGCGCACTGGTTTGCACGCGATATGTTTCATTTTCAGATATATGAAAAATCCGGCCAAAAATTAATGGGCAAATGTTCTTTTCATCATGTCGATTGGGACATCCCCAAGCTGGAAATCGGCTATTGGTTGCTCACCTCTGCGGCCGGCAATGGTTATTGTACTGAGGCGGTGAATGCATTAGTTGTGCTGGCCAGAAACGTCCTTGGTGCTGCCCGGCTTGAAATTTGTACTGACCCCGACAACGCTAAAAGCCGCGCCGTAGCAGAGCGTTGCGGCTTTATTCTTGAAGGTATTCTCAAACAGAACTTCCGTGCCCCAAACGGCAGCCTGCGTGATTCATGCATGTACGCGCTGGTGCTGAATTGAAAATCCTCGGCATTGACCCTGGCTTGCGCGTAACTGGCTATGGTGTTATCGAAAAAGCAGGCAACCACCTGACCTATATAACCAGCGGCTGTATCAAAACCCCAACCGGTGAATTACCGGATCGGCTGAAAAATATTTTGAATTCGGTACAGGAAGTCATCCGCCTGTTTATGCCGAATCAGGTGGCGATTGAAAAAGTGTTTGTCAACGTGAATCCACAATCGACTTTGTTGCTCGGCCAGGCGCGAGGCGCGGCTATTTGTGCAGCGGTGCTGCATGATTTACCGGTGGCCGAATACACTGCATTGCAGGTAAAGCAAGCCGTAGTCGGAAACGGTCACGCCGATAAAGGGCAGGTACAGGAAATGGTCAAGCGCCTGCTCAAGCTGCCGGGCTTGCCGGGGACGGACTCGGCAGACGCGTTGGCATGCGCGATTTGTCATGCGCATGGAGCCACGATTGGTACGATGTCCACCAAGGGCTATCGGGTAAAGGGTGGCAGGTTGGTGAAGTAATGAGATTGGCCGAATCAAGATCGAAAATGTTCCATACAGAAAGTTGAAAATGGCTACCGCTAAAGAAAGAAAAACGCTTAAGGCTGCTGCGCCTGAATTAGCACCGCAGGGCTTGACTCGTGGTGAACGTGATGCCGCGCAACGCGCGCGAAAATTACGCCGCCAGACCTCGGCAGAGGAGCAACAGTTATGGCATCAGCTTCGCGACAAACAGCTTGATGGATTTCGCTTTCGGCGGCAACGCCCAATCGGTAAATACATTGTTGATTTTGTGTGCGACGAGGCAAAATTGATCATTGAATTAAACGATAAATTGCCTGAGTCCAATCCGGTTGAAAAAGCGCGCGCTGCGTTTTTAAAAACTCGGGGATATAAAGTTATTTCTATGCTTAATAGCGAGGTTGCGACCAGTATCAAAACCGGTTTGGAGTTGATCAGAAAGCATCTGAAAGCAGATGGTTCAACCAACACGCTAACCGATGTGGCTGAGCCAAAGCTCAAATCCAAATCTAAGGTGGCAAGCAAAACAACCAAAGTAGCAAAAATTGTGAGCGCAGAAATTGCTGATGAAACATCAGCCACCACGAAGCGCGCTACCAAAAAAACCGCTGTTAAAAAGCTTGGTGAAAAAACCACTGTTGCTAAAAAGAAGGCAGTCGCGGACTCCGGCAACGCAGCATCTGACGCATCGGAATCTGATAAATGATCGGCCGCATTACCGGTACCCTGCTGGAAAAAAATCCACCTCAAGTATTGGTGGATGTGCAAGGTGTCGGCTATGAAATTGATGTGCCGATGTCGACCTTTTACGGTCTGCCCAAGTTGGGTGATCAGGTCGCGCTGTTTACGCACATGGTGGTGCGCGAAGACGCGCAGCTGCTTTACGGGTTTGGGTCAGACGCCGAGCGTGCTACTTTTCGCACCCTATTAAAAGTGAGCGGGGTCGGGCCCAAGGTAGGGTTGGCCGTGTTGTCCGGCATGAGTGTGAATGATTTGGCTGAAGCCGTTGCCACCCAGGAAAGTGGACGGCTGGTGAAGGTGCCCGGCATTGGCAAGAAAACCGCCGAGCGCTTGCTGTTGGAGTTACGCGATAAATTAAAAGTTGATGTACGGATCGCCGTGGGTGCTAGTGCTACAAAAACCTCAAGCACATCCGATATATTGAATGCGCTGATTGGTTTGGGCTACAGCGAGCGTGAAGCGTTAATGGCCGTTAAATTGCTGCCCGCTGAGGTGTCTGTATCAGATGGTATTCGCCAGACATTGAAGTCGCTTTCCAAAGCCTGATTTTAAAACGCTAAAGCTGGAGCGGCTTTTGGGGCACAAATGGCCTGCGATGCCCGCCAATTATAGTGTTTAATAAATTATTATTTTATCCATGTCATCATCTGCTCAAGGTTTTTACAGCCGTTTCAAAATCAGTCCCAACCTGATGCGTCACATCATGAATTGGTGGTCGCCGTTTTTGGGTATGCGCATTCACATCCTGCGGATTGCGCCGGACTGGCGCGAGGTATCGGTGCGCATGAAGCTGTCGCTGCGCAATAAAAATATTGTCGGTACCCATTTCGGCGGTGGCCTGTTTTCAATGACCGACCCGTTTTTTATGATGATGATGATGAATGTGTTGGGTCGCGATTATGTGGTCTGGGATAAGGCGGGAACGATTCAATTTATTGCGCCAGGACGCGGTACGGTTTTCGCTCATTTCGCGTTGAGTGATGCAGCGCTGGCCGAAGTGCGAGACAAAACCCGCCACGGTGAGAAGTTTGAGCCGGTCTATCGGGTCATTATTGTCGACGAAAACGACAACACGGTGGCGATCATCGACAAGACGCTTTATATTCGCCAGAAGGCAAAGGCTGCGGAGCAAAAAATTAAAGAAAAATCAATCGACGAAAAATCGTCCCGTGTCAGCTAAAATGTTCGTATGTTAGAGCCTGATCGCCTTATCGCTGCCACCCCCGCTTCGGTTCAAGAAGAAGCGCAGGAGCGCGCACTCCGCCCAAAACTTTTGCAGGAATACGTGGGTCAGGAAAAAATTCGTAATCAGCTTTCCATCTTCATTGAGGCTGCGCGTAAACGTAAAGAGCCGCTTGATCACACTTTGCTGTTTGGCCCGCCGGGCTTGGGCAAAACTACGCTGGCGCACATCATCGCGCGTGAGATGGGGGTTAATTTGCGCCAGACTTCCGGCCCGGTGCTGGAGCGGGCGGGCGATTTGGCGGCGATGCTCACCAATCTTGAACCGAATGATGTTTTGTTTATTGATGAAATTCATCGCCTCAGTCCAGTCGTTGAAGAAATTTTATATCCGGCGCTTGAGGATTACCAGATCGACATCATGATTGGTGAAGGCCCTTCAGCGCGCTCGGTCAAGCTGGATTTGCCACCGTTTACATTGGTAGGTGCGACCACGCGTGCCGGCATGCTCACTAATCCATTGCGTGATCGTTTTGGCATCGTCGCGCGGCTGGAGTTTTACACTCCGCTGGAATTAAAATCGATTGTGAACCGCTCGGCACATTTGTTGAATGTCGATATCACCGATGACGGCGCCATGGAGATTGCGCGCCGCTCGCGTGGCACCCCGCGTATTGCTAATCGCCTGCTGCGCCGGGTGCGTGATTTTGCTGAGGTCAAGCGCGATGGCAAAATCGATAAAGCGATTGCAGATGACGCATTGAAAATGCTGGATGTGGATGCGATTGGCCTGGATGTGATGGATCGTCGCATGCTGCTCGCGATCATCGAAAAATTCGCCGGTGGCCCGGTAGGCGTAGAAAATCTGGCGGCAGCAATTGGCGAAGAGCGCGACACGATTGAAGATGTGCTGGAGCCGTATCTGATCCAGCAAGGCTATTTGCAACGCACCCCGCGCGGCCGGATGGCGACCCTGCTGGCTTACCAGCATTTCGGCATTACGCTGTCGGCAGCGCATGCCGCTCACATGGGTAGTGCCCAAATACCGGAGCTGTTCTGACGATGGCAAAACTTTCGCTGAAAGATGCGCAGCAAACCCAGCTGTTTACGTTCGCGTATCCGCAACGCGTTTATTTTGAAGATACCGACGCTGGCGGTGTGGTCTATCACGCCCGCTACATTCACTTCATGGAACGCGCCCGCACCGAGTGGTTGCGCCATCTCGGTTTTAACAATAGCGATCTGTATCGCAAACACAAAATGGTTTGGGTCGTCAGCGAAATTGCTATTCAATACCTCAAGCCCGCACGGGTGGATGATGCGCTGGAAATCACCGCGTCAGTCGACACCATGGGCCGGGTGCGCTGCACCTTCTACCAGGAAGTACGGCGCGGTGATGAATTATTGGTCAAAGCGCGTGTCTCATTAGCCACTGTTGCGGCAGATAGCTTTAAACCCATCGAAATTCCGGCAGACCTAAAAAAGAAAATGGAGGCGACGTGCTGAATGTTTCCCAGGACATAGCGATCTTATCGCTGATCATTCATGCCTCAATTGTGGTTAAAGTTGTCATGGGTATTTTGGTGATGGCCTCGCTCATGTCGTGGTGGTATATTTTTGTCAAAATGTTTGCGGTGCGTCGCGCTAAAAATAGCGCGAACGCGTTCGAGCAAGAGTTTTGGGGCGGCTCTGATTTGATCGGTATGTACCAGCGCGCCAGCTCCGGCCAATATGAAGCCGCCGGGATGGAACGCATTTTTGAGGCAGGGTTTAAAGAATTTTTAAAACTCAAAAGCCGTTCCGGTTCTGATATTGGCGCGCTGATGGACGGCAGCCGCCGCGCCATGAAAGCGACGTTTCAACGCGAGCTGGATTACCTGGAGTCACATCTCTCGTTCCTGGCCACAGTTGGCTCGGTCAGCCCTTATATCGGCTTATTTGGCACAGTGTGGGGAATCATGAATGCGTTTCGCGGGCTCTCGAATGTTGCGCAAGCCACGCTCGCTCAAGTTGCACCGGGCATTGCAGAGGCGCTGATCGCTACCGCCATTGGTTTATTTGCCGCGATCCCTGCCGTGATTGCCTACAACCGTTACACCGCTGAAATTGATCGCCTGGCGAATCGTTACGAGAGCTTCATCGAAGAGTTCTCGAATATTCTGCAGCGTCAGGCGGTGGCTTGAATGGCTGATTGCATTGTTGTCTGAAAATAAGGCTAAGTGAATTTATGCGCCGCCGCCGCAAAGCGATTGCCGAAATAAATGTAGTGCCCTACATCGATGTGATGCTGGTGCTGCTGATTATTTTTATGGTCACTTCACCGTTGATTCCGCCCGGCCAGATTGATTTGCCGAGCGTTGGCCAATCATTAAACCCGACCGTCGCACCGCTTGAAATTCGCATCAGTAAAGATTTTAAAATCGTGCTGGTGGATCGTCAGCAGGGCGGGCGCGAGCAAAGCGTTCCGCGAGAGCAGTTACTGTCAAGCGTGCGCACGATTCAGCTGAATCATCCTGAACAAGCGGTGGTCATATCAGCCGACAAATCGCTCAAGTATGAAGAGGTGTTGTTCGTACTCGATACCTTGCAAAAAGGGCAGATCAAACGCGTCGGTTTGCTGGTCAAGCCGGCCACATGATGCGGCCCGTGTTGAGGCGCGTGTTGAGGCTAAGCTAGCACGATGACCGCAGCCTACCCTCCTGGTCTGCCACGCCCGCCACAGCCGTCTGGTGGAAGCGGCCGTGGCAAACGCAAACCTGATATGGCACGTCTCGCCGTCCGCCGCGATCCTGGCCGATTGCCGGCAGCGATCCTCGCGATCATGGTGCATGCGGCGTTTTTTGCGTTGATTGTATTTGGGGTGTCGTGGCAGGTTAAAAGCCCGCAGCCCATCTCCGCAGAATTGTGGAGCAGCCTGCCACCGATTCGTAATAGACCTGACCCGATTCCTGTGCCGTTGCCGCCAGAACCTGTGGCGCAGCCACCCGAACCTGTGACGCCGTTAGTCAAGACGCCGGATCCGGTCGTTGAAAAGACGCCACCGGTCGCCTTGCCTTCGCGCGCGGAGATTCAATTAAAAGCCAAACGTGAACGTGAAGAATTAGCCAAACAGCAAAAATCGGAGCGCGATCTGGCCGACAAAAAAAAGCGTGATGACGCCAAATTGATGGAAGACCGTAAAAAAATTGAAGACGATAAAAAACGTCGTGACGCTGAAAAAACTCTTGAGGCTGCACAGAAAACCCAAAAAGCCGCCGACGCAAAAATACGTGCCGAGCAGGCCGCTCGCGACAGTGCGCTCAAGACAGCACGCGATGCAGCCCTCGGTGATTACTCATCCAAAATTGCCGCCTTGATTCGTAGTCGGGCTAATATTCCTGACACCGTAGTCGGCAAACCAAAAGTGGCAGTACGCTTGCGGTTATTGGTAACAGGCGTGATTTTCGATGCGCAGATCGTCACGCCGTCCGGCAACCGCGTGTATGATGAAGCCGTTGAGCGTGCGATAAATGGCATACGAATATGGCCACAGCCCGATAACCCGGAACTTTTAGGGTCTAATCGCACACTTACACTCAATATTGAACACGAGCGATAAATAATGACTCGAGATATCACTTTTTCAAGAGGCGACTTTTTTGCCTCGATCTCCTCCCGCGCACGCTGCGTTGTGCTGATCGCATTGGCGGTAATGGCTGTAGTGGATTTGCTGGCTGCACGTGCAGCACCCGTTACAAAGGCTTCGCGACTATTTTGCGTCGGCATGGCTATATTGTTAGCCTCGTTGTTCACCGTGCAGTCGGCCTCGGCCCAACTGATTATTGATGTGACAACCAGTGCGGGTCGGCAAATTCCGGTGGCTATTGTGCCGTTTGCCAACGAATCCGCATCACCCCAAAATATTACCCCGATCATCGGCAATAATCTGGCGCGCACCGGGCTGTTTAGTTTGGTCACGCTGACGGGTATTAGTCGCCTGCCCTCTGAACCGTCAGAAATAAATTTTGCTGACTGGTCTACGCGTGCGACTGAAGCTCTGGTGATCGGTGGCATTTATCCGTCAGCCGATGGGCGCTTTGATATCCGATTTCGTTTGTTCGATGTGGCCAAGAAAAACCAGCTTGCCAGCTTTTCGTATAACGTAACGGCTTCGCAAATTCGTGCAACGGCACATAAAATTTCAGATGAAATTTACGAAAAATTGATCGGCGAACGCGGGGTTTTTTCGACCAAAATAGCCTATGTATTAAAACGCGGCCCGCGCTTTGAATTGCAGGTGGCCGATGCGGACGGCTTTAATCCGCAAGCGGTACTTTCTTCGCTGGAACCCATCCGCTCGCCTAAATGGTCGCCGGATGGAACCAAGCTCGCCTATGTCTCGTTTGAAAGCAGAAAATCGACGGTGATTGTGCAGGATTTGGCAACCGGACAGCGTAAAACAGTATCCAATTTCAAAGGGGACAATTACGCGCCGAACTGGGCTCCCGACGGCAGTAAATTGGTGGTGGCGCTGTCGAAAGACTCAGTCTCGCAAATATATATTATTTCGGCCAATGGCGGCGATGCCAAACGTGTGACCGAGAGCAATTCCATCGATACCAACGCCACCTTCACGCCCGACGGTAAAGATATTATTTTTGTCTCTGATCGTTCAGGTGGGCCACAGCTTTACCGGGTACCAGTTGCGGGCGGGGCGGTTCAGCGCCTTACGTTCGAAGGCAATTACAATGTCAATCCACGTCTGAGCGCCGATGGAAAACTGATTGCATTTGTAAATCGCGATGGCGGCAAATTGCGCATTGCCACGCTTGAGCTGGCCTCTTCGCAGGTCAGTATTCTGACCGACGGACCACTCGATGACAGTCCCAGTTTTTCGCCCAATGGCCGCACGATTTTGTATGAATCCAAAGCTGGCGGACGCGGCGTGTTGGGTTCGGTTTCTGTGGATGGACGGGTTAAATCAAAATTGTCATCACAGTCAGGTGATGTACGTGAGCCTGCATGGGGCGGTTACGGCTCAGCAGGCGTGGTGCGTTAGGCGCAGACGGTTCGGCGCATAATCGGCATTGGCTATCTGAATAGGTCTGCGGTCAGAAAATTTAAGTCAGTGCTTCAATGTTTAATTATTTTAAGCAGGCTATCGTTTTTAAACCAGATTTAAATAAGGAGAACGTTATGAACAAGATATTTATCGGGTTGAGCTTAGCCATCTTGCTGGCCGCTTGTGCGAGCAAAGACCCGGTTAAAGCGCCCGTCGACTCGGCGACGGCAACGCCGACATCAACTGTGACGCAGACTCCGACGACAAAGCCGACTGACAACACCAATATTAGCGGCAAGCCGATGGATGATCCGCTCAAAGATCCCAACAATATTTTATCCAAGCGCGTGATTTACTTTGAATACGACCAGGATTCCGTGAAGGCCGAATATGCGGCACTGATACAGGAGCACGCAAAGTTTTTAAGCAATAATCGCAATCGCAAAATTCGCCTCGAAGGCCATGCCGATGAACGCGGATCACGTGAATACAATATGGCACTGGGCCAACGCCGCGCCGATGCCGTGCGCAAAGCCACTTCAGTACTGGGCGTGAGCAACGACCGCATGGAAACCGTTAGCTTTGGAGAAGACAAGCCTAAAGCCACCGGCCATGATGAATCCGCATGGGCGCAAAACCGTCGCGTTGAAATTGTCTATGACGGCGAATAATTAAATTGATCGAGGTTGCTTGATGCGCGCTTTGGCTACTAATCAAATTTCCATTACTCATCTGGGTGCTGCGTTAAGCTTATTGTTGAGTCTGACATTAAGTGTGAATGCGGCAGCGGGACTGTTTGATGACGAGGAAGCGCGCAAGGATGTTAAAAATCTACGCGCCCAGGCTGAGCAACAAAATCGCGATAACGAAAACCGATTCATGAAGCTGGATGAGTCGATTAAAAACATCGGCGTCATTCAATTACTCAATCAAATTGAACAGCAGAATGCCGAGCTCGCAAGGCTGCGTGGCCAGATTGAAGTACTGAGCAACCAAAACGAGCAGCTCGTCAAACGGCAAAAAGATTTTTATCTCGATATCGATACACGCTTGCGCAAGCTGGAGGGCCTGCCACCTGATAGTGCTGCCGTGCCAGCAGCGGGTGGCGCGCTCGTCATCAGTCCGCCGATATTGGCAACCGCAGCACCTAAACCCGCCAATACGGGCGTCGCAGCCACGATAGGTACGGCTGGCGTGACCGGTGCGGCAGCAGCAGCCGCCAATAAGGAACAAGAAAACAAGGCCTACGATGTCGGCTCAAATTTATTTCGACGTGGCGATTATGTTGCCGCCATTCGCGCGTTCGAAACTTTCATGAAAGATTACCCGGCCAGTCCGCTTGTCTCCAATGCACAGTATTGGATTGGTATCTGCTACTTCAATATCAAAGATTTTTCGAACGCACGCAATACCCAGGAAGCGCTGGTTAAAAACTTCCCGGATGCACCGAAAGCGCCTGATGCGTTACTGGCCATTGCCAGCCTTCAGATCGAAGGCGGTGACAACGGTTCAGCGCGCAATACATTGGAAGATATTATTGCCCGCTACCCCAGCACCGAGGCTGCCACCAAGGCTCGCACCCGCCTCGATTTGTTGAGACGCTGACGCCGCCATCATGACTACCACGATCAAGATTCCTGCCGCTATTACCCGCGCCGCCGAAGGTAGGGCAGCGTCCGCTGCGGCAGAGAAAAAAAATGAAATGCCGGGTATCGCAAAACCATCCCGTGCCAATGAATTGCGTATTAATGAAATTTTCTTTTCGCTGCAGGGCGAATCAAGTCGCGTAGGTCTGCCCACTGTATTTGTACGCTTGACGGGCTGCCCGTTGCGCTGCGGTTATTGCGATACCGCTTATGCATTTCATGAGGGCAAAACGAGACCAATTGACGAAGTGTTGGCAGAAGTTGCTACACATGGCACCCGCTATGTATGTGTGACCGGCGGTGAGCCATTGGCGCAAAAAAAATGCCTGGTTCTGTTGACCAAGCTTTGCGATGCAGGCTATTCAGTCTCGCTTGAAACCAGCGGAGCGATTGATATTGCGGATGTTGACGATCGGGTGTCGCGCATCATGGACATCAAAACACCGGGCTCGCTGGAGGTTAAAAAAAATCGTTGGGAAAATTTGGCCTTGCTGACAGCGCACGATGAAATTAAATTTGTGATTACCAGCGAAGCTGATTACCGCTGGGCGCGGCAATTGATGCTGGATAAAAACTTAACCACTATTTGCCCTGTTTTGTTTTCGCCTTCATTCGCCGAAGTCTCACCTGCGCAACTGGCCGAATGGGTGCTGCGCGACAAGCTTGAGGTACGCATGCAAGTGCAATTGCATAAAGTTATTTGGGGCGAAACACGTGGGGTATAGCTACTCCTTCCGCTTAGCGGCTTTGTAAGCGATACAACATCCAAGTTTAAATAAGTTGAGATGGTCAGCAATGAATAAAGTGATAAAAAAAGCGGTGGTCATGTTATCCGGCGGGCTTGATTCCGCTACCGTGCTGGCGATGGCGCGTGAGCAAGGCTATGCGACTTATGCATTGTCTTTCGATTATGGTCAGCGCCACCGTTCTGAGTTGGATGCAGCCGCACGCGTGGCCAAAGTGGGTGGGGCACATGAGCACCGTGTGATTAAGCTAGACCTTACCGGCTGGGGTGGCTCGGCGCTGACGGATCACAACATTGCGGTGCCCACTGCGCCCACCAGCGGTATTCCGATTACCTATGTGCCCGCTCGCAACACTATTTTTTTATCACTGGCGCTGGCTTGGGCAGAAACATTAGGCTCAGTCGATATTTTTGCGGGTATGAATGCGGTCGATTACTCAGGCTACCCGGATTGCAGACCTGACTATTTAGCCGCGTTTCAAACCATGGCTCGTCTCGCGACCAAATCTGGTATTGAAGGCGGTGAAATCACCATCCACACTCCCATTATAAAAATGAGCAAGGCCGATATTGTGCGTGAAGGTACGCGCCTGGGAGTTGATTATGCGATGACTGTTTCTTGCTATCAGGCCAATGCCGATGGCCTTGCTTGTGGTGTCTGCGACTCATGTCGACTGCGTAAAGAAGGCTTCCACGCAGCCGGGTTGCCTGACCCCACGCGCTACGCTTAATGTTTGCGCATAATGCAGGACATTACACAGCAGGGCGTAGAATGATTTTCATTGATCACATTATTCTGACGGCGGCGTAATGAATACGGTTTTAAATCTCGCGACCACCGTCGCATGGCTGAGTTTTGCGGTGGCTTTTATTCTGGGCGCGATCTCAGCCCGCACTCAATTTTGTACCCTCGGCGCTATTTCCGACATCGTCAACATGAATGATTATTCCCGCATGCGGATGTGGGTGCTGGCCATGGCCGTGGCGATTATCGGAGCGCAGATTTTGTATGCACTTAACCTGATTGATTTATCCAAATCATTTTATGTGCGTCCCAATATTACCTGGGCCTCATACATCATCGGTGGCTTGATGTTCGGCGCTGGCATGACCTTGGCATCGGGCTGCGGTAGCCGCACGCTGGTACGCATCGGCGGCGGCAATGTGAAATCGCTGGTGGTATTTTTATTCTTGGGCGTAGCCGCTTACATGACTTTGAAAGGCTTATTTGGTGTTTGGCGCGTCAGCTATCTGGATGTGATCAATACCGACGTGAGTTTGCGTGGCATCGCAGGCCAGGACCTTGGCAACCTGATAGGCACGCTGGGCATTGAGCGAAAAACTGCACAGATGGGCGCTGCCAGCGCGATTGCATTGGCTATGCTGGTGTTCGTTTTAAAAAGCGCTGACTTCCGCAAAAGCCGGGATGGCTGGTTAGGTGGCTTAGGCTATGGCCTCGCGGTCGTGGCCGGCTGGTACATCACGGCGCACATTGGTTTTGGTGAAAATGCGGACCTCGAAATGGTGTTCTTCGGCACTAACAGCAAACAAGCCGAGTCGCTCAGCTTCGTAGCACCAGTTGCCTACAGTTTGGAGCTATTGATGCTGTGGAGCGATAAATCATTGATCGTCACCTTTGGTATCGCCAGCACGCTCGGCATGATCTTGGGCTCATTCGCCTATGCGCTAGTCTTCAAACGCTTCCGCTGGGAAGGCTTTGCCAATGTTGAAGATACCCGCAACCATATTATCGGTGCGGTGTTGATGGGGGCAGGTGGGGTCACCGCGATGGGCTGCACTATCGGTCAAGGCATCAGTGGTGTTTCAACACTGGCATTGGGCTCATTCATCGCGCTCGCATCCATGATCATCGGGTGCTACGCCACCCTCAAATATCAGTATTGGAAGCTCATGCAAGAGGTGTAATGGCCTTAATGGCCTTAAGCCGGATAAAAATAATGCAAAATGCCGCAGCATACTGGCTGGTAAATCAGGGGTTTATCATCGAAATCACTTATTACCGTAAAACTTTTGTCATTCATTGTTGACCGGAACGCCTCAAAAATTTATAATAGTAGGCTTCGTTGGGTCGTTAGCTCAGTTGGTAGAGCAGCGGACTTTTAATCCGTTGGTCGCAGGTTCGAATCCCGCACGGCCTACCAGATGAATCAAGCACAAGCCCGTCCTTAATTTTTAAGGGCGGGCTTTTGTTTTTTGTGCAACCGAATAGGTTGGGCGGTTTGGATGTTGGGCGATATAAGAAATGCTCGCCCGGCGAGGCTCATCCGCAAAACGTACGCCGCAAATCCAGACTTATATCTGCTATTCTTTTCGTCCACGACATGTTGGTAGCAACCAATACAATCCGTTAAATTTTTTTGTCTATCCAACACCTCCCGCGAGCAATGCTATCCGCTGCTGCCGTGCTTCACTGCACGCAATCCAATCCTCTGAAAGGTTTTTGAATCCATGAATTTACGCGCGGCCTTTTTTATTTTTGTATCTGCATTATCGACGACGGCAATAGCCGATGAAGGCATGTGGACTTTCGACAATCTTCCTCGTGACGCGTTGAAGACCCGATACGCTTTCACGCCTGACCCGACATGGGTTGAGCATGTGATGCGTGCTTCGGTGAATTTGGGCGGTTGTTCGGCCTCGTTTATTTCACCACAGGGGTTGGTGCTGACCAACCACCATTGCACGGCAGGTTGCCTGCAACAGATATCAAGCGCGCAGAAAAACTATTTGCAGGACGGTTTTTTGGCCCGCACCCGTGATCAGGAATTACAATGTCCCGCCACTGAAGTAATCCGTCTCGAGCAGATTACCGATATGACCAAAGAGATGAATGCGGCGACCAAAGGTCTGACGGGCGAAGCTTACAAGAACGCGCAAAACGCCATGAGCGCCAAGCTCGCAGCGGATTGCGTGGGGGACAACAAAGCGACTGTTCGGTGTAACGTAGTGACGCTCTACCAGGGCGGGCAATATCACTTGTATCGCTACCATCGTTTTTCTGATGTACGGCTGGTATGGGCACCGGAAGATGCGGCACCGAATTTTGGTGGTGATCCTGATAATTTTAATTACCCGCGTTTTGGTCTTGATGCAGCGATGCTGCGTGCGTATGAAAACGGCAAGCCTGCCGTTGTAAAAGATTATTTTCCCTTCAGCCAGAGCGGCGCCAAGGCTGAAGAGCTGGTGTTTACGTCCGGCAATCCCGGTCGTACCAGCCGCTTGCTGACGGTTTCGCAACTTGAGTCGGTGCGCGATGTGCGGCTCATCTCCGCGATGCGTCGCGGCTATGAATTACGCGGTGCGCTGACACAGTATCGCAAACTCGGTCCTGAGCAGGCACGCGTGGCTTACAACGATCTGTTTTTTCTGGAGAACGGGCTCAAGGTTTCCAGTGGTGAATTGGACGCGCTCCAGTCGCATGATTTGATGGCACGAAAACGCGCCGATGAGGCTTCACTGCAAGCCTACGTTGCCGCTGATCCCAAGCTGAAGTCTGAGGCGGGTGGGGCGTGGAAAGCGATCGAAAAAGCGCAAATGGTCTATCGTGAAATCTTCAACGAATTTGATGCGGTTGAAGGGGGTCGCGGGTTTAATTCGCGTTACTTTGGCTTGGCGCGTGCGCTGGTGCGTGGCAGTGAAGAGCGCACCAAACCAAATGGTGATCGCCTGCCGGAATTTTCTTCCGCGCGTCTGCCGCTGGTGGAGCGGCAAGTATTTTCACCTGCGCCAATCTACCCGGATTTCGAAAAAATGAAACTCGAATTCTCGCTCACCAAGCTGCGTGAATCGCTGGGCACGGATGATCCGTTTGTGGTGCAGGTGTTGGGCAAGGAATCGCCTGAACAAGTGGCGAAGCGTCTCGTCGATGGCACCAAGCTGGGCGATCCGGCCTTTCGCAAAACTTTATGGGAAGGTAGCCGTGCCGCGATTGAAGCATCGACTGATCCGTTCCTCAAGTTGGTGCGCGATATTGATACGCACGCACGCATTATTCGCAAGCGCTATGAAAATGAGGTGAGCGCGGTCGAGCAGAAAAGTGCTGAGCTGATTGCTAAAGCGCGTTTTGCGCAACTGGGCACCAAGGTTTATCCCGATGCCACCGGTACGCTGCGCTTGAGCTTCGGTGCGGTGCAAGGCTGGCTCGAACGTGGCAAGCCTGTTGCGCCTTTCACCGATTTTGCCGGCGCGTTCAATCGTCATACCGGTGCAGAACCTTATGCGCTACCAGATTCCTGGCTCGCGGCTAAAGGCAAAATCAATCTCGCCCAGAATTATAATTTTGTGACCACCAACGATATTATCGGCGGCAACTCCGGCAGCCCGATGATCAATCGTAATGCCGAGATTGTGGGCTTGGCTTTCGACGGTAATGTGCATTCCCATGGCGGTTCATTCTGGTCTGATCCAAAATTAAATCGGACTATTGGTGTCACCAGCGGCGGCATTCAGGAGGCGCTGAAAAGCATTTATGGCGCAACAGAATTGCTGGCAGAAATCAACGGCAAGTAATATTTGCGAACATCAAAAAAACCCACCAATTACGGTGGGTTTTTTTATGGACCGTTTCGATTGGCGCGGGTAGTTCAATTCTGATTTTTAAAATATTGCTCAACGCATCATTAACACTCGCTTAAAAACCAAACGTATTGCGTTCAATTGATGTCGTGCATTTTTGCAGAGCAAGTGAGATGTTATCGTGCACTTGTTGCTGCATCGATTCCCCAACTTGCGATCACACTAATATTTGAAAATGGCCGATGACTGATACTTTGTTAAATTCAAAACAGCCCGCTCATGTTGAAGCGGCATTGAATAATGTTTTCGATACCCTGTCGCCTGACGGCGACGCGGGCTCGCAACTGATTGCGTTGGTGGGTGTCCTGCGTCCGCGTGATGCGGACGACGGCGCGCTGGCAGCTGAGCGGTTCGGCACACTCTGTAACATCATCGAGCATGATGAATCCCGACGATTGGCCTTGCGCAGTTGCCTGTTGCGATTGTTTGCGGATCGAAAGCAGGTCAGCTTTTTTGCGGATAGCGGTATTTTGCCCAACAGCGGGTTTTTTTCCGAACTGTGGCGGCGTATCGTTCACCGCATCTTTCCGGCCATTACCGATCCTGATTCGCTCAAAGATTGCGTCAATCTGATATTTCATCGTCGTGATGATCATGTCTGGTTGGAGGGTATTCCGGTTGATCTCAAACTGCGTTTCTGGGAAGCGTTGGGCATGTCAGCCAATGACGGCATTGAAGCCGATGAGCCCCAGGGTGAGTTCAAAGGTGAGTCCCAAGGTGAGCCGAATGGTGAGTTGAAAGGTAAGTACGGGGGCCAGCAAGCAGTGTTGCTCGATTCGATTTTGCAAATGCTGAGCGCTTGCGATGTGCTCGCAATTCGGATTGGTGCGATGGGGCTTGAGCCAGAGCTGGCGCGTCTCTCGCCGCGGATTGAGGAACGTGATTCGCCTTTTGTGGCACTCTCGTGCGAGGCACAACAGCTTTCCACGGCGTATCGAAAATATCTGGGTGAGGGTGAATCCCCCGTCGAAGATGAACGTCAGTTGATGGTGCTGATTGATCAATGCCGCGAAGTGATCGTGCGGGTGCGCGCCCGCGCGGCCAGTATCGGCACTAGCCTTTCGCTCACTTATTTATTATGGCGTCTGGAACAAAGTTTGCGTCGGCTGGAAATTATGGTGCGCATGCTGTCGATGCGCCATCAGGTGGCCGTGGTTTCGTCTGCTGCGGGCTTGGATACCACGCCATCTGATAATCAAACACTGCCCGCGCTATGGGTGGATTTTTTAGGGCATGCCGTACAAGGTGAGGACCAGCGGCAAAGTATTCGTGGGCACATCAGCCGCACCATCGGCTTGCTTGCGCTGCGTGTGACCGAGAACGCCAGCCGCACCGGTGAGCATTACATCACCGCCACCCGCGAAGAATATTTGGAGATGTGGCGATCCGCCATGGGGGCAGGTTTTATCGTTGGTTTCATGTCGCTGCTGAAAGTTTATTCGTCGCTGGCACCGTTGGCACCGCTAGGCTTCTTTGCAGCCTACTCGCTTAACTATGCATTCGGTTTCATGCTTATTCATGTATTGCACCTCACGCTCGCGACCAAGCAGCCCGCGATGACCGCCTCGACTATTGCGGGCGCCATCGGCGAAATTCGCGGGCGCATGCGTGATGTTGAAAAATTGGCAACGCTGGTGGTTGATTTGATTCGTAGCCAGATTGCAGCGATTTTAGGCAATGTGTTCATCGCGATTCCCACCGCAATTCTGATCAGTTTTGTGGTGGCCAGAATCAGCGGACAGCCGTTGATGAGTGCAGAAAAAGCGCACAAGCTGATTCACGAGTTGTCACCCTTCAACAGCCTCGCGCTGTTCCATGCCGCTATCGCCGGGGTATGTCTGTTTATCGCCGGTCTTATTTCCGGCTACTACGATAATCTTGCGGCCTATGAGCGTATTCGCGAGCGTATTGAGCACACTCGATGGCTACGCGCACTGCTTGGGCCAGCGCGATTGTCACGCTTCGCGGTTTACCTTGACGACAACCTGGGCGCACTGGCGGGTAATTTTTTTCTGGGCGTGATGCTGGCACTGGTGGGCACAATCGGCTTTATGACTGGCTTGCCAATTGATGTTCGACATGTGACCCTTTCGTCAGCCAATTTTGGCTTGGCATGGGCGTCGCTGGAGTTTGCGGTTGATGCGGCCACGGTCGGGGAAACATTACTCGGCATTGCGCTGGTCGGGCTGGTTAATCTCTTGGTCAGTTTCGCCCTTGCACTTTGGGTGGCCATGCGCGCTCGCGGTGTCGGCTTCAGTCAAACGCGAATGCTGGCCGGTATTTTGTTGCGGCGATTCAGCAGCTCACCACGGCAGTTTTTCTGGCCCACTCAAAACCTTGTATCGAATACCAACAAACATCAGTGATATTTTTATTTGGCCCGCAAAACTCGCCTATTTGTGGGCTTCTTCAGGCATTTATGGCTGGAGAAGTCCGCCAATAGGCGACATTGTAACTGTCTTTGGCGAAAGTTTAGATAAGGATTTTAGTGATCGCCTTATTCGTTGTCCAAAGTTAAACACCAAGTTTTGCTCGCAGTGGCATGCAAATTTCATCCTGTCATACGTCGATTGGCCCACGCCGCGCAATAGTCCTACAACGGTGTCAGTGTTTGCTGACAATGGCCCAGCCACGCTCGCCATAGTATGTCCTTGCATTGTTATTGAACAATTTAAACAATACAGATAGCGGCAATGGCCGAGCCAATGTTCAGAATGTTTTTGAAACCTGAGTGTTGATTTGTGCGTTGACTGCACTGCAAGCTGCATCGTGATGGCTTTTCACACATCCGTTAAACAACCTGGAGAACAGCATGAACTGGAAACTTAAAACGATATTGGGCGTCGCCGCATTCGCGCTCACCACGCAGGCGATGGCACAGATTACTTTTTATGAGCATGAAGGTTTCCGTGGCCGTACTTTTTCCGCCAGCAGGCAGGTTAATAACTTCATGCGATTTGGCTTCAACGACCTTGCTTCTTCCGTCGTGGTGGACAGTGGTCGTTGGGAAGTTTGCGATGACGAACAGTTTGAGGGTCGCTGTGTAGTTCTGCGTCGCGGCAGCTATGAGTCGTTGAGTCAATTGGGCATGAACGATCGCATTTCTTCAGTGCGTCCGGTCAGCCAGAGTACGCAATATGAACAGGACAATGATTCGTCTAACTGGCCCGAGCCATTGCCCACACCGACTTACGATTATCGCCGTCGTCCTAATGAGCGTTTGCGCGAAGCGACTGTCACTTCAGTACGCGCCGTAGTGGGACCGCCGGAACAGCGTTGCTGGGTTGAGCGTGAACAAGTCTCTAATGATCGCGGCGATAGAAATATCGGCGGTGCGATTGCGGGCGCACTGATTGGCGGCATTTTAGGTCATCAGGTTGGTAATGGTCGCGGTAACGATGTGGCTACCGCAGTCGGCGCATTGGCAGGCGGCACGGTAGGCTCGAATGTAGGCCGCAATGGTGGCAATTCTGAACGCGATGTGCAGCGCTGCAATACGGTTGCCAGCACCACGCCCGCTTATTGGGATGTGACCTACAACTATCGCGGTCGTACTCATCGCGCGCAGATGTCTTCTCCTCCGGGCCGCACCATTCTGGTTAACCCCAACGGCGAACC
>ENA-OFCD01000795-OFCD01000795.1-metagenomes-genome-assembly--contig:-NODE-795-length-18543-cov-2.903884_pt1 | contig 18543 bp, 15 predicted proteins | sample MGYA00153392_OFCD01 | MGnify analysis MGYA00153392
TACACTCAAGTTGAATGCAGTTAATATTTTTTCACCTTCTTTATATTTGTCAGCAAAATCTTTTGAATTAAGGTACGCACCACCTAAATCGAACCAAACTGTAGCTGTTGTGTTCTGTCCATTTTCGGCAAATTTAGCATACATATCAACGGTGTTCGCACCACCGATAGCTGGAATCAAAGCATTATCGCTAAACCATTCGTCGTTTTTATTTTTTATATCGCCTTTAAATTGCTTTGCATACTCTTTCCATTTTTTATTCACGTACTTCATTGGGACACCCATAATATCGAGACTGATACTATTTTTTGCGCCCACACTCATCAAACGTTCGCCTTCGAGTGTAGTTGGTGCAATTAAACCTTTTGTCATCGTAGCTGCGCGCATAGAATCTGTGGCTGAAGTTTGAGCAAAAAGACTGCCACTGAAAATAACTAAAATAAAAACAATAACTTTTGAAAAATGATGTAACTTAATCATAGATAGACTTATTTTGAGAATTAAATAATGAGCAAATTTAGTAAAATTAAATCGCTTTAAGAACGAAATTTAATTACTTTTATGCAATAATACTATTAGACGCATAATTTTCTTTAGATACAGTATTTAGCTGTTAAAAAATGGATAAATTTTTGTACAATATAAATAGTAATTAACATTTGCTTAGTAGTTTTGAGGTCCTGACTTAAAACGCAATCACGTTCTCTATTAGCCAAACTATAAAAAGAGTAACTGAAATGAATTTTAGATTTACTTTCAGGCGGAATTTTCTGAGTTTCGCTATTATATTTCTTAATCTATCCGTTTTTGCGCAAACGATGGAGCGTGCCGATTTTTTTTATAACCGTAAAGAATATGGTTCTGCAAGTATTATTTACGAAAAATTGGTCACGCCCAAAAATGCTGCGGTTGTAAAATCGAAATTAGCCAATTGCTATCGCATAGTAAACCGAATGCAACAAGCCGAACCTTTGTATGCCGAAGTTACAGAATTAGAAAAACCAAACCCTGCCGATTATTTGCGATACGGCGAAGTGTTGATGAGTCTTTCAAAATATGAGCAAGCAAAAATTTGGTTTAAAAAATCGCTCAAAGAATTTCCCGAGAATACGCTGACTAAAAACTTACTCGCCAATTGCGATAAAGTTAAAACTATTCCGCCGTATTTTCGGGTAGATAAATTAACACCGTTTTCTAAAAATGAAACGTGCGATGATAATGCTGCGGTTTTTTATAATGGCGGTATCGTGTTTGCCTCCGATAGATCGGCAGGTTGGCGACCACTCAAAGAAAAAAATCCTGAAACCAATCGAGATTATCCGACATTATTTTACGCGGAAAGAACGAGCGATACATCGTTTGCTGAACCAAAAGAATTCTCTGGCAAAATTACAGCTACCAATAAAGTAACAGCGAATGCTTCGTTTACTGCTGATGGGAAGCATATCTATTTTTGTAGAAACAGTATGAATTTATCGAAAAGTAAAACTTACACCATGCAACTTTATACCGCCGAGACTACTGACGGTGAACATTGGTCTAATATAGAGTCACTTTCTTTTTGCGATTTAAACATTAATTACTTTTATCCCGCTGTTTCACCCGATGGCAAATTCTTATTTTTTTCGAGTGATAAAAGCGGTGAGAGTAATGGTGGGCTAGATATTTATATGTCGCGCAAGTCGAAAAAAGGTTGGTCGAAACCTGAGAATCTTGGACCAAAAATTAATACTTCTGCGCACGAAATTTGTCCATTTTATACCAAGAGCGGAAAATTATATTTTTGCTCGAAAGGACATTTGGGTTACGGCGGTTACGATATTTTTGTAACAGAACGCGACACAGACAATAATTGGAAAACGCCGATAAACGTTGGTTTACCGATAAACAGTGCATACGACGATATTTCGATTGCTTTTTCACCCGATGGTCAACTTGGTACGTTTACATCTTCGAGATCAGGTGCAGGTGATGATATTTTTCTGTTTAAATTAAAACCTGGCATTGCCGATACGATGGAATGTATTTCGCCAAACGATACAGCAGTTACGTATTTAAACAGCGAAGCGTTTACCATAAATTCAATTCCGCGTGTTCAGAACGAAAACTCTAACAGGAATAATTCATCGTCGTCTTCCAAAACATCGGTTACAGAAAATAATACGGCGGAAGATATAGTTACTAAAAGTGTAGAAACTCCTACTGCACTTGATCTTATCACTGTTCAATCGCTCGATATTTTTAAAGAATGGCAAACGGCGATAGATAAAGGGAAAGAGAAAAACAAATCGTCGCTTACAAAAAGTGCGCTGTTCAATGGATTCAAAAATGCGCAGAACATCATAGAATTTTCTCCGGCACAATTTCAAGTTTTAGATGCGCTGGCTGATTTTTTACAAAAAAATAAACAATTAACTTTTTCAGTTGCCGTGCATAGCATGACACAAACGAAAGAAAATGCAGTCGAAATTAAGTACATCACGCAAACGCAAGCCGAAGCAATTACAGTATATTTAGTTTCAAAAGGTGTTCGAGATAAACGACTTACTGCGCGTGGTCTCGGGAAAAATCAACCGCTAACGGATTGCAGTGCAGCACCTTGCGCACCAAATGTGGATGCTGAAAATGCGCGCGTGGTTTTTAAAATTCATTATGAAGAATAAAAAGAATCCCTATGTGGACTTGCCCGAAATGCGAACGCGCGCTCAAAAACCCGAACCAGTGGCATTATTGCGAAAAAGTAAACATAGAAACTTTATTTGAAGGTAAAAACCCAGAACTTGTTTACATTTTCGATTATTTGCTTTCAGAAATTATTGATTGGGCAAATATTGCCGTTAGCGCTACGCCAAACTGCATCGTGTTAGTGCATCGGCAAACTTTCCTCATCTTTCGCCCGATGAAAAAAGAATTAGACGTTAAGTTTTATTCCGATTATTTCAATGATGTGTCACCGATCTAAAATCTACAGCCGTTTTTGGTAAATACCAAAATCATATTCGCCTTTCCAATTTGGAAGACGTTACACCACAAGTGATTGAATTGCTCCGTAAATCGTATGAGTTGTTATAAGATAAAAAAATATCAATTTCAGAAAATTGATAAACACATGAGTAACTACAATCTTTTTAAAGAAAAAAACGTTTATAATTCAAATTGTAAGTGATGAAAAAATTACTGTTCCTATTTTTTATTGTAGCGAATTGCGCACAATTGCGCGCATCGTGGTTGTTGCTCCCGATGGATACGAAACAGAAAGATCATTTGAAAGCGTATGGCATCACGTTTTGGGTGTTACAAAAACAAATTGAAGCACACTGGTTGTTAAATTATCGCGGTGGAAGTTTTGCTATTCCATACAGCGTGGAGTTTGAAAAAGAATGTCGCACGCGCAACGTGACAGCTGAAGTCATTTCGGATGCGGCGTTCGGTGCTATTCAGCGCGAAATTTCTAATCCAGAAGTGAATCAAGACGATATTAAATTAGAAGTCGCGCCAAAAATTGCAGTTTATACACCCGATTTCGATATGAAAGGCAAACGCGTTCAACCTTGGGATGACGCCGTCATGTTGGTGCTGACGTACGCCGAAATTCCGTTCGAGAAAGTATATGATAGGGAAGTGGTTGAAGGTAAACTTTCCAAATACGATTGGTTGCATTTGCACCACGAAGATTTTACAGGGCAGTACGGGCGTTTTTATGCCAGCTATCACGGCATGCCATGGTATAAAGACAATCAGAAAAAATCGGAGGATTTGGCACACGCGTTAGGTTTTGCAAAAGTGTCGCAGTGCAAATTAGCGGTTGCAAAAAAAATAAATGATTTCGTATTTACAGGTGGCTTTATGTTTGCTATGTGTTCCGCTACTGACACGTATGATATTGCGTTAGCTGCCGATGGCACAGATATTTGCGCCAATATTTACGACGGCGACGCATCCGATCCGAACGCGCAAGAAAAATTAGATTTTTCAAAAACGTTCGCCTTCAAAGATTTTCAGTTGGTGCGCGATCCGTTAGTCTATGAATTTTCTACCATAGACAACGATATTATTTACGGCAGACCGCAAAGCGTAGAAACAGATTACTTCACGTTGTTTGATTTTTCCGCTAAGTGGGATCCGATTCCGACCATGCTGACGCAAAACCATACGCGTATTGTGAAAGGATTTATGGGTCAGACGACGGCATTTCACAACAACGTCATTAAATCGAATGTATTAATTTTGGGTGAAAATAAACCGTACGCCGAAGCGCGTTACATTCACGCACCGTATGGACAAGGATTTTTTACTTTCTATGGTGGACACGATCCGGAAGATTATCGCCATTACGTGGATGATCCAGAAACAGATTTAAGTTTGCACCCGAACTCGCCTGGCTATCGCCTCATTTTGAATAATATTTTATTTCCAGCTGCTAAAAAGAAACATCGCAAAACGTAATAATTAATCTGAGTGTTTTGTTATTTTGTTAAAATTTGGTGTTTCAAAATTTCGTCGTATTTTTGAAAGTATCTTCAAATAATCTGAAATATGAATAACCGGGTAATTAATATTGATCCTGAAATTTTAGGGGGAACACCTGTTTTTTTCGGAACGCGCGTACCGATTAAAAACCTATTTGATTATTTAGAATCAGGTGATTCTATTGAAGTTTTTTTAGAAGATTTTGATGGCGTTACACTAAGTCAAGTAATTTGGGTGCTTGAAAAATCTCATAAATTAATCGAAACATCTTCAAATATTTTTCATGAAAATCTTGCTTGATGAATGTATAACTAAACGTTTGAAAAAATACTTAACCGAGTTTGATGTTTTTACTGTTCGGGAATTAGGATTAGGTGGCGTTAAAATGGCAAATTAATGGAATTCTGTATTGATAATGAGTTCGATATTTTGCTTACAACAGATAAAAATTTGATGTTCCAACAAAATTTAGATAAGTACCCTTTAACAATCGTCGTGCTTGATTCTTTTTCTTCTAAAATAGAAAAACTCTCTGTTTTTATACCTACTTTCAAATTACAATTACCCGAGCTTCAAAAAAATCAAGCTTATATTATTAAACAACCTTAAAACGATTCAGTAGGAAAAAAGTTAGTTTAAAATTTTGTGGTTCGATTAGTATATATTAATCCTATCGGTTAATTTTTTAGTATCCTGAATCGTTAATCATAAAAATAACGGGCGAAGTGCGTTAAATTTGCGCTGCTATATTTTAGTATGATTAAAAGAATTGTTTTTGTTCTCTCTCTGTTGTGTATTTATTTTTTGTCAACGCTCACTTTTACGCGTTGCGCGCAAATAGTAAAACCTGGTGGTGGAAAAAAAGATACGATACCGCCACACATCGTTGAGAAATATTCCACACCCAATTATCAAAAAAACTTTAAGCCACAGCGGATTGTTTTAACTTTCGATGAATGGATTAGACTCGATGAACCGAATAGTCAAGTCGTAGTTTCACCACCACTTATTGAGCGACCAACTATAAAATTAGATGGCAAAAAAGTCATTGTAGAATTTGCGAAAAAGGAAATTTTAAAAGATAGCGTAACTTATACCATTCAGTTCGGAAATGCAGTGAAAGATTTAGCAGAAGGCAACGTTGCTCCTAAACTTAAATTTGTTTTTGCCACAGGCGATGTGCTCGATTCGCTCATTTTTACAGCTAAGGTCATTGACGTAATCACGCAATTACCGATTGAAAACGCGCTCGTCACGCTGTACGCCGATTATTCTGATTCGGTAGTGGCGAAGCAAAAACCTTTTTACTTTGCGCGCACTGATAAATCGGGTTTAGCTTCTATAGAAAATGTGCGAGGTGGAAAATACAAAGTGTTCGCGCTGCTTGAAAAAGATAATAACTATCTCTATTCTGCCGAAGGCGAAAAAATTGCATACGCAGATACTTTAATTACAGTTTTTGGTCGCGACACAGCCCGCTCGAAAGCCTTTGTGCTCAAAATGTTTGAGCCTGAGCGTAAAATGCAACTTATAACTAAAGAAACAGATGCTTTTGGTTTGGTGCGTTTGGGTTACACGGCGCCACCAACATCGGCTAAAATTATTTTCGATTCAGTATTCAATGCTAATGCTATTGTAGAGATTAGTCGCGACTCACTTTTGTTTTGGTACGATGTAGATTCCGACATAGGCGCACAAACTTTGGTAGTCAATCAGAAAATAGATACAACGGCTATTTCCGATACGGTTAAAATTAGAGTGAAGGGACGCGCAGATTTTTTTAAGAAAAAACAAAAATTATTGTGTAGCACACCGAACGCTTTAAACAAAACGCCGAATCAACCGATACAACTCGCGTTTAACTATCCTGTTTTAAAATTAGATACGGCACTCATTTCAATAACAGATACCGCAAAAAAACAAATTCCTTTCAAAATTAGCATTGATAGTTTGCATAAACGCAGCGTTAGTATAAATTCTAATTTAGGTGAAGGTAAATACACGCTGCAAATTTTACCAACGGCGTTAAAATCATTGCACGATTTTGTGAACGATTCGCTCATGTTTTCGATTTTTGTTCCTGATGAAAAAGAATTTGGCGAGGAAGATTTAAGAATCATGGGATTGGATTCGCTCAAAAATTACCAAATTCAATTAACTCTGGGTGACGACGTTATTGTCGGCGATTTTGCTGTGTCGAATACAAAAACGTTTAGCAAAAATATTCCGTTTTTAAAACCTGATAGATATATACTGCGCATTTTTGAAGACGAAAACAATAATCATATTTGGGATACAGGCAATTACTATAAGCACCGTGCACCTGAAAAAATTTATACGCAACAGTTAGCAGCCCTTCGACCGAACTGGACGACGGAAGTACCGATTGATTTAAAAGATACTTTGTTGGCGAAATAATGTTTATCCATTTAAAACTACTATTCTCACGGTTTAATTTTTGTGATTTATATATTCTTTTTAGTTTGCGTCTTACACTTTGAGGATTCACTCGACTATGATAGGGATGTAGAACGTCTGTACAAAACCCCATTATAATTAGTTGCCAAAATTAACTTTTAATACACTCCACAATATGCAACTTCTTTTAGAATTCTTTTTTATCAGATAACATAACATGAATTTTGTATATCGGCATAAATATTGCAACTAAATAGGTGTGGTAAGTTAATTGATTACAAAAATTACTTGGTACACAAAAACCGATTTCACCTACACTTTACCTTCGCTTTAACGAACGAAGGTATTTTTTTTTATTGGATTAATTTCGCAGCATTTATACGGTTGAGATAACTCACCAAATACTTTCCCAAAATATCAAATTCAATATTCACTGCGTCGCCAACGTTTAAATTTTTAAAGTGTGTATGCTCAAAAGTATATGGGATGATGGCAACACTAAAAGTATTATCTGTCGGCGAAACGACGGTTAAGCTCACACCGTTCACGCACACCGAACCTTTATCAACGAGAATATAATCGGGATTTTTCTTGTATTCAAAACTAAAAACCCAAGAACCTTCGAGCGTTTCTGCGCGTATGCAAATAGCCGTAGTATCCACATGACCTTGCACAATGTGTCCGTCAAGCCGCGCCGAAGCGAGCATGGCGCGCTCTAAATTCACCAAACTGCCAACTTTTAAATTGCCAAGATTACTCCGAACGAGTGTTTCGTCAATAGCTGTGACGGTATGTTCGTTATCCGATAAAGCAACAATCGTTAAACATACGCCGTTGTGCGCTAAACTTTGATCAATTTTTAATTCTGCTGCTAAACTCGATTCAACCACAAAATCAACATTTGAGCCTTTGTTGTGTATTTTTTTTATTACGCCGAGCGTTTCTATAATTCCTGTAAACATCTTTTAGCTTTTAACTATGAGCTTTTAGCCTTTAGCCTTCTCGTAAATAGTTTTTAGATTTAATCTAATACATGAGAAAGATCAAAGGTAACCGGTCAAAGTTGATTTTTATTTTTGATTAAATTTAATTACACTTGCATTTTATTTAGAAAACAAAACATCTATGAGAGATTTCACGAAGCTCGAAATTTGGAAAAGAACCCATGAACTAACTTTAAAAATTTACCAAATTACAAAACAATTCCCTAAAGATGAACTTTTCGGATTAACCTCTCAAATGTGGCGTTCTGCTTCTTCTATCCCAACAAACATTGCTGAAGGTTGTGGAAGAAATTCCAGACAGCAACTGAAACACTTTTTTCAAATTGCAATAGGTTCTAATTCAGAGCTTCTTTTATCAACTTATACTTTCAAAAGACCTTCAATATATGTCTGAAACATTTTTCATAAATTTATATGATGAAACAATTCAAGTTAGTAAAATGATTTACTCTTATGGTGAAAAGCTTTGAGAAATTAACTTTTCGCTTTTAGTCGTTTCGTAAGTTGTTTCGATTTCCTAAGCGAAGGCTAAAAGCTAATGGGTAAAAGCTAACGTCTTCTCAATTCAATATATCCACTCAACGGTGTTGCGTTGGGTGTTGGTCCGTTCACGCGATTTTCAATGACTGTACACGTATAAAAATAAGTTCCTTCCGCGACATCGGTGCCACTTTTATTTTTACCGTCCCAATTAAATTTCGGATCAGTTGATTCAAAAACCACATCGCCCCAACGATTAAATATTTTTATGTTAATGCTGCTAATAAATTTAATGGTAGTAGCTTTAAAAATGTCATTTTGTTTATCATCGTTTGGTGTGAAAGCATTTGGTAAAGTGTATGCTGGGCAATTATCAATGCAAACGATGTTTGACGATTTACTTTCATTGCCAACCGAATCGGTAGTAGTGACATAATAACAACCAGCCGCATTGCCATCGGTACGAATGTGTATGTACTGTGTATCGCGCGGCGAAGTAGTGGTTGTGAGTACATCAAAAATACCTGACTTCGTGCTACTGAAATACAAAGTGAAATGCGACACATCCCGTGTGCCACACAAACTCGCTGGGTTGCGCCAACTAATTAAACTATTATTATCCGTTTTTAATGCGCACGCTGAATCGCACAGATTGCAAGCTGTTAAAATAGTTGGGCACGGCGCAACGGTATCAATTGGTGTGCCACAGGCAATTTGCGAATCATTAATGAGTGGCGTCGGAACACCCGTAATACCATAAGAACCCGATGCGCGAATAAAATAACAGTAATTTATTTTATTTCTGACGCTCGTATCGGCAAATGTTGTGGTGGTGGTTGCGCCGATTGAATCAAAATTATTTGTTGTACTGTTTTGTCTTAAAATAGTGTAACTGTAATTCGTCCAAGGCACTTGTTTTTGCCAACTCAAATTATTTACTCTATCGCTGGATGCAATTCTTAAAAAATGCGTCGAAGCAACAGATGTATAACCTAATAAAGAATCGCTTTTGTAATAAAAACCAACGCGATAAGTGTACCCGTTAGTCTGAGTATTAAGTTTCGTATCGCTGAAAGTAGTATCGTTAAAACTTGCAAAAAAAACAGAATTGACGGAATAAATATCCTGAAAAATTGTTGTGCCGATGCCGACACTGCGTTGTAAAATAAATTTGTAGGGTCCTGGATGTTTCGTAGTATCTAAGTCAACCACAATCGGTTTCGACCATTTTACATCTACACTGCCAGTGGCAGCGTTTGTTTGCGTGACGCTCGCTTTTAACATGAGCGGCAAATCGCGTTGCAATTGCACGCAGGCTTCGTTACTCGGCAAACTTTCTACTAAATTATAAGGATTTCTACCCAAAGTTCGTTTAGCAAAATACGCCGTAATGCGATAGCAATACGTTTTTCCACGTTCAATATTTGTGTCGAAATAATTATACCGCGCGTTGTTGACAACAAAAGCCGTATCAAAAATTAAACGCGTATAACCTTTATTATCCATCGAAGGCGTGCAAGTATCGGGCGTAAACTGGCTACTATTTTCGCGTCGCCAAACAGCAAAAGCATAAAAATAATTATTGTCCGCATTTTCGCAAGTGTAAGGCTTTACCCAAGAGACAATTGTTCTATTGTTATCTGCAACAGCGCGGACATCTAATGGTGGTGGACCACAAACTTTTATTTGCAGTGTTTTTAAATCAACCAAACCCGTTGAGTCGCTGATATAATTGTCCGAAGATTTAAAAACAACGGTGTAGGGATACTGCTGAATATGTTCGCACGTAGTTTGCCAAATGAAAGTATCAACAGCGGGTTGTTTAATGAAAGGTTTGCCTTGAAAAATGGCAGGACTTTTCGTTACTTTAAATGGTCCGCCTAAAGCTGTTAAATTTATTTTTTGACCAGAATCGGGATCGGTGGAGCGCACGGGTATAACAATTCGGTCGCCCGCCACGACGCAAATTTTTTCAATGGTTGTTACTTTTGGTGGAATATCTTCGCATTTATTAATGACGACTTGCATATCGCGAATAGTGGTATCAATAGCAATGCCGCCGCGATAACTAATTACTTGAAAGGCGATATTGTATTCCCCTTCCCTTTGTGGTGTTGTCCATCGAAATTCACCCGTTACTTCGTTCAAAGAAATTTTATTATTAGCACCTGGATTTATTCGATCTGGAAAAAAATACTGTGGCACAACTGTAGCTTGCGTTTGCAATGGAATCGCTAACCGATACGCTATACTATCGCCGTCTGGATCGTAAGCATTAATTGAATGCACAAATATTTTTCCGACACAACCTTTATCAATCGGTGGTTGAAGCAAAAGCGGTGTGCTATTGAAACCCTGAAAATTAACGTTTAAAAATGTGTAAGACGTTTGAATATAAAATGGAACTCCGTCAGAGTTTGGATAATTTACGTTCAGAATACCGCCGTTGCGCTGCGGATCAATCATCCCGATTTGGTAAGTGCCTCTGCCAGGAAATGTATGCGTACCGAAGTAAATATTTTTGCGAATATCGTTCGGTAATAATTCTCCTCTCCCTCCACCGTTTGCGCGCGACAAAGTATCGCTCGAACCATCACCCCAATTTATAACCAACTCTTGTCTATCAACAGGTGAACTTGCTTTAGTGTAAACTGTAATTGTGGCGCGCAAAGTGAGTGTTCCAATTTGTTCTAAATTAATTTCACCTGCGCGGTTGTGTGTTGCCCACGCTGTTGCGCTTGCAAAAAATAAGAAAAACAGAAAGGTAAAAAAATGTTTCATATCTTTGAACAAGATTAACAACATCGAACACAATTAAAAGGTTTGCTGGGTTGTTTGTCACAAAAAACCTACAATACATTCCTCATGCTTAATTCGATTGACAAATATAAACATTTGTGATTAAACTTGTGGCAAATTTATAGCGCAATTTGAAATTCGTAATTAATTTATGTTGAACCATTGGCTCAATTTTGTGGAAAGTTCGATCGTGGAATACGTCAGAAACTTAAACCCGCAGCAACTCGGCAAACAAATTATATTTCACACACCCGATTTTACGCCGCAACTTTCGGACAATTGCATTGCTATAATCGGTTTAGATGCGACCGAAGCAGACGTAATTCGCAAAGCACTCTACGCTTTGGGTAATCATATTACACCTAAAAAAGTTTACGATTTAGGTAATATGCGCAAAACCGATGCAGGTTTCGTTACTCCACTTTTAAACGATCTTATTCAAGGTGACACAACTTTACTTCTGCTCGGCAACAACACGGCACATTTAAAAACGTGCGTCAGTTTTTTTAAATCGGCGCGCAAAACGGTTAATGTTAGTGTAATAGAATCTCAAGTCGAATTACAAAAAATTGAAGGTAAAGAAAAAATTTGGGAGCAAATTTTAACTGAAAATAATATTTTTCATTGCAGCGTCGTCGGTTTTCAATCGCATTTTCACAGTGAAGAGGTAAACGATTTTTTTGAGAAAAAAAATTACGAATTGTTACGTCTCGGCAAAACGCGCCAAAATTTAGAAGACACAGAACCTATTTTGCGCGATGCCGACATCGTGAGTTTTCATATTTCAGCTTTAAAATTTATTGAAGCACCCGCTCAAAAATTACTTTCACCGAGTGGTTTTACGATTGAGGAAGCGTGTCAACTCGCGCGCTATGCTGGCATGAGTGATAAATTGCAATGCTTCGCACTTTTAGGTTTCGATGCAGAAAAAAGCGGAAGCGAATTAACTGCCAACGGTGTTGCTCAAATTTTGTGGTATTTTATAGAAGGATTTGTAAATCGCAAACAAGATTATCCCATCAGTGCTGCACATAATCAGCTCACGCAGTACGTGGTTGATGTCGCTGCATTTTCCGACCAAGTAACTTTTTGGCGCAGTAATAAATCGGGACGTTGGTGGATGGAAGTACCATTGAAATCGAGAAAAAAAACGGAACGCCATAAACTTATTCCTTGCAGTTACAACGATTATCTCATGGCTTGCCAAGACGATTTGCCTGAAAGGCTGCTCAGCGCTTATCGAAGATTTATTTAAAAACTATACATTGATAGAGTTGTTTTGAGTCTAAACTTTTCATTACCGCACACTTTATAAATTTGACTAACATTTAATCAAAATGATTAGATAAAAAAAAGTGTACGATAGTGAATCTAAACTTCTGGTTTAGTAATTAATTTAATAAAAATTTAATTTTCTTTATAAATTACTTTGTTACCATCTTTTTGTAATGTACTTTTGTTTTATCGAATAATTTAAATAACACGTTATGTAATGAAACCAAATTTTTTATCGAATACAATCAAAAAAACTAATCGTAACTTTTTTGAGAAACACATTTACTTACTTATGTACTGTAACAATCGACACCATTACCACTGTACCAAATCGACAATTTTTTTCACTGCACTTTTCGAACAATCTGTCACTCTGTAAAAACACCACTATTTATGTATTGTAACAATCGACACCATTACCACTGTACCAAATCGACAATTTCTTTAACTGCACTTTTCGAACAATCTATCACTCTGTAAAAACACCACTATTTATGTATCGTAACTACTGAGATTAACACCTTACTGCGGCAATCTGTATGTCCATTGTAAATTAATGGATAACCAAATAACGTCAACACCTGCCGTGTAGTTTAGGCGCATGCCTAAATAGCACACACTTTCTGCTGCCATTTACAAATCAATCATTCTTCAAACTTTAATCTTTTTATTTTATGAAAAGGATTCTATTTTCAACGTTATTTTCGTTGGTAATGCTTCTAAATGTTAAAGCATTCGCCACAAATTCACCAAAAAATGCTGGTGATAAACCCGTAACGACAGTTACAACGCCTGTTTTTGATAATGTACCTGCAGATTTGACGCTCACGCCAAATGCTGCTGGTCCATCGCCGTTTACAGCTTGCCCCACAAGTGATATTATTGTTCCTAATGCTCCTGGCCAATGTCAAGCATCTGTTGATTTTGTTGCAAATCCAAATCCTAATTTTAATTACAGTTATAATCCTGCTTACACTTTGAATCCTATTGTGGGAATAACATCACCTGGGCCATTCCCAGTTGGAACAACTATGATTACGCGCAGTATTACAGTACTAAACGGATCTGCAAATCCATTAGGTTTGGCAACTAATGTAACTTATTCTTGTGTTTTTAAAATTGTCGTTCAAGATGTGGAAGTACCTCAAGCTGCTATTTGCACAGTTACGGCTTCAGGAGTACCACTTGCTTTCCATGGCACAACTACATTAAATGTTGACCCAGGTACTTGCACTAAAGCCATACACATAAATTTGACAAATATTACTGAAAATTGTGGTGTTCAAGGTTTCTATATTGATTTCAATAATGGTTCTCCCTTAGTACCATTTGGTAATAATACCGATGTAAATTTCCCGAAAGGAACAACCACTTTCACCCTTCTGATTAAAGACGTGAATGGAAATTTTTCTGGAAGAAATTGTTTTTATACAGTCATTATCAATGATAACATACCACCTGTTATAGATTGTGCAGCTACTCAAGCAAGTGTAGTTGTTAGCGCAGCTAATTCAGGTTGCGGTGCTACTGCTACATTTACAGTTTCTGCAACAGATAATTGCACTCCGGCACCTACACTTAATTTAGTTGCTGGTAGTACCAGTGGTAGTGTATTTCAAGTGGGTACAACGGCAGTTACTTACACTGCAACTGACGGTAGCGGTAATGTTAGTTTACAATGTACGTTTAATGTAGTTGTTAAAGACGTTACAGCACCCGTGTTCACCAACTGCCCAATAAACACAACAGTAAACACAGATGCTGGGCTTTGCACAGCGGTATTTAATTATCCAACACTTGTTGCCGTTGATAACTGCGGACCGGGTGGCGCACCAGGTCCTGTTACTACAACGAGAACAGCAGGTTTAGCCAGTGGTTCAGCATTTCCGAAAGGAGTGACGACTGTAACTTATACATCAACGGATGGTGCTGCAATTCCTAACACATCAACTTGTACATTCACGGTTACAGTGATTGATAATCAGCCTGCTGTTTTCAGTAATTGCCCGGCTAATGTACTCGTTTATAGCACACCAGAAGTTTGTGGTTATGTGTTTACTTACACTGCACCCACAGCTGTTGATAACTGCCCAACACCTGGAACAGTTTTAACTGTTACGCCCGATGCAGGAAATCTGGCGAGCGGTTCAGTTTTTCCATTCGGTACGTCAACATTGAGTTTTACAGCTTCTGATGGTATCGTGACATCTACTTGTTCTTACATAGTGAGAGTTATTAATACAGAAAGGGAAAACGTTACCATTACAAGCGTAGGTAATTTCTGTTCAGGTGGTGTGGGTTATTTAACAGCAACAGGCATGACAAACAGAATAACGACTTACAAATGGCAGCGAAAAGCAGCAGGTGGCAGTAGTTTTGTGGATGTAACTGCACCCGCAGATTATTCAGCAGGTGGCGGTATTCTTTATACAACACCGCTGTTAACTAGTGCCAACAACGGCGATCAATACCAAGTGGTTTTGACAACTAAATGTGGTATTGCTGTCAGTTCACCGCCATTTACACTCAGAGTTTTAGAGTGCTACGTACCTATTGGTTTCCACAGATTCCCCGATGGTTTACCCGCTTGCGCACAACAAGCATTCAGAAATTTGGAAAAAGTATATAACACCATCAATGGTGCTAATTGGAACAGTAATGCTGGTTGGTTTACCGACGCGAACATGAATAATTGGTATGGTGTAACGATGACGGACGACGGTTGCGATGTTAAATCCATCAAACTCGCTAAAAACTTGAAGCGCAAAGGTACGGATGGTGTTGATTACATTGTTGGTATGCCGCAAAGCTTCAAAGGTTCGCTCAATCAAATTAGTTTTCCTAAATTGGAAGAACTCGATTTGAGTGGTAACAATATTTCGTTCCAGATTTACGATTATAATTTTCCTAAGTTGAAAATTTTGAACTTGAGTAATAATAATCTTTCAAGCAATTTGCCACTTTTAGGCGATTTGCCAAGCTTAGAAACATTTTTAGTGAATAACAATCAGTTAGAGGGTGACGTGCCGGATTTTATTTTCAAATTAAAGAAATTTGATTTAAGAAATAACAAGTTCACGTTCTCGAATCTTTCTAACTTAATTGATGCTCCGACAACAATTCTTGCTTATGCGCCGCAAGCACCGATTCAGTTAAAGCTAATTGATGGTGAATTAATTGCCAACACAGGCTCGAACAACAACGCTAATGGTATGGAGCAATACACATGGCATAATAACGGCGATGTGCTTGCTACTACAACATCAAACGGATTTGTGCCAACAACAGAAGGTACGTATTCTGTGGCAGTAACGCACAAAGATTTGACAGTTACTACCGATGTCGATAAAAATTTAGTGCTTTCGAGTAATGAAGTTAAAGTAGATGCGCCTATGATTGAATCGTTGCGCACACTTAATAATTCTAAATCGAACAATGCTAAATCTGCATTGAGCCTTTTTCCTAACCCTGCAAGTAACGAGGTTAGAATTGAATTTAACAGCACAGCAAAAGGAGATGTGAATGCGACAATGCGCGTTTACGATATCATCGGTAAAGTCGTCGGTACACAAACACTGAACAGTAACATCACTACTCTGAATGTCTCTAATTTTGTTAACGGTAGTTATATCGTAGAGGTAGAATCGAATGGTGAGAAATTTAGAAGCAAGTTGGTTAAAAATTAAGTCTAACCGAATATCTTTTAATTCTTTAAGAGCGTCTTACAGGTTAATTTGTAAGGCGCTCTTTTCTGAAAAATGTATTAGCTTTTTTTTAAAAAAAGCTTCTATATTTTAAGAAGACTTTCTTGCAAAAATAAAATTAAGATTAACGGATGATAATTTTCAAAGTATTGCCCATTAATACAGTGCAAAGCAAATAGTTTCAGTTTTTTAAACCCAAACCCGATAAGTTTTCCAAACCTGTTAAGTTTGAATTATAGTTACTGATGTTACGCAGATAGGTGCAGCGCACCTCAATATCTGTAGAAAACCACAATTCCATTCTTAGGAGGTGCACGCATCTCAACATAGTTTGCTTTATGTTAAGGTGCTCTGCACCTTACAAAATATTATTTTCTTTTGACTACAAATATTCAGGCGCGCTGCGCCTTGCGTAACATCAGTTACAGTTAGATAAATTTAGTTTACACTGTATTTAATTTTTTATAAGAAAATCTTTTGATTTTTAGCCAAATGAACGTTAAAAAAATCATCGAATTAAACTTATTAAACCAAATGAAGTCAATGTATTAAGTTCGTGTAAAAAATTAATTACTTTTGCGAGTTGTTTTTTATCTTTTATTTTTTTAATAATTAATCTATTTTAATGAAGAATCTTTTTGTGATTGCAGCATTTGCAACTTTAAGTACAGCAGTTTCAGCGCAAACAGCAACGATACCATCAACGCAAAGAATTGATGCGCGTGAAGTGAATCAACAAAAACGCATTGCGAACGGCGTTAAAACTGGTTCATTAACCCCCGGTGAAACAGCAAAATTAGAAAAGCAACAACAACGTATCGACAAAGTAGAAGCCAAAGACAAAGCAAAAGGTCCAATGACAAATGGCGAGCGTAAGCATCTGGATAAAATGCAGAACAATGCAAGTAAAAATATCCACGCTAAGAAACACAACGTTAAAACAGCGAGTTAATTTATTTAGCAAAGTTTCATACAACCATAAAACATCCCGTATTTTACTTGCGTTAAATTTGGGGTGTTTTGTTTTTAGTTCGTTACACTGGATAAAAAAGCTAAACCTTTTTGGTAGTTGGTGTTGGGTCGGGCGTTAAATCGAACAAACGCAGACGTGTAGCATTTTTAATTTTATAAATTTTTTTATTACCAATTTTATCGAGCAAAAATCCCGTCACCATGCAAGCCGCACCAACGACTTGCGCTTCTGGGCAATTATCGCACGTTGTAAGTTTGCCAACCGTTCCGTAAAATAGTGCGCCGGCACCAAAAATCAAAATAGCTTTTCCGATTTTATGTTGCAACGCACCACCGTTGTCTTTCCGAACAGCAATAATATCATTAATATTGATCCGCCAGTTTTGAAAAACGATTTCCTGCCGACTTAAATCGAACTCAATAATATTTTCGGCGTACCAAATATCACTCTCGGCAGTTTTATCGAGTTGAAAAATAAGCAACGAACCCGCGTTGTAAGTAATTTTTTTTAAATCGGGGGGCACTTCTAAGCGCATAAATTTTTGCGCATTCACAAGGAGTGTGCAGCAAACTAAAAAAGATATTAATCCAGCGCGCATCGGTAAAAGATTGAAATTCTAAAATCGAAAGATACGTTATGGTACGCTATTTTTTAATTTCTTCCATGAATTTGCGCAGCATTTTTTTCATTCCTTTCTCAATTTCAGCATAAGGCAAAATTTCTTTTGCTACGTACAAAATCATAAAAGAATAATTTTTGAATGGCGTAGTTTCATTTTCTAAGGAAGAAATTTTAGCGTACACGTCTTTTTTATGTAAACGATACGATTCGCGCAAACGCCGCTTAACCAAGTTTCTATCGACGGCAAGTTTAAACTTTTTTTTAGGAACACTGAACGAAACTTGAATGGGGAATTCAGATTGGGTTTCAGAATCAGAAGTAATGTAGATGAGCCTTAATGGGTACGCAGGAAAAGATTGCCCAACCTTGAACAGTTGGGCAATCTTTTTTTCGCTTTTGAGGCGTTCGGCAGACGTATGTGTAAATTTTTTTGGCATTCAACGCAGTTAGTCTTTTGCGAAAAGTAGCTAACCAAACGAAAATACAAAAAAAATGAAAATACAAAAAATTATTTCAAACGTTTTTCATCAGAAACAGTTAATTTATGGCGACCGTTTGCACGACGACGCGCTAATACTTTGCGACCACTTTTAGTTGCCATGCGCTCACGGAATCCATGTTTGTTAACGCGTTTGCGACGCGATGGTTGAAATGTTCTTTTCATTACTTAATTCTTTATGATGCTATCTGAAAGTAAATATCTTATTATTAAACTTGTTTTAAATTTTGTTTTCGCCTTAAAATAAAAGTTAAAACAAGTTCATTATCTAAATCTTAATTAGCGCCATGGCAATTTTTA